>Ga0194063_10000191_pt1 | contig 45077 bp, 37 predicted proteins | sample SepL3720m_MetaG_FD_155459 | JGI IMG/M metagenome (GOLD analysis project Ga0194063, IMG submission 155459) | Anoxic zone freshwater microbial communities from boreal shield lake in IISD Experimental Lakes Area, Ontario, Canada - Sep2016-L373-20m | ecosystem: Environmental > Aquatic > Freshwater...
GGAAAGAAGTATTATGATAGAGCAAGAATCAGTAATCCGAATATTCGTTTCTTAATCTACAGTTCTTGGGGACCTCTTGGAGGAGATCCTGGGCCTTATGATTTTGATAATGAGTTAACTAAATACAATTCATGGAATGAAAGTACTCAGGCATATATGGACGCTCTTTATCAAAATGATCCCGAAGTAAACATAGTGCCGTCAGCCATTGCTCTAAAGAACTTAAGAACAGCGATTCAAGAACATACATTCCCCGGTGGAGTTACTGACTTTGTAGAGTTTGCAGCAGCAAATACTACAACTGACACGCTTCACTTAAGCGGAAACGGAGCATATTTAATTTCACTTTTGACTTTTGCAGTAATGTATAAAATGTCACCAGTTGGAATCGTTTCAGTGAAGCCATCCACTATAACAGAAGAGCAAGCAAACGCATTGAAACAAATTGCTTGGGATACAGTTGTGAATTATCAGTATTCAGGTGTTTACGGTCAAATCTCTGTGACACCTACCCCTGGAGGTGCTACACCGACTCCAACAATTACTCCTACGAATACGGCTACGCCAACGCCAACGATTGCACCTACCCCAACACCTACAATTACCCCAACTAACACACCTACACCAACCCCTTCGGCTACGCCAACACCAACGCCAACAGCAACACCTACGCCCGTAGCTGTTTCTGGACTGCAAATCAGCAAGTCGTCTGCGACGATGAAAGTGTCGATGACCTTGCAATTGATTGCAAACGTATTGCCTGCAAATGCTACAAATAAGGCAATAATCTGGATATCAAGTAATAATAAAATTGCGACTGTTTCGGCTGGAAAGGTTACGGCTAAAGGCCCGGGTATTGTAACTATTTCAGCAAAATCAGCTAACGGGTCATTCACCAAGACATGCAAGATTACTGTTACAATGCCTGTTAAGAGTGTGAAACTAAGCAAGACTAGCCTCTTCTTGAAAAAGGGAGGCACATACAAGCTAATAGCAACTATTGCTCCAGTTAATGCAAGCAACAAGAAAGTGACTTGGAAATCGAGCAACACCAAAATTGCGACTGTCACTTCGAACGGAACAGTAAAAGCGAAGGCAAAAGGAACGGCCTATATATCAGTTGTTACGACAGACGGAAAGAAAACAGCAAAATGTAAGGTTGTAGTGAAATAAGATGAATTATAGTTTTTGAATTAAAAAAACCACTTGACCTAATAAAAATAGGCGAGTGGTTTTTTTTAAGTTAAAGTTTAAAAGTCCATATTCAGTTCATGTCTGCGATGCTTCGACTGAAATAGTCTTTCAGAACGCCTTTAAGGACTCAAATAATCTTATATTTTTTGATGCATAATTGCAAATCTTCTTATACCATTCAAAACATAAAAATGGTATTATAATCGGGGAGGGATAACAAATGATTGATGAATTATTAAAGAATTTGAAGTTGCCTAATTTAATGGTATTAAACAATGGAGAATTACTCGATGACCCTAAAAGATGGGTACAGCGCAGAAGCGAAATCATCGAACTTTTGAGTAATGAGGTTTATGGGTTCTCACCGCAACCGCCTAAGGAAGTAGTTGCTACTTTGAGAGAAGTAGACGAAATTGCTTTTGCTGGAAAAGCAACGCATTCAAAAATTGATTTAGGGTTCGAGACACCAAAAGGACACTTTTCCTTTCCAATAAATTTGATTGTGCCTAAAAATGTCTCGAAAGTTCCTGTATTCATACACATTTCATTTCGTCCAGATATTCCAGATATATTTTTCCCCGCAGAAGAGATAATTGATAATGGTTTTGCAGTTGCATCCTTTTACTATGAGGATATTGTTGAAGATTGTAATCCTGACTTTTCTAGAGGACTTCCTGCGATGTATTCCGAAAAGGAAAACCAGAAAAGATCACCAAATTCGTGGGGGAAAATTGCGATGTGGGCTTGGGCAGCTCAAAGGGTTGCAGACTATCTGGTTACAATTGACCAAATTGATCGCGAGAAGATTATGGTGGCAGGACATTCGCGTTTAGGAAAAACTGCGTTGTGGTGTGCGGCTCAGGATGAACGTTTTGCAGTTGGCATATCAAACAATTCTGGCTGTACTGGAGCGGCATTTGCTCGTGGAACAAAGCGCGAAACCATTAAGGAAATTGTAAGGGTGTTCGAATTCTGGTTCTGTGAAAACTATAAAAAATATGTGGATAATGAAGCAAATATGCCGTTTGATCAACATTTTTTACTTGCAGCAATTGCGCCAAGGGCCGTGTATGTTAGCAGTGCCGAAGAAGACTTGTGGGCTGATCCACTTTCTGAATTTCTTTGTTGTAATGCGGCAAGCGAGGCTTTTCAATTGCTTGGCAAACCCGGGCTTGTTACGCCTGACCAAATTCCACTTCCGGACACAAATCTTTTAGACGGAAATATTGGGTATCATATCCGTTCAGGAAAACATTATTTGAGCAGATATGATTGGCAACAATTTATGAAATTTGCAAAAATGAGATAAAAGGCGACAAATTATTAATTTTTTTTAGTGATTTAATTGTTTTCAACTATAAAAACCGCTATAATTAAACAACTTGGGCAATTAACTCAGCTGGGAGAGTGTCACCTTGACAGGGTGGAAGTCACAGGTTCGAGCCCTGTATTGCCCACCAGTTTTCGAAAAGAGCATAAAAGGAGGATTAAAATGATTAAAACAAAAATTATCGTTTTGTTTTTGGCATTGTTTTTAGTTTCTGGATGCTTGGTATATTTTTTTGCTGAAGATAAAGTGAAAGCTCAAAAAGAGATCCCATTGTCAACGAGTCTTCCTCATAAACAAAAGGCTTTGGCGCCGATTGTTCGCAAGGCCACACAGGCAAAGATTATTTTTGCTGGCGATTTAATGGCTCTTGGAGCACAAATAAGGGGAGTAAAACACGGAAGCAAATATAATTTTATGCCCGTTTTTCAGAATGTAAAAAACATAATCAGCAAGGCCGATTACGCATTTGCAAACTTGGAGTCGCCAATTGCGGGGGATAAGTTTGGCTTTAAAAGGAACTTTCCAGGGCAAATCCCAGTTCTCAACGCACCTGTAAGCTTTTTGGATGCAGTAAAAAGTGCGGGGTTCGATTGCGTAATGACAGCAAATAATCATTGTGTTGATCAAAAAGAAGTTGGGCTGATAAACACGATAAAAAATATTAAGGCCAAAGGATTAAAATATACAGGTACATTTTTGTCGAAGACTGATCCAAATAAAACAAAAATTATTACTGTAAACAATATTAAACTTGGAATTTTGTCATATACAAGAAGATTTAATGGTAAGGAAAATTATCTTACAAAAGCGAAACAGGAATATATGATAAATAAATTCGAGCCTACAAAAGCAAAAAACGATGTTAAAAGGCTTAAAAAGGCTGGAGCAGAGTATGTAATTGTGTATATTCATTGGGGCAACGAGAATACAAATAGTTATGATTATTCTCAGGAGCGAGATGGAAAAGCGTTGGCGGTAGCAGGAGCAAATTTGATAATTGGAACTCATCCGCATTCTTTGCAAGGAATTCGAAACATTTATGTAAAGGTTGGAGCAACGACTAAAAAAACAGTTGTTGTATATTCATTAGGGAATTTTGTATCAAGCATGCCAAGAGCAATAAATCGAGATGGGGCTTTGCTTGAATTTACCTTTAAAAAGAGCGTCAAAGGAGTTGTGACAGCGTCCTTAACAAATAAAATTCCAATATACACAATGCCATCTTATAAGGGCGTGCCTTTTTGTGAGGTAGCTTCAAAGATTGTGAAAACAAGCGAAACACGCGCTTCTATTGCAAGAGTTATGAAGATATTAAAGTAATAATTTCTCGCCCGCCGCCAGTGATGCATTGACCGCCGTTTGGTGTAACGATATAAGTATCTTCGACGCCTACCATCCCTATGTTTGCTATGCCAATCTTTGGCTCGAGCGCTAGGACCATGTTTTCTTCAAGTGGCGAATTAAATCCATATGCAATTACGGGGTGTTCGTCGATTACAAGGCCTACGCCATGTCCGAAGAACTTGGCTTGGCGTGTGCCAAAGCCCATAAAATTAGCAATGTCTGAGTATTTATTTATTATTTCATCATAAATTAATGCGGGAATTTTTCCTGGCACCAGCTGCGAAGCAAGTGCCGCCTGGATTTGAAGGCAAGTAGCGTGCGCGGACGCGATGGTTTGTGTCGGCATTGCGCCAAACGAGTAGACTTGAGTCTTGTCACTATGATATCCGTTTACTCCGTAAGCAATGTCAGCAAACACCAGATCGCCTTTTTGCAGGCGTCGTTCCCGGCTTCCGCCAAAAGGTGTAGCGGCACTAAGTCCAATTGCGCCACCAGGTCCGTCGAAATTGCTCGGTATTAACGAATTTGCCCCGAAACCTATTTGGCCAACGAGCATTTCGGTTTGAAACATACCGAATCTCGAAAGTCCTTGGAATCCAAGTTTGTACATTTTTTCGAATGTTTCTGCGATTAAATCTGCTTCTGTCATGCCCTCCTTCAATATCGAAGGGATAATTTCTTCTAATAATATTTTGTGCTGAGCGCCAGATTCCTTCATAAAGTGAAGTTCGTAAGGGCTTTTCACTGCGCGGAGTTGGAGAATAGTTCGATCAAGGGACGCAATATTTTCGAATTTTAAGTGTTTTTTCATGCGTTCGAGCATGCTGACGGGAACAACTTCGAGTTCAAGGTAGGTGTTTCCGCAAGGAGCACCGACTTTTTCTACTACGTCTTTGTAACTCTCCATCGGGAAAAGGCAGTCGAGCGGGGAGTCGATTTTTGCGCGTTCGAGGCTTCGCCGAATAAAATATGCGAGTTCACCGCTTCTTTTTATTATTAAAAGGGCGTCCTGCATTGTGCCAGTAAAATAGTATTGATTTACTTTGTTGATAATTATTGCGGTGTCCCAGTCAGGGTGCTTGGCGCTCATAAGCGTGATGAATCGCTCTATTCGAGACAAAAGTTCTTGCTTAGTTGGTGCAGTGTTCATTAATAACCTCCGTTGTCGCTAGGCGCCCATATATTTGCCACGACAGCAGTACTGACACGGCTCCAAGCAGTTCCAAATGCGTCACCTGCGCCACTTCCGCCACCTCCCCCGACAGGGGTTGAGCTCCAATTAAGTGTGTTTAACATATTGAAAAACGAAGGTACGAGTGTTGCGGATTCTGAAACTTTTCCTCCCATGCGACTCATAGAATAGTTTGTTGCAGTTCCTGGTATGACTACTATCCAGAAGAACTTCTCGACAGTCTGTCCGCTAAATTTTCCGCTTATTACTACTACTGCACCGAGGGTGGTAGTTATTTTATTGATTTCTTTAAATGTAGGCGCATAAGTTTTTGCATAAAGTCGCGCGACTTCAAGGGCTGATTTTCCGTTTACATCGCTTGTGACAGGCATAACGCCTGAAAGAGAGCCAGAAGGACTGTTTTTCGTATCCATTACATTTTTCCAAGTCGATGTGGATCCATTTTTACCAAGGAACAACCAGCCAATATTATTTGCATCAACCGCCTCGCCACCCGTCCAGTCTGACGGATAGTTAAAGGATATGGTTGAGCCGCTCCGGTAGGTATTTGGATTCTTGAGAGGAGCGTATATGAAATTTGGAGAAAGCATAATTCTCTTCCATGAAGCTCGCAGCTTGGTTTTCTGCGCAGTTGTGCAAGACAGATAAAAAAGCTTAATGTTTAGGGCAACCTGAGCTGCCTGAACTACTGTGTTTTGGATTGTAGGCGTGATGCTAGTCCAATATGTTTTTACAAGTGTCGCGACTCGCGAACGTTCTGCACTTGGCGTAACATAGGTGCCGCCTAAGCCTGTGGTGCGGAGAAAATCTATTAAATTATAGTAAAGCGGTATCAAATTCGCGTGTGAAATTATGACCTTTTTTATCGTGAATTTATATATCGTCGTGTTGTTTGACTTATCCTTGGCAGTGACGATGTATTTACCCGCTGAAACAAATTTATTTTTCGTTGGCATTTTTATCTTTTTACCGTCTTTTGTAACTACGGTAGATTTGAGGTTTTTATCTGAAACACTCACTATCAGCGTAGTATTTGTGATGGTTTTTCCTGAAGTTATGTACTTCCCAAAGCCTGCTTTTGCAACGATTTTTGGTTTTGTCTTATCAATAGTTGCGGAGAAGACGGGGGAGGCAATCGGCGAAAACGTTGACGCGAGGAAGGCAACGAGTATAATCGGGGCTAAAAGGTGTTTGATTTTATTCATAAATACGACCTTCTTTCGGAAGGATTGTGTAAAGCCTTTGTTAGTTTATTTATTCCGGTGGCAGAGATGGTGTTGGAAATGGAGTCGGGGTCGGAGTTGGCGTAGGGGTTGGTTTTGGTGTTGGCTTAGGTGTCGGTTTAGGTGTCGGTTTAGGTGTCGGCTTTGGGGTTGGCTTGGGCGTCGGCTTAAGCGTCGGCTTAGGCGTAGTTGTATCTTCTTTTGTCCCTATAGTGCAATAAACATCATTTCTTTTATATTTGCTAGTATGCAGGAATTCCTTTGAAAGTCTTTTCCCATTGAGATAAACAGACTTATATGTCTTTGCAACGTAAGCAGAATGCCCCTGTCCTAAATTCTTAAAGACTTTCTTGCCAGCAGGGATTTTATTTGAATACGAATAAATTGTTTTGTAAGGATCAATACTTGAAACATATGAATTTATAATGACTTTTTTAGTTTTCTTAGGAACGAGTAGTCCTTTGATCGCTAAGTAAAGTTCATTCCCCTTGGTGTAGGCAAGGAGGCGAATTGGGTATTGCGAGGTGTTTTGAAATTTGAAGTCAACGGATGAGTATGAGACAGTTGCGTCTTGTCCTATCGGAACATATAAAACAGCAAATGTATGTTGTTTTCGGTTAAGAATTTTCATGTTTGCGAGTAACGCAGTATTATATAACGTAGAAGAAACTTGACAAGCTCCGCCGCCGAAGCCCATTACTATTTCGCCGTTTGCGTATTCATAAGCGGCTTTAAAGCCAGCTTTTTTGGTCCGAGGGCCAACTAATTTGTTGTAAGAAAAAACTCCGCCAGAGTTGATTACTTTATTATTGAGTTTTTTACAAATGAGACGAATATTATATCCGCGATTTTTTTGAATTTGGTCGTATGACCAAAATGACGAATGAAAGCTGCTAAGGTTGTCCTTGAAAAAATTCTTTTTCACAGTAGCAGAATAACTAAGTGTTCTCATTAAAAGCGGCTTTGCGGAAAGTTCTTTAGGCTCGGCAAAAAAACTGCTTTGTTGTGTAACGGTCTTGGGGACATAATTTGTCGCCCTTGAAATTGTAAAATTTCTAACCAATAAAACAATAATAACTACTAAAGCAATAATAATTAGCCCAAAAACAACTAACTTTATGGTCTTTTGAACTTGTCTTTTCTTAATTTCTTTGCTCAATTTGTACACCCCTAAACAAAATACTTACAAAATTAGTATAAAGGTTTTTTCTCGAAATTTCAATCGAAAACGAGGCTGGCAAAAAAATCGGGGCGGTGAAAATCTGGATCCGGTACAAGTACCTCATTCCACATGCCATAATGCGGCAACTTCGCAAAATCGCCGCACTTATAGAAATTACCTTTGCAAACTGAACCGCTCGAAAGAGAACGCGGTGCCGAGAAAAGCTCGGAAATTAGTTCGAAAGGCAGGATGTATTCAGTAGTCCAAGCAGTAGCGGTAAGCGAATTTGAAATATTCATTTTTGGTTTGCAAATATGCGCGATAGGTGAAGCGCTCGCGCGATCAGTGCGAATGGACATGTTTAATGTACCAATTGAGTTAATCTCGATATTAATATAGCGGGGATCGTCGGCATATGGGTTAAAGAAAAACTCAACACAACTGTCCTCGTTTACAGGCCCCGCATCCTCGGTTACTTCGGCGCGGATGTTTTGCGCGAGCTCGTGCGCTACGAACTTGACCGCAAGTCGCCCTCCGTCGTGACAAAGAAACACCTCGACTTTAGGCTCATAGCCGTTTTCGAGCCACTTGTATGTGCTGAGTTCGAGGGTAGGAACCGGATTGAATTGTAAAGAAGAAACGAAGGGGATATTTGTAGTTTTCATTGCGGCCTCCTTGAAAAGTCTAAGGTAATTATACACTTTTCTAAGTGGGGAGGCGAGGGGGGTGTATTGCGGGAGTAAGTACTCGAATTCTCTACCAGTTTTTCTTCTTTTCAACAATTCCCGAGGATTTCGTCGGATTTATGTAGGAAATCCTCACCTTTTGCCTTTGATTTTGTTTTAAATCTGTCTTTGGTTTAAGCAAAAATGATTTTTGGTAGCAAAATTGAGGCCTTACTCCCGTTGCTGGCTGTAAATATGGCCACTTACTCCCGCAATAGAATTTTGGGCATTTAGCAAATATACAAACCGACCTGCTTGATATATAATGGTGAAAAATGAGCAGCAGAAATGTGCAGCAGAGAACCGGAACCAACTGCACAATTTGAGTGGGGGTGCGGCAGTGAGTGAAGATCGAAAAGTTACAAAAAAAAATCACAAAATGGGTCATGCGCGGCTGATTGACAGCTTTAGATATGCGTTTGAGGGCATCGCCTTTGCTTTTGCAAACGAGCAGAATTTTCGAATTCACGCTGTAGCCACGATTTTGGCCGTTGCTGCAGGATTTATATTAAAAATAAGCACGGATGAGTGGGTCGTCATTGTTATTTTGATTGGCATCGTACTTATGGCAGAACTTTTCAATACAGCCATTGAGGCGACGATAGACCTCCAAACTAAAGAGTTGCACCCACTCGCGAAGAAGGCGAAAGACACTGCGTCTGCAGCAGTTTTAGTGAGTGCGGTCGTTGCGGCAGTTGGCGGGCTAATTATTTTTGTTCCAAGGATAATAAATTTAATTTGGAAGTAGCGAAGGAGAAATGGAGAAGGTAAAGGCACAGAAGGCGGCTGAGCAAGAACGGCTGAGCAAGAGCCGCCGGGCAAGAGCCGCCTGGCGAGAACGGCTGAGCAAGAACGGCTGAGCAAGTACCGCCGGGCAAGAGCCGCCTGGCGAGAACGGCTGAGCAAGAACGGCTGAGCAAGTACCGCCGGGCAAGAGCAAAGGGACCTGAAAATTCTGATCTATGCGCTTCCAACATCCCACTTGCGCTTCATTCGTCCGAATTTCAATTTTTTCTTGTCAATTTGTATACATTCAAAGCGGAGCCCAACTAATCCAATGGGTTTGCGGGTGGTGACAAAAGAGTTGGGCCGAATTTTGAATTAAATATGAGGAGTTGTATACAAAAATGGCGTTTTTGTATACAAATTCGAGCTAAATTTTTGGGATTTGGACCAAACCCCAAAAAAAGGCAAAAAATCGAGGAAAAAGAAGCAAAAAGTATACAAATTCGCTTCTTTTTTTTAATATTTGGACCATTCCCAAAATTGTTCCTTTTTCATTTGGCTTGATATATAATGGTGAAAAAGTTAGGGGGCGGTTTTGAATGAAAAGAATCCTAAGTACAATTTTAGCAATTATGGTCATAAGCGCAATTGTAACACTAGCCCCAGCAAGCCTGCAGACGGGCGTAACTGCATATGCAGCGCCAACACTAAAGATTGGCGACTACATGACAATGGGCAAGTACAACGACGAGCCAATACTGTGGCGTTGTGTGGACATCGATGAAAACGGACCGTTGATGCTGTCGGACAAAATAATTTGTTTAAAACCTTTTGACGCGTCAGGCATCCATTATTATGCTGATGGTACATTGCAGGCCGAGGAGCCATACCGAACAGATATGCTTCGAGCTTCAGAGGGCTCAAATCTTTGGGAAACCTCAAGCTTGCGTTCATGGCTCAATTCATCCGAAAAAGCAGGAAGTGTCAAGTGGCTTGATCAATGTCCGCCAAATGATGAAAACGTGTATAATGGATTGAATGACTACGGAAATGAAAAAGGCTTTTTATCAGAGGGTAACTTTTCTTCGTCTGAAAGAGCAATGATAAAAAGTGTGAGCCAGTTGCAAATACTTAATGAGCTTGTTGCACCTAAATTAAAAACCAGTGGTTCAGAAGCGTTACAATTTGACGATAACATTTCGTCATTTCTCCAAAACTATGATACTGCATTTTCATATAAAGTTACTGATAAAATGTTTTGTTTAGATCTAAAACAACTTAATAATCTGATGCAAAAACAAGACGATCTGGGGAAAGACTATTATAAATGCAAACTAACCGCAAAAGCGATTCTTACGTCAGAATATAAAAATTCTTTAGATACAGAAAGGTCTAAAAGGTATTGGATGCGAACGCCTGAGGGAATTAATTGTAGAGGTGTGCGGGTTGTTGATGGGCGAGATATGGAAGAATCAATTATTACTTCCAGTAACGCTCGCTGTAATTACGGCGCTCCAGAGGGCGTTCGCCCAGCTTTCTACATAGACCTGACATCTGGCGGATTTAATTCAGGCAACGGAACTGAAAGTTCCCCATATGTATATGCGAAAGATGATTTGGTTTTTGTGCTATTAATAGGTGGGATAATTGCGGGAATATTAGTATTAGCATTAATAGGGTTTATGTTCTTTAAGAAAAAGAAAAAGGGCGCCACACCATTGGGCGCGGCACCAGAAGCGTGGACAGGATATGCGCCAGCGGCCTCGCCAGCGGCCTCGCCGTCGGAGACGGCACCCTTTGAATCCTTCGGCAGTTGCGTACTGCGCAAGCTGTGGTACGCCTCAAGGTGAGGGCTTTGCGTTTTGCACGAAGTGCGGGGCGAAGAACTAGAACTTGGTTTTAGGAGCAATTATGCGAATTGGAACCCGTCCCAATTTGACCCCCACTTGACACCGCCACCGCATTTGTGCTACTTTAGAATTAATTGAATATCGAGTTAAACCTTTGATAGGGAGATAAAACTGAAAGCGCACTTGCAGAGAGCTGATGGAGCTGGGAATTCGGTAGAGAGCGGAGCAGACAAATGGACCCTAGAGGGAGCAATGAAATGGCATGAATCGATTTAGCCAGAGTATCCTGCGACGTGTTGCAAGCGTTAATTGCGAGGGGTGTGTTAGCATCCTACAAAGAGTGCAGAGTTTCTGCAAAGCAAGGTGGTACCGCGGATTTTATATTCGTCCTTAATATTTTATTAGGGGCGAATTTTTTTACCCCAAAAAGGAGATGGCGAGATGTTTAAGCCAACAATCGAAGAGGCACAAGCACGGCGCGGGGAAGGCAGACACATAGCGGTTTTCACGGAAATGTATGCGGATTTGAAGACTCCGATTGCGTTGCTGCTTAGTATTATGCCCGAAAGCAAAAAGTACTTTTTGCTCGAAAGCGTAGAGGGTGGCGAGAAGTGGGCGAGGTACTCGTTTTTGGGGTACGATCCAAAGGCGACGATTGAGTGTAGGGGATTTGAGGTCAACGGCGAAGTTGTCGCGAATCCGCTTGAGGCGCTCAGAGAGGTACTTGCGCAATATAAAATTGTTAAAGACGAAGCGCTTCCGCCGTTTGCGGGTGGACTGGTCGGCTATTTTTCATACGACTTTATTTCGCAGACTGAGGGAGTTTCGCTGCGCTCAAAAGACGATCTGGGATTTGCCGATTACAGCTTTATGCTCTTTGAAAAGGTAATCGCGTATGATCATTTCAAGCAGAAGTTGATCATAATTTCAAATATTGAGACCGAAAACCTGGAGGGGAGCTACCCGCAGGCCGTGAAGGAGCTCGGGGAGATTCGCGCAAAGATTGGCGCGAATGTTGGCAGTGCGCCGGAGCGGATGCAGGCGGGCGAGTTTAAGAGCAATATGACCAAGGAAAAGTACGAGCAAGACGTCGTGAGGGCCAAGGAGTATATTCGAGATGGGGACATTTTTCAGGTGGTGCTGTCGCAGCGTTTTGAGGCCGAGGTAGAGGGGTCGTTGCTGAATGCGTATCGCGTTTTGCGAACGACAAATCCTTCGCCGTACATGTATTTTATGCGAAACGACGATGTGGAGCTTGCGGGCTCGTCGCCAGAGACGTTGGTGCGAGTGCAGAAGGGGGAGGTCACGACCTTTCCGATTGCGGGTACCCGAAAACGCGGAAAAAACGAGGCAGAAGATTTGGCGCTTGAGGCAGATTTGCTCGCGGATGAGAAGGAACTTGCAGAGCATAACATGCTTGTCGACCTAGGGCGAAACGACGTTGGGCGGGTGTCGAAATTTGGCAGCGTGCACGTGGATGAATATAAGCAGGTTACGAAGTTTTCGCACGTAATGCACATCTCATCGCAGGTTAAGGGCGAATTGGCGCAGGATAAGGACTGTCTGGATGCGTTGGCGTCGATTTTGCCGGCGGGGACGTTGTCGGGGGCGCCAAAAATTCGCGCGTGTGAGATAATAGATGAGATTGAAGGCGTGCGAAGGGGTGTTTACGGCGGGGCCGTGGGATATATCGACTTCTCGGGCAACATGGATATGTGCATCACTATTCGTACGATTGCTAAAAAGGGCAAAAGGGCGTTTGTGCAGACCGGGGCGGGGATAGTGGCGGATTCGGTGCCTGAGAGCGAGTTCGTTGAGACGGTAAACAAGGCAAAGGCACTCATGGAGGCAGTGAAGCAGGCGAGTGGGGAGGTTTTTTAAATGGTATTAATAATTGATAATTATGATAGTTTTGCATACAACTTGTATCAATATGTAGGAATATGCCACGACGAGGTTACGGTACTTCGAAATGACAAGGTGACGATAAAAGAGATTGAGGAAATGGCGCCATCGCATATAATTATTTCTCCGGGACCGGGTTTTCCGAAGGATGCCGGAATTAGCGGCGCGGTTGTGAAGCATTTTGCTGGCAAGATTCCGATTTTGGGAGTGTGCCTTGGGCATCAGACGATAGGCGAAGTTTTCGGTGGCGAGGTCGTGCATGCGAAGGAACTAATGCACGGGAAGCATTCCATGGTCGATATCGACAACAAGTGCGCGATTTTTAAGGGTTTGCCGACCCAAATTCAAGCGGCCCGGTATCACTCGCTAATTGTTTCGCGAGAGCGGTTGCCGCAGTGCCTTGAAATAACGGCAGAAGAAGGAACGGGCGTGATTATGGCGCTCAAACACAGGGATTTTGAGGTGTATGGTGTGCAGTTTCATCCCGAGTCGATTTTGACGCCGGAGGGGATAAAGATAATTCAGAACTTCCTGGAGGTGAGGGCATGATTGTGCAGGCGATTGGAGAATTGGTCCAGGGTCGCTCGCTTTTAGCGGAAGATATGGCGGCATGCATGCGAGAAATAATGAATGGCGAGGCAACGGAGGCCCAGATGAGTGCATTTTTGGTGGCTTTGCGGATGAAGGGCGAAACTGTCGAGGAAATTGCGGCGGCGGCTGGAGTCATGCTAGAAAAGGCCGAGAAAATCGAGTCGGGTGGAGTGGAAGTGTTGGACGTCGTTGGAACGGGCGGCGACTGCGCAAACACGTTTAATGTGTCAACTATCGTGGCGATCGTGGTCGCGGCGGCGGGATACCCAGTTGCAAAACACGGAAACCGCTCAGTATCAAGCAAATGCGGTAGCGCAGACTTGCTGGAAGCGCTTGGCGTGAAAATTGACATGCCGGTGGCGCAGAACCAAAAGATTTTTGATGAGCTTGGGATCTGCTTTATGTTTGCTCCGCTTTATCATACTTCGATGCGGCACGTTGCGGGCGTTCGGAAGGCCTTGGCGCTAAGGACGATTTTCAATATTCTTGGACCCTTGTCAAATCCGGCTCGCGCACAACACCAACTTCTTGGGGTTTACGACGAGAAGCTAATTGAGCCTATGGCGCAAGTTCTGTTAAAACTCGGCGTAAAGCGTGGACTTGTCGTCTGTGGGCGCGACGGGCTTGATGAAGTCTCGCTTTGCGTCACGACTGAGGTCTGTGAAATTGATGCTACGGCTGCAGAGCCTTTGATTTTTTACAACATTCATCCGAGTGATTTTGGTTTGGAAGTGTGCTCACCCGCTGACTTGGTGGGCGGCGATCCGGCCCGAAATGCTGAGATTGCGTTAGAAATTTTTGGGGGCGCGCACGGACCGAAGCGGGACATGGTTTTGCTAAACGCCGCACTTGCGTTACACATTGCGGCGCCGGGCCTATCAGTGCAAGAAGCGTTCGCGCTTGCGCGGGAAACGATTGATTCTGGAAAAGCCAGGAGGCTTCTTGAAAGCTGGAGGGGCATATGATTTTAGATAAAATTATTGAACGCACGCAGGTACGCGTCGAGGCGCTGCGAAAAAATGTGCAACAGAGAACCGGAACCAACTGCACAATTTTTAGTGAGAACCGCTTCAAAAATGTGCAGCAGAGAACCGGAACCAACTGCACAATTCCGTTTGTCATCGCTGAGGTGAAGAAGGCGTCGCCATCGAAGGGCATAATTGACCCGGTGTTCGACTACCTGAACATAGCGCGTGAATACGAAGCGGCTGGAGTTGCTGCAATTTCGGTGCTCACCGAGCTGGAGTTTTTTATGGGGAGTAACGAATACCTAACGGAAATTAAGCAGCACGTTAACGTGCCCATACTGAGAAAAGACTTCATTATTGATGAAATTCAGATTCACGAGTCGCGCGCGATAGGGGCGGACATAATTTTGCTGATTGCGGCGGTGCTTGAGACATCGAAGTTGCGGGAATTCCTTGCAATCGCGAAGGAACTGGGGCTTTCGGCGCTAGTTGAGACACGGGATGAGGCGGAAATCGAGTCAGCAATTTTGGCAGGAGCAGAGATGATAGGCGTAAACAACAGAAACCTTCAGACTTTCGAAGTGGACATTGAGACGAGCATCAGGCTTCGAGCGCTTGTGCCAAAGGACAAAACTTTTGTCTCGGAAAGCGGCATTGAGTCGGCGGTGGACGTCGCGAGACTTCGGGCGGCTGGGATCGACGGTGTACTTATCGGCGAAACGCTGATGAGGGCGCATGATAAAGGCGCGAAGCTAAAGGAGTTGCTAGGATGACGAAAATCAAGATATGCGGACTGCGTTCTGAGGCGGATATAGGTTTTGCAAACGAGCTGAGGCCGGATTATGTTGGCTTTGTGTTTGCGAAGAGCAAAAGGCAGATCGATTTCGCTACCGCGAAACACCTTCGCGCCCTGCTCGACCCTCAAATACCTGTGGTCGGGGTGTTTGTAAACGCGCTGACAGAGGACATTTGCGCGCTTGAGGGCGTTATAGATTTCATTCAGTTACATGGGGACGAGGATGAGGAATATATCGCGAGACTTCGCAAAACATGCAAAATGTCTATTATCAAGGCTTTTCGCGTGGATGAAAAATTTGATGGCATTGCTACAAGTGCAGATTTTGTACTTTTAGACTCAGTATCAGATGGCGCCTTCGGAGGGACAGGCATCGCATTTGATTGGCGCAAAGTCAAAGTCAAATATGAACCCGTCCCCAACTTGACCCACTTGTTTCTAGCCGGAGGCATCTGCGAAGCGAACGCGGCGGAAGCGATTGCGCGATTCGCGCCGTATTGCCTGGATGCGAGCAGCGGGGTTGAGACTGATGGTAAGAAAGATTATTTAAAAATGAAGCGACTGATAGAAATTGTGCGGGGGAGTGAGAAAGCGATGAAAAAGGGCAGATTTGGGCAGTTTGGCGGGCAGTATGTGCCAGAGACGTTAATGAACGCGGTGATTGAGGTCGAAGAAAATTATGAGCACTACAAAAACGACCCGACTTTTGTAGCGGAGTTGGGCACGCTTTTGCGCGAGTACGCCGGGAGGCCTTCGCTTCTGTATTTTGCGAAAAAAATGACCGAGGATTTGGGCGGTGCGAAGATATATTTGAAGCGCGAGGACCTGAATCACACAGGCTCACACAAGATAAATAATGTGCTCGGGCAGGCGTTGCTGGCCAAGAAAATGGGCAAGACCCGCCTTATTGCTGAGACAGGGGCAGGCCAACACGGGGTTGCGACTGCGACGGCGGCGGCACTCATGGGCATGGAGTGCGAAATTTTCATGGGTCGTGAGGATACTCAGCGCCAAGCGCTAAACGTTTTTCGAATGGAGTTACTCGGTGCTCGCGTGCATTCCGTTACCTCGGGCACGCAAACCCTCAAGGATGCAGTAAACGAGGCGTTTAGGGCTTGGACGATGCGGGTCGAGGACACGTTTTATGTGCTTGGCTCGGTCATGGGGCCGCATCCTTATCCGACAATTGTTCGTGACTTCCAAAAAATAATCGGCACGGAAGTTCGTGTACAACTGCTTGAGAAAGAAGGGCGTTTGCCAGACATGCTTATTGCGTGTGTAGGCGGTGGAAGCAACGCGATGGGGCTTTTCTATGATTTTGTCGAAGACGAAAAGGTTGAACTGGTTGGTGTGGAAGCGGCTGGACTAGGAATCGAATCTGGCAAACACGCAGCAACTATCGCGATGGGGAGCCCAGGAATATTTCACGGTATGAAGTCTATTTTTATTCAAGACCAGGAGGGGCAAATTGCACCCGTTCACTCGATTTCAGCCGGACTTGACTACCCAGGAATCGGCCCAGAACACGCCCAGTTGAGCGCTGTCGCGCGTGCGCGGTATGAAAACGCCACTGATGACGAGGCCGTTGGCGCATTCGAATACCTTTCGCGCACGGAGGGAATAATTCCGGCGATTGAAAGTGCGCATGCGTTGGCTTACGCCATGAAGGTGGCGCCTACTTTGAGTAAAGACAAAATCATCGTGGTGAATTTATCAGGACGCGGAGATAAGGACGTTGCGGCCATCGCGCGTTATAAAGGGGTGAAAATCGATGAGTAGAATTGCTGAGAAATTTCAAGAATTGAAATTGGCCGAGCGGAATGCATTGATAGTATTTTTTACTGCAGGCGACCCTGACATCGGCGCGACCGAACGCTTCATCCTCGCGGCAACACGAGCTGGCGCGGACATTGTGGAAATCGGAATTCCGTTTTCCGACCCCGTTGCCGAAGGCGAGGTCATCCAACGCGCAAACGCAAGAGCCCTCGCAAGCGGAACAAAAATCGCGGACATTTTTGAAATGGTAGTCCGTCTGCGCACTCAAACTCAAGTGCCGCTTGTCTTTTTGACCTATGCAAATCCTGTTGAAAACTACGGCAAAGAGGCGTTTTTTGCTCGCTGTCGCGAAACAGGAGTCGATGGAATAATAATTCCAGACGTCCCTTTTGAAGAAAAGGACGAATTTGATGTGCCAGCTCGCGCCAACGGTGTTGACCTTATCAGCTTAATCGCACCGACTTCACTTGATCGAATCTCAATGATTGCAAAGGAGGCGAGGGGATTCGTTTACTGCGTATCTTCTTTAGGCGTGACGGGAGTTCGCTCAAATATCGTGACTGACCTAGAGCCTATAGTTAAAAGCATTCGCGCCGCGACAGACACTCCAGTTGCAATAGGATTTGGAATTTCAACTCCCGCTCAAGTCGCGGAGTATGGCAAATTCGCGGACGGCGTTATTGTTGGCAGCGCGCTGATGAAACTAGTGGAGAGGGACGGGGCTGGCGCGAGTGAAGCAATAGAGAAGTTCATTCGTCAACTGAATAAAAATGCCCGTTGATTTTTCACCCCCAAAAGTTGTATCATAATATGGGTTTGACAATTTGACTTCTGGAGGAGAATCGGTTTGCCAATAAAAAAGGCATTATTGTGGGTTGGAATATGGATTTCTGCAGCGCTAATTTTCAATGTAGGAATACTGTTTTTTCTTGGGCAAAAACACGCGCTTGAATTTTTTGGCGGTTATATTATTGAACAGAGTTTAAGTATCGATAATTTATTTTTGTTTATTTTGATTTTTTCGAGTTTCGGGATAACAGGTGCCCTTCAAAGAAAGATTTTAAACTGGGGTATTATTGGTGCAATAGTTCTTAGGTTTGTATTTATTATAGTCGGAGTTGCTGCGGTTAATGCCTTTCACTGGATTTTATACATTTTTGGTATAGTCTTGATTTTCAGTGGCATAAAAATGGCGTTTGAAAAAGAGGGTAAAAAAGATATCAATGATAGTAAGATAATTCAAATGTTTAGAAAAACGGGCAGGATGACTCAATCATTAGAAGGCAGTAAATTTTTTGTAAAAAGAGAAGGGAAAACTTTTGTCACACCACTCTTAGCAATTTTAGTTTTAATTGAATTGACCGACATTATTTTTGCAATTGATTCAATTCCTGCTATTTTTTCAATAACGACTGATGCGTTTATAGTCTTTTCATCCAATCTATTTGCGATTATGGGCCTTAGGAGCATGTATTTTGTGCTCCATAAACTTCACCAAAAATTTGAGTATGTGAAGTACGGGGTTTCGCTGATTTTGATGTTCACGGGAGTGAAGTTGGGGATCTTATTTTTTCATATTGAAATTTCAACAGAAGTTTCACTTGGAGTAATTTTTGCGATTCTGTTTACAAGCATATTCTTTTCTTTCACAGTAGCAAAAAACAAGGAAAAGAAGAGAAAGTTGGAGGAGAAGTAATGAGTATTTTTAAAAATGCAGAATGGGTAAAGCCGTATGAGGGGTTCGGAAAAATTTGCCCGATTTTCAAGAAAGAGTTTCATGTAGGAGCACACGGATCAAAGTTAAAAAAAGCCAGGCTATATATTTCAGCGCTTGGAGTGTATGAGGCGGAATTAAACGGTGAAAGAATCGGAGACTTTGTACTTGCTCCGGGATGGACTTCATATAATAAAAGAATTCAATATCAGAAATACGACATTACAAATTTGCTAAAAAGCAATAATCGCCTCGAAGTCACTGTCGGCGAAGGATGGTGCGTTGGGCCAATAGGATGGGAATATGTTCGAGAAATCTATTCAAAACATGTTGCGATAATTGCTGTACTCAAGATTGAGTACGAAGACGGAAAAATCATTACTATTGATACCGATAAGACATGGGAAGTGGCGGAAAGTCCTGTGATTTTTAGCGGCATATACGACGGCGAAACATTTGATGCCAGAGTAATTCCACACAACTGGCGCGGCGTAAGCATTTGCAAACGCAGCAAAGATGCCCTTGTAATGCAGGATGGCGAATATGTAAAAGAAATTGAAGCGCTTAGCGCTGTTCGGATGTTGACTACGCCCAAGGGCGAAACGGTAATCGACTTTGGTCAGAATCTTACGGGCTACGTGAGATTTTGCGTAAACGCAAGCGCGGGCGATGTTTGCAAGATTTCACACGCCGAAGTCTTGGACAGTGAGGGCAACTTTTACACTGACAATCTTCGCAAGGCGAAACAGCAGATTAAATACATTTGTGGCGGGGGCGAGGAATGTTATAACCCGCACTTCACCTTCCAGGGTTTTCAGTTTATTCGTATTGACGAATGGCCTGGAGAATTCAAACTTGAAGATTTTAAGGCAATAGTTGTGCACTCGGATATTAAACGCACTGGACATTTTGAATGTTCAAACCCTCTATTGAACAAACTTTATTCAAATATTATCTGGGGACAAAAGGGCAACTTTCTAGATATTCCAACTGACTGCCCACAAAGGGATGAGAGACTTGGATGGACAGGCGATGCGCAGGTGTTTGTGCGAACCGCGTCGTACAATTTTGACGTCAATAAATTCTTCGTAAAATGGCTTCGCGACCTAAAGGCGGATCAATTCGACGATGGAAGCGTTGGGTACGTGATACCGCATTTGAATTTGTTTCCGAATACAACAAATTCTTCGGGATGGGCGGACGCTGCGGTTATTTGTCCGTGGCAAATTTACTTGACATACAACAATGTTTCGCTACTCGCGGAACAGTTTGACTCCATGAAAAAATGGATTGATTACATTCGAAAAAACAATAAAAACGAGGCGATTTGGTTAAATAATTGGCATTTTGGCGACTGGCTGAGTCTCGAAGACGAGGCGATAAATGGATCGACAGAATATAAGTTGCTAATCGCAAACGCATATTACGCATATTCGACGTCTTTGCTTGTGAAGGCGGGCAAAGTGCTCGGAAAAGACATGAGCGCGTACGAAACTTTGCACACTAAAATAGTAAAAGAATTTAAGTCGGAATATTTTGAAAATGATGAATTGAAATTTAAACTTCAAACCGCCTACGCGCTCGTGATTTATTTTGGGCTCGCAGACGATCCTCAAAAAATGGCGAAAGAGCTAGCTGATTTGATAATTAAAAATGACAACAAACTAAAGACTGGCTTCCTAGGGACACCTTACCTGCTTCATGTGCTTTCGCAAAACGGATACTCAGAAGTCGCGTACTCCCTTATGCTTCAGGAGGAGTTTCCTTCGTGGTTGTTTTCAGTAAAAATGGGCGCAACTACAGTTTGGGAACATTGGGATGGGATGCGCCCTGACGGCACAATGTGGGACGTCGGAATGAATTCTTTCAATCACTACGCTTATGGCGCTGTAGCAGACTGGATGTACGGGGTGATGGCTGGAATAAATACAGACGAATCAAATCCAGGATTTAAACACATTAGATTTGAACCAATTGTGGATGCTCGTTTGGAGTATGTGAAGGCATCCATAGATACAAAATACGGCACCGTTGCTTCGCAGTGGCGCCGGGACGGCGCGGACGTGCATTATATATTCGACGTCCCCGAGGAGTGCACAGCTACGCTGTGCATAGACTTCGGCGCGAGCCGGGGAAAGACTGTAACCGAAGTTGGGCCAGGAAGGCATGAGATAAAATAATTTAAAAATTTATATATTGTTGCAAGGATTCGGTTTAGCCAATCGTATTATTAGTGAAAGGGGCCAGCGGACATGGGAAATTCATCGTATAGAAGTGACGATGTAATGACAAACGCTCTTTCAAATCACGGAAATATGGTTAAGCGGATTTGTTTTGTCTATCTTCGAAATCAGTCGGATGCGGATGACGCATTTCAGGATGTTTTTGTGAAATTGCTTGAGGCCGATTTGATCTTTACTGATGAAGAACATATGAAGGCATGGCTCGCAAGGGTTGCGATCAACAAATGCAAGGATATGTTTAAAAGCTATTGGCGTAGAAACGTCGGACCGATTGACAACATTGAGGAGACGTTTGAAGACAAGGAAGAAAGTGAAGTAATGCAGGCGGTTTTGGATTTGCCGGCAAAGTATAAAGAAGTGGTTTACTTGTTTTATTACGAACAGTACACGGTCGTGGAAATGGCAAAATTGCTAGGGCAAAAGGAAAATACAATTTACTCGAACTTGCATAGGGCGAGGCAAATTTTGAAAAAGAAGTTGGGAGGGGCGGAGCATGAATACACATTTTAAAAATGCATTAGATAAAATAGTTACAGATGAAGCGTTGATTGCGAAGACAAAAGCCGCTCTTGAAGATGCTAGAAATAAAAAACCTGAAGTAGTTAGAAAGCAGTTTTTGCAAAAGAAGTTTGTGGCGATGGCGGCAAGTTTTTTAGTTGTTGTGGGACTTTCGATAAGTGGTTATTTAGTTTACAATTCGCCAGTCGCATATATTAGTTTAGACATCAACCCGAGTGTAGAGCTTGGAGTTAATTTTTTTAATAAGATTGTGCTTGTTGAAGGTTATAATGCTGATGGCAAAAAAGTGCTTGAAGGCAGTCAAGTCGTCGGAAACGATATTGAGCAGGCGATTTCAACAATTGTTTTATCTGCATCTGATAATGGATTTATTGATATAGATGGGTCAACTATTATTTCCGTCACATCTGAATCTGACGATAAAGCGCTGGGAGAAAAAATTCAGCAAGTAGCGGAGACAGGGGCAAACAAGGCGCTTGACGCGAGACACAAGACAGCTTCAATTTATAAAGAGAATATTTCAATTAAAAACAGGGATGAAGCTCGTGCTGAGGGAATTTCCCCTGGGAAAATGAACTTGATTAGAAAGGCGCAAGTGCTTGACGCAACTGTTACCATTGACCAGTATAGAGATTCCAAAGTAGTGGATATTATGAGCGATTATGTGAATTTAAAGCATAAAAAGGCCGTTGTAAAGAATATCAAAAAAACCGTGAAAACAAGTGGACCGGGGAACCCAGATGGCACAAAACCTGGAAGTTCAGGCGCATCAGGTTCTTCGGGAGACAAAAGTTTGCCGACGCCCGCTTCTGATAAAACAAACGGGCTTGTGACGGCTCCTCCTCCAGGCAATCCTGGTGCAAGAGGACAAGGTGGTTCAGGCACTGTAGTGAGCAATCCTTCTTCAGACGGGTCGAATGTAGTAGTTGTTTCGCCTATTGAGAAGGTGGTCAATAAATCTAGACAAAACAAGAAAAATTGGAATCGAGCTAAGCCTCCAAAAGATCCTATTTCGGGAAACAACTCAAAGCCTGATATCACCCCAAGACCACAGCCAACATTTGATCCACGGCCGACACCAAGACCTCAGCCGACTCATAGACCTTGGCCGCCAACAGTTCAGAATGCTACTCCAGGCCCAAGGCCAACGCCAAGACCACAGCCTATAAATCCGCCAATCCCTGGACATCAAGGTGCTGGCATGCAGGGGCAACCGCAACCGCAAACGCAAACGCAAACGCAAACGCAAACGCAAGTGTAGAGTGATTTTGATTAAAATCTGATTTTTAAGATTTTAATTATGATAAAAATTTTGGAGAAAGGAGGAATTTATTATGAAAAAAGTTATAGCAATTGTAGTGGCTATGACAATGGTGTTAGGTATTGCGTCGATTTCTTTTGCAGCACCAGTTCAAGGGGATAATCGGGTCGGGGGAGCGGTAAAATGTGATCCGATTATCGGACCAGGAGGACAACCGGACGGCGGACAAATCATGCCGATTCGCACTTTTGACCCTAATAGGACCCCTGGACCGATTCAACCACCAATGCCAAGACCAACATGCCCAGTTAGGCCAACACCACCTAATTCAGGCGGCGTTGACCAGACTCCAATGCCAAGACCAACATGCCCAGTTATGCCAACACCACCTAATTCAGGCGGCGTTGACCAGACTCCAATGCCAAGACCAACATGGCAACCGCCAGTAAAGTCTTTTACTATTTTTGCTGGGACTACTACAGCAAAGGCATTTGTAAGAGTTATGGTAGGAAAGAAAATGGTAGCTATGAGAAAAGCAAAAGCTGATGGAAGCTTTAGCATCAAGGTTTGGGATAAAAAGTTAAAAGGCGTTGCTAAAGTCGATGCGTTTATTCTCAAGAAAATGAAAAAGCACAGAATGATGAGAGTTTTTGTAGATGTTACTTTGACATCACCAATACCAACTTCGGACCCTACACCTGTTCCAGACCCTACACCTACACCAGTGCCTAATTCGGGACCTGTTCCGACGCCTGAACCAACAGTGACACAAGGGTAAAAAGGAAAGCAACAAATTTTATTTAAAGAAAATGAAAAGAAAAGAAAACCCCAAAAGGCTATTGAAACTGGCTTTGGGGGTTTTTTTTGCGCTTCGAAGAGCGCGCCGTCCCCCAAAAAACGTATTGCGGGAGTAAGTCCCCGAATTCTCTGCCAGTTATTCGTCTTTTCATCAATTCCCGAGGATTTCGTCGGATTTATTTAGGAAATCCTCACATTTTGCGTTTGATTTTGCTTTGAATCTGTCTTGAGTTGCCTTGAAAAAGATTTTTGGTAGCAATTTTGAGGACTTACTCCCGTTGCTGGTTGTAAATATGTCCACTTACTCCCGCAATAGAAGTACATTCGCTTTTCTTTACACAAACTTTACAATAAGGCTATTGCATTTTTACATTGCTCGTATATAGTTTAGTTTGAACATATAAACTATGAAGAGAATAAATGAAAAGGAGAATGAATATGAAAAGATTATTAGCAAGTTTGTTGGTTGGAGCGCTAGCGATTAGCGTATTAGCAGGATGTAGTGGAGGGAATGCTAGCACTGGTTCGGCATTCGATTCGAAGAGCGCAATTTCGGTGATTACACGAGAAGAAGGTTCGGGAGCTAGAGGCGCGTTTATTGAATTGATGGGAATTGAAGTTAAGAATCCTGACGGCACAAAAAAAGACCGGACTACTACGGAAGCAATTACGGCAAACAAAACTGATTTGGTGCTTTCGCAAGTGGCTTCGGGTAAATATTCAATTGGATATGTTTCACTTGGGTCAGTTAACGATACAGTTAAGGCGCTAAAAGTTGATGGAATTGCAGTAAATGAATCAACAATAAAAGACAAGACATATAAAATCTGGAGACCGTTTATTGTTGCAACAAATGGCGAGGCGACGGGAATAAAAAAGGACTTTATAGACTTTATCTTAAGTAAGCAGGGGCAAGCTGTTGCCGTTGCAAATAACACTGTAAATGTAGTAGAAAATGCACCAGAATACAAAAGCAAGAATTTGTCAGGCAAACTGGTTGTAGCGGGTTCATCTTCTGTTACTCCGCTTATGGAAAAACTAAAAGAAGCTTATGTTAAATTGAATCCTAAAATAAACGTTGAGGTTCAAATGAGCGATTCGTCAGCTGGAATTCAAGCAGCAATAAATAAAACGGCTGATATTGCAATGACTTCACGCAAATTGAAGGATGGCGAAAATCTTATTCCAACAGAGATTGCGCTTGACGGAATCGCTGTTATTGTAAACAAAGAGAACCCAATCGAGGGGCTCTCGGCGGATAGTATTACCAAAGCGTTTACTGGCGAAATCACAGTTTGGAGCGATATGAAATAGAGGCGCAAAAGTGAAAAAGAAATTAGTCGACAAGCTAAGCACCACGTTATTCTTCGTTTGCGCATTAGCTTCAATAATCTCTGTATTACTAATTTGTATATTCCTGTTTGCAGGCGGCGTGCCGGCAATGGCCAAAATTGGACTCTTTGAGTTCCTTTTTGGCGCTTCATGGAAACCGTCGGACGTACCAGCGTCATATGGCATCCTGCCTATGATAGTTGGAAGCCTTTATGTGACGGCGGGTGCAATAATGTTAGGGGTTCCAATAGGAATTTTCACGGCAATTTTTATGTCGCATTTCTGTCCGAAGTGGTTGCACAAAATACTTAAGCCGCTAATCGAACTTCTTGCGGGAATACCATCCATAGTCTATGGATTTTTTGGGTTGATGGTGATTGTGCCATTTATTAGAGATATTTTTGGTGGAAACGGAAATAGTATTCTTACCGCGTCCATTCTGCTTGGAATCATGATACTGCCGACAATTATTAGCATCAGCGAAGCCGCGCTTAGGGCAGTGCCGGATATGTATTACGAGGGAGCGTTGGCACTTGGTGCGACACACGAGCGTAGTGTTTTCAAAGTAGTTCTAGGGGCTGCAAGGTCGGGAGTTTTTGCTTCAATTGTCCTCGGAATTGGTCGCGCCATCGGCGAAACAATGGCAGTAATCATGGTTGCGGGCAATCAAGCCCGGATGCCCGTTGATATTCTTAAAGGCGTCCGTACCCTCACGGCAAACATTGTAATCGAGATGGGCTATGCTCAGGGGTTGCATCGTGACGCATTAATTGCAACTGGCGTTGTTCTTTTCGTGTTTGTACTGCTGCTTAATATTTCATTCCACCTTTTATCAAATAGAAAGCTGGTGAAGTGATGTTTAAAAAACCGATGTCACTTTTACTTAGAATTGCAGTCATGCTTTCAGCGGCTATAACGGTGCTATCTCTGTTGCTCATAGTTGGGTATATTTTAGTGAAGGGTATCCCCTACTTAACGCCTTCACTATTTGCGTTTGAGTACAATTCCACAAATGTATCCCTTTTTCCATCTATGATTACCACGCTAATTATGGTTGCACTTGCGTTGATAGTGTCTGCGCCAATTGGTATTTTCTGCGCAATTTATTTAGTGGAATACGCAAAACGCGGCAATCACTTAGTAAAATATATTAGGATAACAACTGAGACGTTGAGCGGAATTCCGTCTATTGTATATGGACTTTTTGGAATGCTGTTTTTTGTAACGACCCTCAAATTAGGCTTTAGCGTGTTGGCGGGTAGCCTGACACTTTCGATAATGATTTTGCCATTGATAATTCGGACGACGGAAGAGGCGCTAAAATCGGTGCCGGATACATATCGTGAAGGCAGTTACGGGCTTGGCGCGACGCGGTTGAGGACAGTGTTCGTGGTGATTTTGCCAAATGCAGTGTCGGGAATTTTGGCTGGAATAATCTTGAGCATTGGTAGAATTGTAGGCGAGACAGCGGCGCTAATTTACACCGCCGGCACAATTGCGAAGATTCCAGAGAACCTCGGGAGCTCCGCGAGGACGCTTTCAATACACATGTATTCGCTTTCAAGCGAGGGGCTGCACACTAATGAGGCCTATGCGACAGCAGTTGTTCTGCTTGCGGTGGTGCTTTTTATAAATTTGATAGCAAATTTGATAGCGAAAAGATTTAGGAAAGGGAAAATATGAAAAATGTATTTAATGTTAAAAATTTAAATCTGTTTTACGGAGAGACACACGCACTTACTGACGTGAACATTACACTCTGTGAAAACGAAATTACAGCACTAATAGGACCTTCGGGGTGCGGAAAGTCGTCGTTTTTAAGAACTCTCAATCGCATGAACGACCTGATTGAAAACTGCAAAACAACGGGCGAGATTTTATTTAATGGCGAAAATATTTACGGGGATTTCGATGTAAATCTCCTTAGAAAGCATGTAGGAATGGTGTTTCAGAAGCCTAACCCATTTCCAATGAGCATCTATGACAACATCGCTTTTGGCCCGCGCACCCACGGAATAAAGAAAAAGTCGCAACTCGATGAGATTGTGGAAAAAAGTTTGCGGGACGCGGCAATGTGGGATGAAGTCAAAGATCGTCTTAAAAAGAGCGCCATAGGGCTCTCAGGCGGTCAGCAACAGCGGGTGTGTATAGCGCGTGCGTTGGCGGTTGCGCCGCAGGTTTTGCTCATGGACGAGCCGACTTCTGCACTTGATCCTATTTCAACATCGAAAATTGAGGATTTAATGAACGAATTGAAGGAAAAATATACTATAATAATAGTCACACATAATATGCAACAGGCTGCAAGGGTTTCGGATATGACGGCGTTTTTCCTTCTTGGGGAAATTGTTGAGTACGAGACGACGGATAATCTATTTTCTCTGCCAAAGGATAAACGGACAGAGGACTATATAACTGGTAGGTTCGGATGATTTTTTGCGAAAGCGGGGGAAGGCAATGAGAAATAGTTTTGAAAAGGAATTAGAGCTTCTGAACTTGGACATTATCAAGATGGGGAGCATGATAGAGGATGCAATTGATAAGGCAATAATTGTACTGAAAAAGCAGGACCCAGAGATGGCGAAGGCTGCGATTGAGTATGATGATGTGATTGACGAGATGGAGAGAAACATTGAGAGCAAATGCCTGAAACTCCTTTTGCATCAACAACCTGTGGCACGCGATTTGCGGCTTATTAGCACTGCGCTAAAGGTGATTACCGATATGGAGAGAATTGGTGACCATGCGGCAGATATTTCAGAAATTTTCTTGCGGATTGGTCAGGAAAAATACATTAAGGAACTGGAGCACATCCCGGAAATGGGTGATATTGCAGCGAAAATGGTGCGGCAGAGCGTAGATGCATTTGTAAAAAGAGATGTTGCGATCGCAGAGCGTGTTATTGAAATGGATAATCAGGTGGACGACTTATTTAACATGTTAAAAGTCGATTTGACAGACTTGATGATTAAAGATAAAAAAAATATCGACCAAGCGATTGACTTTTTGCTGATAGCAAAGTATCTTGAGAGAATAGGTGATCATGCTGAAAACATTGCAGAGTGGGTAATTTTTAGCGTGACGGGTGAGCACAAACATATTCGAATCATTTAGCGGGGGGTGCGGATTTGGGTTTAGTATACTCGATAGAAGATGATGAGAGCATTAGAGAGTTGCTTTCTTGCGCTTGCCAGTCGGCAAACATTTCATTTGAAGGATTTGAGACGTATTCAGAGTTTGAAAAGGGGCTTTTAAAACAAAAGCCCGATTTGATTTTGCTTGATATCATGCTTCCTGAGCTTGATGGAATCAGTATTCTAAAGAAGTTGAAAGCCTCTCAAAACGAGCGATTGATTCCTGTAATAATACTTTCGGCTAAGAATCACGAAGCAGAAAAAGTACTGGCCTTTGAGCTTGGTGCTGATGATTATGTCGCTAAGCCGTTTGGGGTATTTGAATTAGTGGCAAGAATAAAGGCAGTTATTCGACGAAATCAACGCGGTCCCAAGTGCGAGCTGCCAACTGAACTACTTTCGGTTGCAGGTATTGATTTAAACGAAGAAAGACGCGAAGTCAGTCTCGGCGGCAAAGAACTTGAACTTACAAACAAGGAGTTTTTGCTTCTGAAAGTGTTTATGATTAATCCCAATATTGTACTTACTCGAGAAAGATTGCTTGAGGTTGTATGGGGATATGACTTTTTAGGCGAAACAAGAACTGTGGATATGCATGTCATGAGTTTGCGTCAAAAGATGGGCGAAGGCGCTGATAAAATAACAACAGTACGTGGGGTCGGGTATAAATTTGTAACGTAAGAGGTGTAAGCGAATGAAAAAAAGGATGTTTTGGTCGTTTTTCGTGCTTTCTTTTAGTGCTTTAATGCTGTTTGCAACAATCACCCTCTTTTTTATTGATGATTCATATACTCATAAAACAACCGAACACTTATTTTCGCTCACCTCTTTAGTTACTCAAAAATTGACTGAGGAAGAAAGATTTCTGGCAAAAAATTATCAGGCCGATGCGGTTCAGCTTGCAAACACCATAGGTTCGGATATACGAGTAACCTTTGTTGATAAGGCAGGAAAGGTCTTGGGAGACTCGCTTTCGCTTGAAACATACCCGAATCATAGCAACCTAATTGAGATTATTGACGCATTTAAAACTGGAAAAGGGAAAAGCATTCGATTATCTGATACAAACGGATTTACAAATATCTATGTCGCTCAAAAAATCGACGCAAACCTAGTCGTTCGAGTTTCAGTACCACTTCGAGACAGTATGAATTTCGTGCTTTTATCATTGCCTCTGATTTTACTGTCTCTGCTTTTGGTAGGCGGATTTGCGCTATTTGTATCAAGTAAATTGAGCAAGAAAATTATAAAGCCAATACTCGCTTTTTCTGAAAAGATAGATTTTTCTTCACCAATGAGTTCTGAAAGCCTAGCGATTAGCGTGCCGTATGAGGAACTGTTACCTCTTGCCAGGCGGTTTGATGATATGCACGAAAATTTGCAAAAGTACGTAAATGAGCTCAAAGCCGAGGGCGAGCAGGTCAATCTGATTCTCAACAAACTCAGAGAGGGCGTTGTTATATTAAATATTGAGAAAAATGTTATTTTGATAAATACACGAGCACAGAAGCTTCTCGGCCTCGCCGAAACATCATATGACGTGCATCATAATTTACTTTTTTACGCTAGAAACGTTGAACTCTCAGATACTATAGATTTAGTCATAAAGACTAGAGAAACGAATATTTTGAACGTAGCCGAAAACACTTTTTCAGATAAAGCACTAAGATTTTATATTAGCCCTGTGGACGGTGAAGGGGTCGTAATAATAATTCGAGATATTACCGAAATTCTTCGCGCCGAAAACATTCGCAGCGAGTTTGTCGCAAACGTTTCACATGAACTTAAGACACCAATAACCTCGATTCGAGGTTTTGCAGAACTGTTGGCAGAAGGAAAAGGAGATGGCACGAACGTGCATGGGCCTGCGAAAATAATTCTTGAGCAGGCTGACAGATTACTTAGCCTTGTTGACGGTATTTTACTTTTGTCAGAGTTTGAAAGCAAGACGTACGACAGCAATCTTGAGGAAGTGGATATCTTGGCGATTGCGCACGAGGTGGCTGTGGTTCTCGAAAAACAAGCGGAAGAAAAGGGAGTCACAATCTCGTTTTCGGGAAAAGCGGTGAAATATAGGGCAAATAAAAATACGGTGTTTGAGTTGATAATGAATTTGGTTGATAATGCTATAAAATATAATAAGAAGGGCGGAACGGTTGACGTCGCGGTGCAAATGCTCGAGACCGCGCAAGGCACTCGGAGCGTCGAGATTAGTGTTCGCGATAGCGGGATTGGCATTCCGCAAGGGGACTTGGGCCGAGTATTCGAGCGGTTCTACTGTGTAGATAAAAGTCGCTCAAAACGCAGCGGCGGCACAGGACTAGGGTTGTCGATCGTGAAACATATAGTCGAACTGTACAAGGGCGAAATTGAGGTCGAGAGCGAGCTTGGGGAGTACACGCTCATGAAGGTGAGGCTCGGGGCGCGGTAACTTTTTAGATTGTTTTCGCAGATTATCTCGATAGAATAAACATTGTAAGAAAAATTAAGTGATTTTAGTTAGATTAGAACTTGAAAGGTTAAAAACAATTTCCAAGTGTTTCGCGGCTAGCGAAAACGGCATTAAAGGAGTTTTTCCGTCAATACAGCAGTCTAAAAAATGGGTTATGAGCTGCTCGTCTGGGCTTGGTTCGTTTTCGGATACAATTGAAATAGTCTGTTGTTGAGCTTTTTCATCATCGTCAAGAAAATACAACTCGATATCGTTGCTGTCCCAGGGCTTATAATGAAGTTTTAAACCGCCTCTTGTCCCGTAAATGCGGGTTTCGCAGGGGGCATCGTTGTGGGCGTTATTTGCGATTTCATAGTAGTATTTTAGTCCTGAATCGAACTCCATTAGAGCAATTGAGTGTTCTTCTATGTCGAAAATGGGTGCGTCTTTGGCAAAATTATCTAGACCTTTCAAGCGTGTGACTTCCCAGCTTTTCAAGGTAGGTTCTGAAGTTAGGATTCCAAGGTGAAATGCTAAGTCGTATTCGCCCCAATCAAAAAGAGGGCCTCCGCCTGCCTTAGATTTGTCAAGAAACCACTTAGCATCGGGGTTATACTCAATTCCAGGCCTGCTTTGACGATTTAAGCTAACGTGATGAATGAAGTATATGTCTCCGAGTAATTTGTCGGCAATCATTTCTTTTACGAGCTTGAATTTTTTATTTAATAGTGAAAATCGCGCTGAACACTCCATTATAACTTGTGATGTAGTGCTCTCGATTTTTGAAAGTTCGTCGAGGTCTTCTTGGCTAATACAAAGAGGTTTCTCGGCTAATATGTGTTTGCCGTAAGGGATAATGGCTTGGATATATTTTGTGTGTGAGTCAGGCGGTGAGCAAATTATTACTGCATCAACTTCGCGATCTTCCAGGATATCAAAGTAATTATCGGTAATTCTAGGGATGTCGAATTTCTCCTTGATTCTCAGAAGATTTTTTGAAATAGTAGTAGAACTAACCCACTTTACATACGCACGCGAGTCTTTAATTATTGCTTCTATGTGCATGTCTGCAACCATTCCGGCACCAATTATACCAATACAAAACAAGTTGAAACCCTCCCATCATACCAATCCGTTAAAATACTTATTTACTCCAGTCAATAATTACACACCTGAATTTGTCAGGGGTTTTTTGCAAATCGTAATAAGTCTGGGGAACTTCTTGCGGAGAAACAATGTGGCTGATTATTTCGCTAGCGGGGATTTTTTTTGAAAGAATCAAATCGAAAACTGTTTCGAATATTTTTTCGACGCTAAGTCGCACTCCACGCTGGTTATTTAAAGGGTATTGCCACATATGGGCGCCCTTTACAGTAAGATTTTGCATGTGGATTTTTGAAAACACATCTGTCAGGTCTCCCTGAAACGGAGTTCTCGGCGAGCCGAGAAGAATGACCTGCCCAAAAAGCCTTACGGTATTTATGCATGAAACAATTGCGCCTGAATTTCCAGTTGCATCGACCGAAATATCAAAACTAAAGTCCACAAGGTCAGATTCTGAGATAGTTTGAATTCCGAGGCTTTTCGCTTGCGCACAACGCGTAGGATTTTGGTCATATCCTGTAACAACTGCGCCTTGAAGTTTATATAGCATGCAGGTTAAGATTCCGATGAGGCCAAGACCAAAAACGATAACCTTATCTCCGATACTTATGTCAGTTACATTTGGGGCGGTAATAGCAATTTCAATCATGCAGGCAAGAGAAGCTTCTATAGAATTTAGTTCGGCGGGAACGGGGAAAAGATATCCCCACTGATGGCTCTGGTTATGCTTGAAGCGCTGCACCGAAGAGTGGTTGCCTGCGAAAAATACGCGGTCTCCAATGTTAAAATCTTTGATATTGCTTCCTTTAAAAATAATTTTGCCGATTGAACCATAGCCCGGCAAAAAGGGAAATACGGGAATTGTGGACTCTTCAGCTAGTCCGTTTAGCCGCGCGATTTCGGTGCCAGAACTGATTATAGAGCATTCGTTTTCAATTATGCATTCATCTGGGGCTAGTTCGTCTAAAGAAACTACACCGCTATTGTATTGAACGACGCCTTTTTCAGTAAAAACTATTTGATTACAATTTAACTCTTTGTTCATAAAGTTACCTCTTTCATTTACAGCCATTTCATTATTATAGTAGTATCTTTTGTCAACTATAACACAGAGTGTTGTAGCCTCACAAGGCTTATTTAGTCAAACCATTTAAGAATCTTCTTTAGAAAACCTTGACTTTGACTTTTGATAGTGCTACCGTTTAATAGAATTAAATATTGTACCCGGGGGTGCCGAGAAATCGGCTTAAAAGGGAAACAGGTGAAACACCTGTACGGTCCCGCCGCTGTAAGGGGGAGGAGCTTGAAATTACGCCACTGTTCACACGGGAAGGCGCAAGCACCAATGAACCTGAGTCAGAAGACCTGCCAAACGGATGCACAATTGACCTACGAGAGATAGGGAGGTGCTTTATGTGATTAAGGTAATAATTTTTGACACGTAAGCCCTGCGATCAGCAAATGATCACAGGGCTTTTTCAAAAATGTGCAGTTGGTTCCGGTTCTCTGCTGCACAGTTTTGTGCAACAGAGAACCGGAACCAACTGCACAAAACTGTGCGAATTTGAGAGGAGAAATAAAAAATGAGAAAATTTATTGCGTTAGTACTGGTAGTATTAGTTAGTATTGGAGTTATGATAGGGTGCAACACAACGGCGCCGAAGGGCAATTCGGGGACGCCAACTGGTGCTCCGACAGAGTCCGAAAAGGTGACATACCCACTTAGTTTGAAGGATGCGTTTGGCAAGGTTGTTGATTTAAAAACTGAGCCGGCTCGCATAGTTTCACTTTCGCCGACCACAACTGAGATTGTGTTTGCGTTAGGCGCGGGAGCCAAGTTAGTTGGTAGGACAGATTACTGTGACTTTCCTGCAACTGCAAAGACTGTGCCGTCTGTAGGCGAAGTTGTCAACCCAAACGTTGAAACGATCGTCAGTATGAAGCCGGATGTGATTTTTGCCTCAAGCATGACGAAGGCGGATATTATATCGAAATTGAGACAACTAAAGTTCGTCGTTTATATGGAAGATGATTTAAAAGGAATCGAAGGTGCATACCAATCTATCAATGATTTAGGTCAGATTCTAAATGCAAAAGGAACTTCAGACCAAGTGGTCACTTCGATGAAAAATCATTTGCTTTATATCAAAGGCAAATTAAGAAACTTGAAAACACGACCAAGCGTATACTATGTAGTCGGGTTTGGACAGTATGGAGATTGGACTCCTGGCAAAGGTACGTTCATAGATGAGGCAATCAACTTAGCGGGTGGCACAAATAGCGGAGCAGCTGCAGTGAATTGGAAGTTCAGTTTAGAGCAGCTCATAAAAAACAACCCAAAGATCATTCTCTGCCAGGTGAATCCTGATTTGAAGAGTTCTTTTGTGAAAGCAGATAAATACAAAGACTTGCCAGCGGTTAAAGCTGGAAAAGTATATTCTATTGACAACAACAAGCTAGACCGTGCAGGTCCTCGTATCATCGATGGCATTGATGAGCTAAGCAGACTCATTCAGCCATCTTTGAGGTATTAATTAAGCTGTAAGAAAGAGGTAGGATTTGAGAAAAAGCAAAATTCGCATAAGTATAATGTTCATTGCCTTGGCTTTGGGCTTGCTGACAGCTATGGTCGGAGCGCTGCTTTTTGGGTCCACAAAGACGGGATTAAAGGATTTATTGGATTTGTTGACAACGGGTGGGGATCCATCCGTTGCAACAATCATTTTTAATGTGCGTCTTCCGCGTGTGTTGATGGCAGCCATTACTGGAATGGGGCTGGCGCTTGTCGGGGCAGTTTATCAGGGGTTCTTCCGGAATCCAATGGCTGACCCTTTTATGCTCGGCATGTCTTCCGGGGCTGCGTTTGGAGCTTCGATTGCAATAGTCTTGGGGCTTGAGTCTGCGGTGTTTTTTGGTATGGGATTTGTTTCGGTCTTTGCGTTTGTGGGCGCAGCTCTTACGTCTGTAGCAGTTTATATGGTCGCTAATTCAGGATATCGCAGGCAAAAAGTCACGATTTTGTTAGCTGGAATTGCAATCAGTTTCTTCCTTTCCGCATTTGTGTCTTTGTTTATGGTTTTTAGCCAGGACGGAATGCAAAAAATCGTATTCTGGACAATGGGAGGACTCGGCGGAGCGAGCATGGATCAGGTAATTGTGCTCTTTCCTGCGGTTTTTCTAGGCGGTGTGGCGCTGATGTTCTTTGCGCGTGACCTTAATGTACTCGCGCTCGGAGATGATACCGCACGTTCGCTCGGCGTAGAGGTGGAGAAAATGAACCTGCCGGTGCTTGCGTTCAGCTCGCTGATAATAGCGGTTTGCGTGTCTTTCACTGGGGTCATCGGGTTCGTTGGACTCATCATTCCGCACATGATTCGGCTGATTTCGGGGCCGGACCATAGGACGCTTCTGCCATTGTCGGCTCTGGGCGGGGCGGTTTTCATGGTGCTAGCTGACTTGCTGGCGCGAACGGTTGCGGCGCCTGCCGAAATACCTGTAGGAGCCGTGACAGCGCTGGTCGGCTCGCCGTATTTCATTTGGCTTTTGCTGCGCTCGGGCAAAGGGGGTGCGCTAAAGTGAATGAAAACTATTTGTTGACGGCAAGCGGACTCAATTTTTCCTACGGGCGCGAATATGGAGGTGCCAACGCAAAGATCCTCACGGATGTTAACGTCGTCCTGAAGAAGGGCTTTTTATACAGTGTCATTGGGCCCAATGGCTCAGGCAAAACAACTTTGATAAAATGTCTCAACCGCAGCCATAGCGGGCAGTCGGGGGAGATTCATATATATGGGCAAAATATTAATGAAATGAGCGCCTTGCAGGTGGCGCGTAGCGTGGCTTACATGCCGCAACGCACGGTTATTGACTTTGACTTTTCGGTTTGGGACATTGTGCTTATGGGTAGGCATTCGGAGATTTCGCGTTTTGCACGTGAGACTTCACGGGACGTGAACGTTTGCCGCGAAGCGATGGAACTTTGTGGCGTCTGGGAATTTCGAGAACGCAACTTCAACACCCTCAGTGGTGGCGAGATGCAGAAGGTGATTTTGGCGCGTTGTATTGCGCAGGAGGCTGATTTGCTGCTGCTTGACGAGCCTTTGACATACTTGGACATTAGAAATCAATTAGAATTTTTGGATATAATTACGGAGTTAATTCGCACGAAAAAAGTCACAGTTGTGGCGGTTGTGCATGATATAAATCTGGCGTATCAGTATTCGGACTACGTTTACGTTCTAGGCGCTGGTAAGGTCATTGCAGAGGGTCCGCCGGTCGAGGTTATCACCGAAGCGGCACTTGAAGAGTGCTTTGGGATTCGAGTGAAAATGATTGAAAATCCTGGTGCTGAGCGGAAAGTTATCGTGCCGAGCGAAATCATTTAGAACAACAGAGAACCGGAACCAACTGCACAATTTTGTGCAGTTGGTTCCGGTTCTCTGCTGCACAATTTTTGGGGTTGACAAACTCGTTAACATGGTTAATAATTAACTTACTTAACCAAAGCAGAGTGAAAAGGTGGGGAATAAAATTGAATGAAGAAGTGTCGATGAAACTAATGGCCGCGATTAATCAGTTTAGAAGACTGAGAAAAGGGCATAAACATAATACAGAGTTAAAGCCGAGCGACATGATGATGCTGATGAAAATGACGGAGATGTGCGAGGCAGGCGAAGAGGTTAGTGTTTCGAGCCTAAGCGCCGCACTAGGGGTGTCGAGGCCATTCGTTACAAACGCGTTGAACTCAATTGTTAATGACGGGTTTGTGGAGCGCAAAGTCGACGAAAGCGACCGGAGGCTGGTGCACTTGAGTGTGTCGCCGAAGGGCGTGGAAATAATTGAAAGGTCCAAGAAGGAATTTATGAGCGCAATTGACGGCTTGGTCAAACATCTTGGAGAAGAGAAAAGCGTTGTTTTGGCTGATTTAATGGGAGAGACATACACATATTTGGCAGCATATCATGGGGTAGAAGTGAGCGCTTTCGAAACCTCGAAAGACAAGTAAAGTAAGCGGAATGTATTTCAAAAGCACGAAGGAGGAAGACGGGAAATGTTAAAGTTATTTAAGTATTTAAAGCCGTATTGGCTAATGGTTGTGGGGGTTTTGATCCTGGTGTTTTTGCAGACGCTGGCGGATTTGTATTTGCCGACATTATCTGGGGACATTATTAACAAAGGAGTTATGCAAGGGGATATCCCGAAGATATATGAAATTGGCGGGTTAATGCTCATGATTTCTGGAGCTGGCGTAATTTGTGCAGTAATATCGAGTTTGCTTTCTTCAAAAGCCGCGACCGCGCTCGGAACGGATTTGCGTAGAATGGTTTTCTCTAGGGTTGAGAGTTTTTCGTTGCACGAATTCGACAAAATTGGGACTGCGACATTAATTACTAGAACCACGAATGACATTACTCAAATTCAAATGGTTACGGTTATGATCATGAGAATGATGGTAAGTGCACCGATGATGATAATTGGGGCGTTTATACTCGCGCTAAACAAAGACGTACCACTTACGACGGTATTTTATGTTGCGGTACCGGTCTTGGCAGTTGTAATTCTGCTTATTGCAAGAATGATTATTCCGCTTTTTGGGCAAGTTCAAATAAAAATTGATAGAATTAATCTAGTACTGAGAGAAAAGTTGACGGGAATCCGAGTAATTCGGGCCTTCAACACTGGGGAAAGAGAGACTGCGAAATTCCAGGAAGCAAACGATGATTTAACGGATAACTACATAAAAATCAACAGAATCATGGCGTATGTACTTCCGACAGTAATATTTATTATGAATATCACGTCGCTTGCAGTTCTGTGGTTTGGGATACTAAGAATCAATAACAGCGAAATGGATATGGGCACCCTGCTTTCGTTCACACAATATGTATTCCAGATTATGTTCTCAATCGTCATGCTTACTATGATGTTTATAATGGTTCCAAGAGCTCAGGCGGCTGCAGTTAGAATTAACGAAGTGCTCAATACTGCACCGGGTGTAGTTGATAAAGATGAAGTTAAAAGTTGCTTTATCGGACGCGGCAATATCGAGTTTAAAAACGTTACATTTAGCTACGCAGGGGCGCAAGAGCCGGCTCTAAAGAACATTTCTTTCGAAGTTAAAGCGGGAGAAATGACGGCCATCATTGGCAGTACGGGTGCTGGCAAATCAACGCTCGTGAATTTAATTCCGCGTTTTTATGACATTGATAGCGGTGAGATTCTTGTCGACAGCGTAAATATCAGTGAAATCTCACAAGAGTGTTTGCGTGAAAAAATTGGATTTGTTCCTCAAAAGGCGACTCTGTTTTCTGGCACAATTTCTCACAACATCAAGTTCGGAAAGGAAGATGCGACTGACGAAGAAGTTCGCGCAGCGGCCGAAATCGCTCAGGCGACCGAGTTTATTAATGAGATGGAAGGCCAATTTGAGCACGAAATTGCGCAGGGCGGCATTAATGTTTCTGGGGGCCAGAAACAACGCCTTTCAATTGCGCGAGCACTGGTTCGACGCCCGGAAATCTACGTGTTTGACGATAGTTTCTCCGCACTTGACTTCAAGACAGACTCAAAGCTGCGTGCCGCACTTAAGAAGGAAATAAAGGATTCGACTGTAATTATCGTTGCGCAACGCGTAGGAACTGTAATGGACGCTGACAGAATTATTGTCCTCGACGAAGGAAAGGTCGCAGGAATCGGGAAGCATAGCGACTTGATGCAAACTTGTGAAATCTATCGCGAAATAGTTTCATCACAACTTTCAGAGGAGGAAATATCATGAGCGAGAAGAACAACGCACCTTTAAACGCACCGGCGCGGCCAACAGGAAGGCCTGCTGGCGGCCCAATGGGGCCTGGTGGTTTTGGCGCCCCCGTTCAAAAGGCGAAAAACTTTAAGGATTCCTTGAAAAGGTTATTGAATTATCTGAAACCGCATTATAAAAAGTTTGTCATTGTAATAATTTTGGCGCTTTTGAGTACCGTATTTCAAATTGTTTCACCGAAAGTTATTGGTGAGGCCATGAATGCCATGCAAGACGGGTACATGGCGAAGGTCATGTTGGAAAAAATGACTGATGGACAATCTAAAGCGGTAGTTGAAATTGAAAAACAAATGGGCGAGGCTCAAGCAACCGCATCAAGCCAAATAATTAATAAAATGGGGGACGCACAAATTACTGCGTCCAATCAGATAGTTGATAAAATGAGTCAGGCCCAAAATAAAGCGTCAAATAGCATTATCTCGAAAATGAGCGATGCTCAAATCACAGCAGGACAAAAGCTAGTTGAGCAAATGGGAAATGCCCAGTTGAAGGCTACAAATGGAATTATTGATGGAATGGCGGCAACACAAAAAACCATCCTTACATACTTTTCAAAACCAATGCCAACACCAGGCTTGACCCCGCCGCCAACTATGTCGCCAGCTACAATGAAGGCAATTGGGGATTTCATGGCGTTGCCGTTGATAAGCAAACAAACAAGTCGCTCGGATAAAATTCAAACAGTACTAAAACTTATGGATGTGTTGGCTAAATTGCCGCCGATGGGAAGTGCGCCATCTTCGAGCAGTCAAATCTCAACAACTGATATGAAGGCATTGCTAAATCTTCCGCTCGTCGCAAACATTAGCAATCGGAACTATCAAATTGTCACAGTAATAAAATTAATAGATTTGTTTAAAAAGATGCCTTCGACTTCGGGCGCTTCAATTAGCAAAAGCACAATGAACACTCTAAAAGAGCTTCTTCGTTTGCCACTAGTAAAATACTTGAGCAATCCGACTTCAAAGCTCGACTACACAATTGAATTGGCAGATATTTTTAAGAAAATGCCGTCTCAGACATCTTCGAGCAGTCAAAGCATTGATCCCGCGTCACTCGACAAAATCAAGAAGATTTTGCTGCTGAATAAGGTTAGTGGAATTACAGGTACGAAGGCGAAGATTAGAGAAACAATAAAATTGCTTGAAGCATTTAAGGATATGCCTTCGCAAGGCTCGACAAGCACAAAGGATTTCGATCCAAAGACAATCGACGTATTAATTAGCTTGTTGAAACTCAATCGCGTGAACGATATTAAGAACCCAGCTGCAAAGTTAGCAGAGACGATAAAGCTTCTTGATGTCTTTAAGAAGATGCCTAAGCAGGATACAAAGGTAAAGCAGGAAATCAATCCAAAGGCAATGGATGATATCAAAAAAATCCTCTTAATCGCGAAAATCAAAGATATTACTGACCCGGAATTAAGACTTTCAACTACGATTAAACTACTTGAAGCATTTAAAAACATGCCTAAAATTGACACAAAAGGCAAGACAAATGTAGACAAGACACTTGATCCAACTACAATGGATTCAGTAATTGAAATGTTAAAGCTTCCAATGCTTTCTTCAGTAACGGATCCATCGATAAAGGCGGACATCACGCAGAAGTTTATGGATCTAAGCAAAAATATGCCTTCGAGCAAAGCCGCAAGCGACCAGTTTGGCAAATCCAATGTGAAATTTACGGACGAACAGATCAAAGAGGTTATCGACAACATCAGGCAAACAAACGGTAAAATTGATCTTTCATACATAGGCATTATCGCTCTCCTTCTGATTGGAATGTATTTAATTAGTTCGGTATTTAGCGTCTGGATGGGCCTTGTAATGTCGGGGGTTGCTCAAAAGACTACGATGGACTTGCGCCGACAGGTTGAATTGAAGATCAACAAACTTCCACTCAAATACTTCGACTCTCACCCTCATGGAGATATTTTGAGTCGGGTCACCAACGACGTTGACACTATATCAAACACCCTGCAGCAGAGTTTGACACAAGTTATCACCTCGATAATTCAGATTCTCGGATACACAATTATGATGTTGACGATTAGTCCGCTTTTGACATTGATTGTAATTGCGACACTTCCTCTTTATGTGGCAGCAACCGCTATGATCGCAAAGCAATCGCAGAAATATTTTGCGGCACAGCAAAAAGAGCTTGGATTACTCAGCGGACATGTTGAAGAAATGTATTCTGGCCACAAAATTGTAAAGGCTTTCGGTCACGAACAAAAGTCGGTCAATAAGTTCAACGTCATCAACAAACGTCTCTACGGCGCAGGCTGGAAGGCGCAATTTATTTCAGGAATCATGTTTCCTTTAATGAACTTCATCAGCAACTTGGGTTATGTAGCAATTTGTATCGTCGGAGGAATCTGGATTACACAAGGACAGCTCAAAATCGGTGACATTACGGCGTTTATTCAATACTCTCGCCAATTCACAATGCCAATCGTGCAGACGGCGAACATCGCCAACATCATTCAATCCACGGTTGCATGTGCTGAGCGCGTCTTCGAAGTTCTGGACGAAGAGGAAGAACTGCAAGATGTACCAGGCGCAAAGGTGCTTGAGGCGCCTAAGGGCAAAGTCGAATTCAAAGATGTAGCGTTTCGGTATACCGAAGAAATTCCGTTGATAGAGAATCTAAATTTGACTGTAGAACCAGGCCACACCGTCGCTATTGTTGGCCCAACGGGCGCAGGCAAGACGACATTGGTAAACTTGATAATGCGCTTTTACGAAATTAACGCGGGGAAAATTCTTGTCGACAATCTCGACATTACAGAGCTCAAACGCAACGAATTGCACTCAATCTTCGGAATGGTGCTTCAAGACACTTGGCTCTTCAACGGCACTATTCGCGATAATATCGCATACGGCCGCGCAAACGCTACCGAAGAGGAAGTCACCGCCGCCGCAAAAGCCGCATACGCTGACCACTTCATTCGCACTTTGCCTGATGGCTACGACACCATTCTAAATGAAGAGGCGACAAACATCTCCCAAGGCCAAAAGCAGCTTCTCACCATCGCCCGTGCAATCATGGCCGATCCAGCAATTCTAATTCTCGACGAAGCGACTAGTAGCGTCGATACGCGTACTGAGGTGCTCATCCAGAAGGCTATGGCAAAACTAATGAAAAATCGCACGAGCTTTGTAATCGCGCATCGTTTGTCGACCATCCGCGACGCGGAAACGATTCTGGTCATGAACCAAGGAAGCATAATCGAGCAGGGTAATCACAATCAACTGCTCGCGCAAAACGGTTTCTACGCCGACCTTTACAACAGCCAGTTTGCCGGCGAAGTCGAAGAACCGGCCTTAGACGCAAAGGCATAGAATGAGCGCGTTTGCCACGCGCGAATAATTCAAACCCGCGAAGCAACCAAACCCGCGTAAAATCTCTAGTGCAACTATAGATTGAGCGCGGGTTTTCCTTCTTGCCTTGATATTCGAGGCGGCCTGCTCCGAATATTGAATTTTTAAATCAAATTTGTATACAAAAGCATCGAAACAGGCCGTTTTACTCCCTGATTTTGGGAATTATTCCGAATCGGATTTTTTTTGCTCGAATTTGTATACATAACTGGCGATTTTGTATACAAATTCTCATCTTTTTTTTTGGATTTGGACGGAGGGTCAAATATTGTGTTGAAAAGGCAGTGTTTTATGACCTTTTGTATACAAATCAGATAAAAAATTTTTACTTTCGGACCACTTGAAAAAAATGGAAACAAGTGTTACGATTTAATTGTAAATATTTTACATAAAGGGGGTTTTTGAAAGTGGAGAGGAGATGCGATGGAGTGGAAAAAGATTATTTGATGGGAATTATTGATTCTGAAAAAACGTTGTGCGAGAAGATTATCGCGAATTATAAGCGGGAACTTTCAGAATCGCCTGAAGGATGCATTTCGCAAAAAGAAAGGAATGGAAAGAAATATTATTATCAAAATGTAAAAGTTAATGAATCATCTGAGTTTGCGTCACCGTATAGGCAAATCCTAATTCCAAATTATGATTTGTCACTTGCCAAAAAACTTATAAGAAAGCAATTTTTGAAGGAAAGCTTAAAGGCACTAAATGCGAACTTGAAACAGATAAACAAATTTGATAGCAAATATTTGCCTTGCTATCCGATCGATGTACTAAGCAAAATGAAAGTTAACTTTGAGGGCGCAATTGAAATTGCGTTTGATAAATCTGAAGCAGTTTCAAAATGGATAAACGAACCGTATGAAAAAAATCCGTATTTTTCCGATAAACTTTACCAATCGACATCTAAGGGAGTCCGCGTAAGGTCTAAATCAGAAGCGTTAATTGGAAACGTACTTGAGTCGAACAATATCCCATACAAGTATGAGGCAAAGTTTCAAACACTTACGGGCAAATATTATCCTGACTTTACAATATTAAAGCCTAAGGATGGGAGAATTCTTATCTGGGAACATTTTGGCATGATGAATAATGAAGAATATGTAGCGAAAATGAATAGAAAAAATTCTGATTATTTTGCAACGGGTCTTGTGCTTTGGAGTGATTACATTTTTTCGTGTGAGACTGAAACAAGTGGAATTGACACTCAGACAATTCAAGCCATCATCAATGCATTTATTTTATGACTTGTACAACCCAAACATTTGAATTAAAATGATTGTGCGAAGCGGTTTAGCATAGCATTGATTCAAAGGAGAGAAACAAAATGGCAGTTTTAGTTACAGGCGGGGCAGGATATATAGGAAGTCACACGTGTGTTGAGTTGCTAGTTGCTGGGCAGGAAATCGTAATTGTCGATAACCTAAAAAACAGCAAGCTTGAGGCAGTAAATAGAATTAAAGAAATCTCGGGCAAAGAGCTCGCATTTTACAAAGTTGATTTACTTGATAAAGAAGCCCTTCGTGCGGTTTTTGAAAAACACAAAATCGACTCCGTCATTCATTTTGCGGGGCTTAAGGCTGTCGGCGAATCGGTGTCAATGCCGCTTCAGTATTACCACAACAACATCACTGGAACACTTGTGCTATGCGAGCTCATGCAGGAGTACGGAGTGAAGAAACTGGTGTTCAGTTCTTCGGCGACGGTGTACGGCGACCCTGCGAGCGTTCCAATTACTGAAGATTTTCCACTTTCGACAACTAATCCTTACGGAACGACAAAGCTTTTCGTCGAGCAGATTTTAAGAGACCTTTTCGTTTCCGACAACACTTGGAGCATCGTGCTTTTGCGCTACTTCAATCCTATTGGCGCCCACAAGTGCGGGAGAATTGGTGAGGATCCGCATGATATACCGAACAATTTGCTCCCGTTTATTGCGCAAGTCGCGGTAGGAAAACTTGAGAAGTTGAATATTTATGGAAACAACTACAACACCGTTGATGGCACTGGCGTCCGGGATTACATACATGTAGTTGACCTTTCGATTGGGCATTTGAAGGCGTTGGACAAGGCAAACAAAGGTGCGGGCGTATTCACATATAATCTTGGGACGGGCAAGGGATACTCAGTGCTTCAAGTTGTTGAGGCCTACAAAAAGGCTTCGGGGCAGGATGTGCCGTATGCATTTTCGCCTCGCAGACCGGGGGACATAGCTGAGTGCTACGCGGATCCGATCAAGGCGAAGACAGAGCTTGGCTGGCAGGCAACGCGCGAACTTGCTGAAATGTGCGAGGACTCTTGGCGTTGGCAGAGCAACAATCCAAACGGATATGAGGAATAATATATGAGCGCAACCCCGAAAAGATATTTGATTATAGCGTGTCATGTTTTGTGGCGCGAGCTTTGCCACTTGGCAGCGTTTTCGGAAAACACATTCGACTTTGTCTTTCTGAATCAAGGCCTTCATGATACGCCGGATCAACTTCGGATCGAACTTCAGGCTGCAATCGACGCTGCAGATGTTTCGCCGCAAGGCGAGCAAGGCGCGGAAGGCGCGGAGGCCAACTGCAAGTACGAAGCAATTCTCATTGGCTACGGACTTTGCAGCAACGGCATCGAAGGTATCGTTGCGCGCAACACACAACTAGTGGTGCCGCGAGGGCATGATTGTATTACGTTTTTTCTTGGATCGAAAGAACGCTACAAAGAATATTTTGATGCAAATCCTGGCACCTACTGGTATACTCCGGGGTGGATTGATGACACTGTGCAGCCTAGTCGGGAGCGATACGAGAGCTCACTCGCAATTTACACCGAAAGGTATGGCGAGGACAACGCCGAATACCTCATGGAAATGGAGTCGAACTGGTTTAAGGAATACAAAAAGGCTGCGTTCATCGATTATGATTTTATGAATTTCGAGCGTTACAAAGAATACACAAAAGAATGTGCGGAATATTTGAATTGGGAATATGATGAGCTCAAGGGCGATATGACGTTGTTGCAGGCGTTTTTGGCTGGGCCAAAACACTGGAGCGAAGACAAGTTTTTAATAATAGCGCCGGGCGAAGTTATTGCGGCGTCGCATGACGAGAGAATAGTGTGTAAAGGGTAAGAATTCGCTGTCTCGCGCATTCGGCGGGCTGCTTCGAGCCTTTTGAAATACTTGGGCAACGCGTTCCAAGTGTTCTACAGACCACCCCGCCCAAAATTCAAAAAAAATTTATCTTTTTGTATACATTTGAAATGAAGCGCAACGAATCCAATGGGTTTGCGGGGCATCGATAGGGGTGCTGGTCCGAATTTTAAAATTTTCATGCGAATTTGTATACAAAATCGTCGTTTTTGTATACAAATTCGAGTTTTATTTTTGCGATTCGGCCGAAAACCCAAAAAACGAAAGAATATCGGACAAAAAGAAGCGGATTGTATACAAATGCGCTTCTTTTTTTAATATTTTGGACCAATCGTCGCCGCAGCTGATGCATGGGCGCCAGAGGCCTGCTTTTACCTTCTCGCCTTTCGCGCCCTGCCGCGCCCCGCCGCCGCGCCCTGC
>Ga0194063_10000192_pt1 | contig 44951 bp, 40 predicted proteins | sample SepL3720m_MetaG_FD_155459 | JGI IMG/M metagenome (GOLD analysis project Ga0194063, IMG submission 155459) | Anoxic zone freshwater microbial communities from boreal shield lake in IISD Experimental Lakes Area, Ontario, Canada - Sep2016-L373-20m | ecosystem: Environmental > Aquatic > Freshwater...
ACTTCGCTCCTTCATAGTGGGGAAAGGTAAATTGATAGAGGGAAATCCCATCATATCTATTTATCTACCCCCAGGTGGGGTGACATTTTCGTCGAGTTAAGTATGACATTATCAAATGGGTGGGATAAAATCGATATGAGTTTGACAAAGGCGATGTTATGTATTATTCTATAACCTTGTATTAGAGAAGCTCATTGAAGCTCAAGCAATTATTTGTTTGGGCTTTTTTTATTTATGAGTATTATAAGACAACTTCTCGAATTCAAAGTAAATAGTACAATCACTGCACGAGCTCCCTTCAATGCTCGCCCTTGCTTGATGAGCAGGCTAATACTAGAAAGGAGAGAGATATGAGAATCGAACATGAAAGAAGACCAAGACAACACACCAGCTATAAAATGCATAGAGGAAAGGACGATGCTTGGACATTGGTTGAGTCTATGAGTATGGGAGTAATGTATGCACAAGTTGTGCAGGATGATCAGGGGCGAGCAATTGATTATCTTCTTCAAGGTACAAATCCCGCATTTGAAAGAATGATGGGTTTAGAGAGGGCTCAGGCTGTAGGAAACACCATACTTAGTATTCTTCCTCAAATATCAACCCCCCTGATTAATAGCGAGGCTCCATCTCCGATGGTCATTGTTGAAAGCGATGAAGGACGCAAAATATACGGCACTCAAAAATGTAAGATGCATGGAACAAACCGATTAGCAATGGTATTTAGCGATATAACTGAGGCTATAGAAACGAAGCAAAAGCTAGAAAATGCATCAGAACAGTTGCAGCATATTTTTGACACACTACCTATAGGGGTTTCAGTGATTGATAATGAACAAAGAGTCGTAAATTTTAATCCAGCACTCGGCAAGATATTATCAACAACCAGAGAGGATTTATTAAGCGGCACATATATAAACAGAACATATTATAGAGAAAATGGAACTCTTATGCCTTCAGAAGAATTTCCTAGCATTCGTGCAGTTAATGAAGGTGAAGTTATTCAAAACGCCGTTGTGGGAGTGAGAGCCGACACCGACGAAATTGTGTGGACGAGTATAAGCACTAGTCCATTGCCACAAGGAGGCGCAGTGACTGTGGTTGTGGATATCACTACTATTAAGGAAAAAGAGGAAGATTTAAAAAATCTGAGTATACGTGATGGATTAACTGGCATATATAATAGAGCATTCTTTGATGCTGAACTTGCTCGATATTTTACGGGCAATCGAAATGATTCTCCGGTGAGTTTACTCATGCTTGATGTTGACAAATTTAAAGATGTAAATGACACATATGGACATCCAGTAGGCGATGAAGTGCTGAGAGAGATAGCACGAAGATTGCAGATAACGTTGCGGACAGTTGATGTGTTAGCACGATATGGAGGAGACGAATTTGCAGCAATTCTCCCTAATGTGACGAAGGAAGAAGCACTCGATATTATCAAGAGGATAGATTTTGAAATGGCACCATATATGAGCATTTTTACAGGAGAAAATGACAGTATTAGCTTATCTTCAAGTATCTCTATAGGATTGGCAACGAGAGAAGTTGGGCAAAACGTATCTCCGCTTAAGATGCTCAAAACTGCAGACGAGGATATGTATAAAAATAAAGCTGAAAGAAAAAAAGATGAAGCTCATAGAGTTACCATAACCCCAGATATATATGTAAAAAATGAAGTATAAAGCTGCGCTATGACAGTAGCACGTAAGAATACTAGATAAATAATTTGAGGTCATAAGGATAATATCATTTGAAATTATTTATTTAGTTAATTACTATTGTATGAGAATGAGAAGTACACTATTACTCAATGAATATAGATGTAGCTGTGGGAAATTATTATTAAAGGGGATTTTTTTTGATGGGACACTTGAGATAAAGTGTAAGAGATGCGGGGAGTTTACAAAAATTGGAAACTCCAAGCTTACAGAAGATAGCATTCATTATTTGTTCATTCTTAACAACAAAGGGACAATCATAAATGCCAGCAGTTCTGCATGTACTGCACTTGGCTATCCCCACAATGAATTATTAGGCGCACCTTTTAGCGCTATTAATCCCAGCTTTTCAAACGAGCTCCAGGAGCGAGCCTTCTTAGTATTAACTAAAAATAATTATATTCAACTCGATACGATTCATAAATCAAAATCAAAAAAAGATGTTCAGGTGTTGCAGCTCATGAAACTCTATACCCCCTCTCCTTCAGAAAAATGTATTTTATTGTCTGCGCAAGTAAACAAGACGCCAATTGATAGTAGTGCTCAAGCACAGAAGGAATCGGCGTTTGCTGGCTCTGCTTGTGATTTTTATTTTGACATTGACGCACAAGGGATCATAGAATATATGAGTATGTCATTTGAGTCATTTTTTGGTTTTAGTCCAGAAAGCAGCGTAGGGAAGTATTATTTTGATTTTCTCCCTATTTCTGAGTTAATGGAGCGAAAAAAAACATTTGTACATTTTTCATCTCTTGAACAACCCTTTCGGGCGCTTGAGAGCATCGATCTTTCACAAAGCGGAAGGGAGATGCACTGTGATCTATACTTTGCTCCAACCCATAATGAAGGAGGAGAGTTTGTAGGATATCGCGTATTAGGATGGAATAAATAACTATGCAAAATACTACAGACAATCAAACAATACTTGTAGTAGATGATGATGCCCCTCTTCTTACAGCACTTGTTGATAAGCTCACTCGAGAGGGATATAGAGTGTTTTCGGCACCAAATGCAAAGGAAGGACTTGATAGAGCTGTTAAACACAAGGTTGATTTGATTCTTCTTGATATTATGATGCCTGAAATGGATGGGGTATCCATGATGAAGGAGGTACGTAAAAAAGGCACTTGGGGGAAAAAGGTACCCGTTATATTTCTCACCAATCTGGATCCAAATGATAGCGAGATTAAGAAAGTAAAAGGTGGTGAAACAGACTTTTTTCTTGTAAAAGTAAACTGGACTATGAACTCACTGTTGGAGAAAATACGAGAATGTTTAAAATACACTTGACTATTCTCGTACAATATATTTATAATTCAAAGTAGGTAGGAGATGAGAGGCTCTTCGAAGCTCAAGCAAATATTTTTTGTTTGAGCTTTTTTTGGTAAAGCGTGAAAAACCATACTGTATTTAATAATTTTTTAAATAGGTTATGGATAATACGATGCGCACACAAAAGAAAAAAGGAGGATTGAGAAGCTTATCATTTTTCTTCATATTAGCGATCATAATCATATTATCCGGCACGACTGCGTATCTTTACTATCAGCTACAAAAAATATCCCGAAATCCACTTGCTGCTCAAATAACAGCTCAAGAAGAGGCAAAAAAAGTGGGGGAACTGGTGGGAAAGCTTATGCTCTTGCCAAAAAATGAAACACCTACAATAGCAACAGTCACTGACATAAGCAAATTAAAAGACCAATCTTTCTTCAAATACGCAACGAATGGCAACAAAGTACTGATCTATCCTAACTCTAAACTAGCGATAATCTATGACCCAAAACTCAACCTCATCGTGAATGTCGGGCCGGTCAATTTTTCGCAACAACAGGGAGGTCAAACGCAAACAACAACAAAAACGCGCATCGGCCTTCGCAATGGAACAAAAGTGACCGGCACAACGTGGGTAGTTGAAGAAGCTTTATTAGGCACATTCCCTGATGCAGAGATCATCGTAAGGGATCAGGGTAATAAAACGGATTATACAAATACGGTTGTCGTAGATTTAAGTGGAACAATGAGTGTTATTGCTGAAAAGATCGCAACATCACTCAATGCTCGCTTAAGTATGCTTCCGAGTAGCGAGAAAAAGCCTTTGGGAGTTGACATATTAATAATTGTAGGAGCAGACAAACTATAATGGCCACCGAAAAGAAAAAAATAGTATTAATCATAGAGGATGATAAGGCTTTGAAAGCGGTGTTAGCTGACAAATTAAGAACTGGGGGCTTTGATGTTCTTATGGCTAGCGACGGAGCAGAAGGATTAGAAATAGCATTTAAAGAACTTCCAGACATAATCCTTCTTGACATTATTATGCCAAAAATGAATGGAGTAGAGATGCTTCGTCTTCTTCGAGAAGCCGCATGGGGCAAGACAGTGCCCGTTCTTTTTCTTACTAACGACAATGAACCAGAGCGCATGATGCAGGCGTTGAAAATAAATGCCAATGATTATCTCATAAAATCGGACTGGGCCCTGGGGGATATCGTTAATAAAGTTAAACAGACGATTGGAATCTGAAATATCGCATATGAATGAGCTAAGTCAAGAAAGCACACTATCGTTTAAAGGATTTCTTCTTTCAGCATACAAGTCTATCGCTCTTAATGCACGTGCACTCAAGATCACCAGAGCACTCTTTGTGTCTTACTTGCTGTTACTGGTAGTGATACCTCCTATTATCATTACATTTTGTTTCTTCACCTTCCCTCTTGAAACTGCTCGATTTTTTAATTTTCAAATAAAACCACCTCAATACATTTCTAAAAATCCCCAATCCCACGTGCTGGGAGCACAAAGCTCATCGGGAAGCGTACTTGCGGCAACCACTTCAACAAATAGAAACGCTCTTCTTGCCTATGCGGCAGCACTTCTTGAACCACAGGCCGCAGCATCAGTAAAAGCTCTTCGAGTACTCAGCCCTGGTACTGTGGCAGATACGGTACTTCCCTCTGAAGGTACTATTCAATCAACCATCACAGCGCAAGGATTACCCGGAGCGACAGGACCACAAGGAGCAACGGGTTTGACTGGTCCCCAGGGGCCAATAGGGGTGACAGGAGCCACAGGAGCCACAGGTGCAACCGGATCTACGGGTGCAACAGGCGCCGCCGGACCAACGGGAGTTCCCGGCTCAACTGGAGCAACCGGTCCCACGGGAATTCCAGGACCAACAGGTATTCAAGGTATTCAAGGTATTCAGGGACCAACAGGAGTCCCAGGCTCAACAGGCGCAACTGGAGCAGCAGGCCCAACAGGGGTTCCCGGAGCTGCTGGACCTACAGGTATTCCTGGGCCAACCGGAGTTCAAGGTACAACAGGCGCAACTGGAGCAGCAGGCCCAACAGGGGTTCCCGGAGCTGCTGGACCTACTGGATTGCCAGGCGCGACTGGGCCAACAGGCACGCAAGGTATTCAAGGTATTCAGGGACCAACAGGCGTTCCAGGATCAACCGGAGCAACAGGCCCAACAGGAGTCCCAGGCTCAACAGGTGCGACTGGAGCAGCGGGACCTACCGGAGTTCCAGGACCTACTGGGGCACCCGGACCTTCAAATCTAAACTTAGTCACTGCTGCCTTTGGAGCAAACGCAATCAATAATGGAGATTATGCTCAAACATGGGACTGGTCGCTTACAACCGCTGCCAAAACAGCCTTTTCTTTTGGAGAAAATACCGCTTCTACTAATGGCGCGGGCTCTCAATATATTCTTGGCGTTTCCACCTTAGCTTCCTCCACAGCTGCTCCTCTTAAAGTCGCGGCTCGAGGAAATACTATAATAGACACTTCAACCATCGGCGGACTGACTTTCGGAAATACAACAGCAAATACTCCCATCACTCTTCAATCAGGAACGGGAGCAATAAATATAGGAACTGATGCAAACGCAAAAGCCATCACGATCGGAACCAGTACTAGCAGTGCAACTCTCGCACTCACGGGTGGTGCAACGTGGGGTATGTCAGCATCTGGAGCCTTGACCACTACCGGTTCAGTTGCGGCAACCGGTACGGGAACAGTTACTTCGGCAGGCACTCTCACCGCTTCAAATGGACTTACCATGAGTACTGGAGCGTTAAGCCTCACTTCAACATCTGGTTCAATAAGTTCAACCAATCTTACGGGGCTCACCCAAACGCTTGTATCTGGCGCTGCAGCCATTACCGCTCCAACTCTCAACTTAAATACGAGTGCAACAGGTAATACTGCAATAGGAAATGGGACAGGTGCATTTGCTCTTACTTCAAGCGGCGGACTCAACGTCACTACGGGGGGAGCTTTGACTGGAGTAGCCTCGATAGATACAATTGGAATATCTGCGACCGGGCTCACCTTTGCCGCAGCTGGATCGTTTTCTTCAAGCGGGGCAAATGCTCTATCGCTTGATGGAGGATCAACTGGGGTATTAAATCTTAACAATACATCAACTGGCAACATCTTAATCGGAGGAGGATCAGGTTCGACAGGTTGTACTATCACAAATTCAACGGGTGCTTTGGCCTGTACTGCCGGTATCACTGGTTCCAATCTATCAGGCTCTAGTTCTGGTACTAATACAGGAGACATCACACTAGCTGCAATTGGTTCAACTCCCAATGCAAATGGAGCAAGTCTCAGTAGCCAAGCTCTCACTCTCCAACCAGCTGATGGCACAAATGGAGGTGTTGTCTCTACTACAACTCAAACATTTGCTGGAGCAAAGACATTTTCAAATACTCTCACTGCTTCAAATGGACTTACACAAACGACAGGAGCAACAAACATTACAGGTACGTCCGGAGCACTGGCTCTATCGGGGTTGTCTGCCTCATCTATTAATACTGGTTCAAATACTTTGTCGCTCACTGCTAATTCAATTACTATGACCGCAAACGCCACAGCTTCCGGCAATATCACGATGGGCGGGCAGCTCCAAGTGGGGAGATTTGCATCTGAGCCGACCACATTGGGAAATGGCTCAATGTATTACAACACAACAAATAATGTATTTCGCTGTTATATAAATGGTGCTTGGGCAAACTGCAATACTACAGGTTCTGGTGGACCTGCAAGAAGCTCAAGCATCGTAGATTCAACTTCAGACACCCTCACAACTTCGGAGGCAGAAATATTGGATGGCACTGCCCCAGCAATTACGCCCCAATCAACTTCGAATCGAGTATTAATTTCTGGAAGTGTTCAAGTTAGGCAATCTGTGCGAGCAACTCACACAACTACAATTAGAATTAGAAGAGGGTCAGGAAGTTGTGGCGGTACTCAGGTTGATGGAGATTTAACCACAACCGATGTCGGGAATAATGCCGCCGATTTTCCATCTACAAAATGGGTGAGTTTCAGTATAATCGATGCTCCAAGTACAACATCTTCGCAATCGTACACAGTTTGCGGCTTAGATAGTACTAATACTTCTTCCAATACCACTCCCTATATTACGATGACTTTGATTGAAGTGGCAGCTACAGGAGCAGACTTAGCAGAACTATATCCAACTACTGATAATACACTAGCTCCAGGAGACGTAGTCAGCCTCGATTCTTCGCTGGCTAACGGCGTTCAAAAGAGTAGCACTGCTTATGATAAAAAGGTTATAGGAATTGTTTCCACAGCTCCAGGTATGACCATTGGCAGCGTAGACGATAATAGAAAACCGGTACCAGTGGCTCTTTCGGGCCGTGTGCCAGTAAAAGTAAATACAGAAAACGGAGCAATTAAATTGGGAGATATGCTCACCAGTTCATCCACTCCAGGAGTTGCTATGAAAGCTACAAAAGCTGGAACAATTATTGGTCAAGCTATGGCTGATTTTTCTGGTGAAGGTACCGGGATGGTGCTCGCTTTCATCAAAAATGGATATAGTCTTGGAGCAAAAATAGCTGACGTTTTACCACGTGACACCTTTTCAAATATGACTTATAACGCTCAAGTTCTTGATCAATTAATACAAGGATTATCTCTCTCCACAGAAGAGGTGAATCTTTCAGAAATCAATACAGACCGCCTCATCGCAGGTCTTGAAATCATCACGCCAAAAATCACCACGCAAGATATTCTCGCCAAAGGAATCTTCTCGATGCAAGATGACCTCGGTAATACCAATGTATCAATTGACTCATTAGGGAACGCCACATTCTCCGGCCTCGTCATTGCCGATACTATTCGTGCAAACAGAATTGAGGGGCTTGATATTATTACCAATAAACTCAGTTTATTAAGCGAGCGAGTGGCAGGAGTGGCAACAAGCGCAGCCACACCAAGTGCCGCGCCGACTCCTGAGGCAGCTATTCTTGCCATTATCTCAAAATCAGTAGACAACATCTTTAAAGATACCGCAGAGTTCTTTGGCAAGGCAATATTTAACAACGACGTCTCATTTATTGGACGAGCTACCTTTAACAAAGATACTGCAGGACACGCTTTCATTCAACAGGGAGCGACAGAAGTATCTATCGCATTTACTCAGGAATATATCCATCAGCCAGTGATTAACGTAAGCGTCAATTTGACAGGTGCAGTAAAGAGCGATGAAATACCTCACTACGCAGTCTATGATGTGACAACAAAAGGATTTATCATAAAATTATCTCAATCCTCTGGCATGGATCTCTCTTTCTCTTGGACTGCCCTCGCTACGGATGAGGATAGCGTATCAAGAAGTACTACTCTCCCTACTCCTACTCCTTCCCAGGCACCAATATCACCCGTTCAACCCACAGCTGAACCAACAGTTGAACCAACCCTTGTTCCAATAATAGAGCCAACAGGGGAACCAACAGCTATTCCAACGCCTGAAGTACTATTATAAATTTTCACCACTATGAAAAAGAAAATATTGATAGTCGACGATGAAAGGGCTTTACTTACAGTCCTGTCCGATATGGTGCGAAGTCTCAATTATGATGTAATTGAGGCCATTGACGGAGTGGATGCCTTAAAGAAATACGCAGAACATCACCCAAACATGATAATCCTTGATATCCTCATGCCAAACAAAAGCGGCTTTGATGTGCTTGAGGATCTAAAAATACTGCACGAAAGCCCTATTCCTATCATAATTTTGAGTAATCTTTCAGGGGACGAAGATATGAAACGGGGCTCAGCTCTTGGGGCAGTTGACTATATTACTAAAGCAAATTTTACTCTCAAGGAAATAATGGGAAAAATTAATAAAGCATTTGAAATAAATGCTCAATAATATTATGAATAAAACAAAAAACATTGAAACAGAGGCTGTCCGACTCTATCTTGTTGAGACAGCAAAAAAGCTTGCTGAGATAGCAGAAAGTAAGGAAGAAGCGCGCCTTAATCTTGTTGAGACAGCAAAAAAGCTTGCTGAGATAGCAGAAAGTAAGGAAGAAGCGCGCCTTAATCTTGTTGAGACAGCAAAAAAGCTTGCTGAGATAGCAGAAAGTAAGGAAGAAGCGCGCCATAATCTTGTTGAGACAGCAAAAAAGCTTGCCGAGATAGCATCTGAAACAAAATTTAATCTGTATGAAAGTCGTGAGAAATATGCAATTATTTTTGATCAATCTCCTATAGCTATTGAATATTTTAATGAAAGGGGAGAACTTGTTAGTGTAAATAAAGCATGTATTGATTTATTTGGAGTTGTAGACAGGAATGATGTTGTTGGTTCTAAATTATTTGATGATCCTAATATTTCATCTGTTATAAAGACTAAATTGGCTGCTAAAGAAACAGTAAGATTTGAATCTCCATTTGATTTTAGTAAAGTAAAAAAAGCAAATCTATACCAAACCACTAAATCCGGCACACTATATTTAGATTGGAGTATTACTCCATTGATGCTTAATAGGGAGATACTTGGCTATATCGAACAAATTCAAGATATTACCGAACGAGTAAAGAGAGAAGAAAAGGCTAAAGAGCTGGATAGACTGAAGGATATGTTTCTAACTACAAGTTCGCACGAGCTCAGATCGCCTCTGGTGCCTATTGTAGCCCAAGCACAGATGCTTTTAGATAACGCATATGGCGTGCTTAAGCAAAACCAAAGAGATGCAGTTGACATGATCATACGCAACGCAAAGACACTCAGTAATTTGACCAGTGATACTCTTGATATTGCACTAATACGATCAAATCAATTGAAGCTCATTTTTGAAAAGGTATCTTTTGGTAATTTAGTAACTGAAGTCATTAATAACTATAAAATTCAAGCGCAAGAAAAAAATATAGAGATACTACTAGACCCATTACTGGTGGAACCTCACATTTCTGTAGACAAATTGAGAATTTGTCAGGTTATGAATAATCTTCTCAGCAATGCACTCAAATTTACGAACGAAAATGGGAAAGTAGAAGTTAGAGTGATTCGGGGAGATACAGAGATTGTTGTAAAAGTAAAAGATACAGGTATCGGGATATCACCTCATCAACAAAGTGAACTATTTACACCCTTCTTTCAGATAGATGGAGAATTAAATAGGAAATACCCAGGAACTGGTCTTGGATTGTCCATAACAAAAGGTATTATTGAAGGTCATGGGGGGAGGATTTGGCTAGAAAGTAAAGGATTGGGAAAAGGAACTATGGTTAGCTTTAGTATACCCATTATTAATTAGTTATAAAATACAATGATCGATATTCAAAAGATTGATATACAAAAAAAAATCAGAATTCTCCATGTGGATGATGAGGTGGATACACTTGTAGTAGTTAAAAAAATTTTGGAATTGGAGGGGTATGAAGTGGTGAGTATCAACCACGCAAAGGCGGCTTTAGAGCATATTAGGATGAATGGGTTTGACTTAATTATATTAGATATTATGATGCCCGACATGTCTGGGTGGGAGCTTTTTAGTCATATTGGAGCAATTAAGCCGAACTATAAGGTTGCCTTTTTATCAATCCTAGATATTGCGCCTGAAAACCTAGATGTAATGCTAAAGGCAGGTATAAAAGCATATATTAAAAAGCCATTTGATAATAGTAATTTTGTTAATCAAATTAATAAAATTATAAATACCAAATAACAGCATGTCTCCATCATCTCCAAAAACTATTTTACTTATTCATAATAATACAACTGTCGCAACAAGCGTTAAAAAACTTCTAAATGCTTTCGGGTATACTATTATTCATGTGGCAAGTAGCAGAAAAGCATTGAAGAGTGCTCAATCAAATGGATATTCGCTGGTGTTATCAGATATCATGATTCATGATCTCTGTGGTTGGAGATTATTTCTTAAAATGAAACAACTTAAACCGCATTTTAAGTTTGTCTTTCTATCTCGCAGCACTATTCCTTTTGATACACGCGAAAAACTCATTGCTTCTGGTGTAACAGACTATATATCTTTTCCCTTTGACAATAATGAGTTTGTTACAAGGATTAATACCATAATTACTAGTTGATATCTACGAAATGACGTCTCTAACAAAAAACATATCAAAAAATCAAAAAAAAATAGATAATCTTGAATTTGAGAAGTCCCTGTATACTGGGGCCTATTTTCAGTTGCAATCGCTCATTAATAAGTTGGCCAAAACCGAAGAGAGGCTAACATTGGCATCTCGCTATGGACATGTGGGATTTTGGGATTGGGATCTTAAAAATAATTCGTTTCAATGGTCGAGTGAGCTCTATGCTATTTTTGGCCTTGATTCACGTACAGTAGCGCCTTCACTGGATACATGGAATAAGCTGCTTTACGCAGAAGATAGAGACAATGCAAATAAAAAAGTGACAGAGGCTATCAATAGTAATAGCGCTCTTGACAATGAATATAGAATTGTAAAACCGAGTGGAACAATCCATTGGATTAGAGCCCTGGGAAATGTCCAGTGTGACGAAAGTGGAAAGACGGTGCGTATGAGTGGTGTTTGTCTTGATATAACTAAACAAAAAATGGATGAAATGAAGTTGGAGGAAAGTGAATATTTCTTTAGAGAGTCACAAAAGGCCGCCTACTTAGGCTCATATATAGCTAATTTTGTTGATGATCATTGGGAATCTTCACACGTGTTAGACGAAATATTTGGCATAAATAATAAATATAAAAGAAATGTAGCTGGATGGATGGATTTAGTGCATCCAGATGATAAAGAGATGATGAATCAATATTTCAACGTTAATATACTTCAAAATAAAGATGATTTTAATAAAGAATATAGAATAGTAAGAAAGAATGATGGAGAAACAAGATGGGTGGAAGGGAGAGGAAAAGTGAATGTTGATGATAAGGGAGTGGTAATTTCGTTAATGGGAACTATTCAGGATATAACTGATCGAAAAATTGTAGAAGAAGAATTAAGAAATAGTGAGAATACATTTTTTTCCATTTTTAGAACGTTGCCCTACGGCATAACTATTACAAGAAAAATTGATAACTCCTATATAGAAATTAACGATCTCTACTGCAATATCATCGGATACACTCGTGAAGAGATCTTCTCAAAACAATTTGAAGGAATAAAGCTCTGTGTGAATCCATCTGATGTAGTGAAGGTTATGAAAGATTATAAATCTGATAGGGGAGTGATAAATAGAGAAATGCAGTTTAGAAGAAAAAATGGGGAAGTATTCACCGGACTCTTTTCAGCACACCCTATATTCCTCAGTTTTGGTGAATGTATTTTGTCATCTGTTGTCGATATAACAGAAAATAAAAAAAATCAGATTGAGATTGTGAGGTATAAAACGCTCCTTGATTCTGCAGAATTGGTCGGAAAATTTGGAGGATTTACCTACAACCTAAAGACGTCCGACTTAACATTGACTAATGGGGCGCTTGCCATATTGGAGGGGGATATAGACACAGATAAAATAGTATATTCTGATTGGGCGAACATTGTGCTTCCTCAGTATCATAAGGAGATAAAAAAAGGAATGAAGTCTGTAGCTACGATGGGAATCACTAATGAGCGGGATATTGAAATAATGACTAAAAAAGGACATACTTTATGGGTCCATGTCGTTGGAACAGCTTCACGAGAAAATGGGGAAATTAAAACCATTAGCGGGTCTATTCAAGACATCTCTGAAAGAAAACAAATAGAAAAAAGATTGCAACTAAGTCAGGAAAACTTATCAAATGTAATTGTGGGTGCACATGCAGGTACATGGGACTGGAATATTCAAACAGGAGCCCTCACCATTAATGATCGCTGGGCAGAAATGCTTGGCTATACTATTAAAGAGCTTGAACCAATTAGCATAAAAACATGGGAGGCACTAGCTCATCCTGACGATTTGATTAAATCAAATAAACTCTTAGAAGAACATGTATTGGGAAAAATCAACTACTATTCCTTTGAATCCCGCATGAAGCACAAGGATGGCTCTTGGATTTGGGTATCTGATAATGGAAAGATTACAGAGTGGGATACAGAAGGAAAGGCTCTGCGAGCTGCAGGCATTCATATTGATATTACCAAACAAAAAATTGCCGATGAAAAAATTCTTGAGTTAAACGAAAGAAATCAAGCAATTATTGCCTCTATTGGAGACGGCGTTATGGCTGTAGATCAAAATGGTATTGTAACAGTTTTAAATATAAGTACGGAAAAAATGATTGGGTATAAAATTGAAGAGTCGATTGGCAAACACTATGCACAGATACTCCATATGAGGGACGAGGATGGCACAGCAGGACGTGAGAGATTTATTGAAGATATTATTCATTATAATAATAATAATAATAATAAGACCATCGTCAAAAAACATTTTATATTAAATACTTCAAACAAGCTTACTCTCCCTATTTCCTGCACGGCGGCGACCATACTTGACTCTCAGGGAAAAGGTATCGGGGGTGTCATTGTACTTCATGATATTGCAAAAGAATATGAAATTGATAAGGCAAAGACGGAGTTTGTATCCCTTGCCTCTCATCAGCTGAGAACTCCTCTTTCAACGATAAACTGGTATACAGAAATGCTTTTATCTAAGGAGATAGGGGAACTAAACCCCAAACAATCACAGTACACTCAGGAGGTATATCACGCGAGCAGGCGCATGGTAGCTTTGGTCAACTCCCTTCTTAATGTATCGCGGATTGAGATGGGGAGCTTTATCATAGATCCCAAACCGTGTAGTGTTGTGGAAATCGCACAAACCTGTATTAAAGATATTTCGCCCATGATGTTGAAGAAAAATATTACACTCAAGACAACATTTGCTCCCCATATTAAGCTGTTAAATGTAGATCCAAAACTTATGACAATGCTTTTTCAAAATTTACTCTCAAACAGCATAAAATATAGCAAAATAGGCAGCGAGATAGACCTGAGTGTTGCAATAGACACAGAGAGTTTATTAGTTACAGTTACTGATACAGGCATTGGCATTCCTGAAAATCAACAAAAGAATATATTTAAAAAGTTGTATCGGGCAGATAATGCAAAAAAAATTGATCCGGATGGATCGGGACTAGGTCTTTACATCATAAATGAATTTATGATGCACTCAGGGGGAAGAGTATGGTTCAGCTCAAAGGAGGGGGATGGAACGGTATTTTACGCCAGCTTACCGCTCTCAGGAATGAAGCAAAAAGTTGGCGATATACATTTATCAAACTGAGTATGACTAAGAAAATTCTTATCGTAGAAGATGAGACAATGCTGATTCGTATCCTGGTTGATAAGTTTACGTCTGAGGGATTCACAGTCCTTACTGCCGAAAATGGCTCTGAAGGGTTAGCTGTCGCACTTAATAGTCATCCAGACCTCATTCTTCTTGACATCGTTATGCCTGTTATGGATGGCCTCACAATGCTTGGTCGACTGAGAAAAGATTCCTGGGGGAAAGGTGTAAAGGTAATATTATTGACAAATTTATCAGATCCTGGAAGAGTTACGGAGTCGACCATTGAGACGGTAAGTGGATTTATTGTAAAATCCGACTGGAGAATTGAAGATTTAGTGAAAGAGGTTAAAAATAAATTAAATATTCTTATATGAGCTCCATTCTTATTGTTGAGGATGACAAAAACCAAAGAGCAGCGTTAAAAGACATGCTTGAGCAAAATAAATACAGTGTTCTAGAAGCGGAAGACGGGGTGCAGGGTCTTACCATGGCGCTTCGAGAACATCCCAACCTTATTCTTCTTGATGTACGCATGCCTGGGATGGATGGAATGGAGATGATGCATGCTTTGCGTAACAACCCCTGGGGAAAAAATGCCTCAATCATAATTCTCACCAATTATGATAATACGGAAGCACAATTAGTGCAGATTACAACGGACAAACCCTCCTACTATTTGCTAAAAGCAAATACGCCACTTGACACTATAGCCGATAAAATTCGAGAGATACTTGAGCCAGATAAGATCTAATGGGATATATATAACAGTCATCAGATAGAGAGCCTTCATAAAGTGATATACTCATATCTATGTTTTATAAACAAATTCTTGGGGGAGTGGCGGTGCTTCTGGCTATAATTAGCTATATTCCTTATATCAAGGATACTCTTAAAGGTAAAACGAAGCCGCACGCCTTCTCTTGGCTTATTTGGTTTATTCTTACTGGGATTGGTTTTTTTATTCAAATGGAAAGTGGAGCAGGAGCAGGCGCTTGGTTTAACGGCGTGATGTTTTTTATCTGTGGATTCATCATGGTTTTTGGGTTTATTAAAGGAAGGAAAGAAATAGTATTTGTTGATTGGATAAGTCTTATTCTCGCGTTTATTGCAATGTATTTTTGGATTGTAGTACAAGAGCTGACACTTTCTATTATTCTTGTGATTCTTGCTGACGCATTTGGCCTTATCCCCACAATCAGAAAATCATTTGTACATCCCTATTCTGAAACAATGGAAACCTATGCAATAAATTCATTACGTGTAGTTATTGCGGTATTTGCTTTGGAGAAGTTTTCTTTTCTTACTGCTTCATATCATATCTATATGATAGGTGCTAATATTGTCGTTGTGGGGATTCTCCTTCTGCGAAGAAAAAGAATATAAAAGTGAGAGGGAGCACATTACCTGTGTTCCTGAAATGTTAGAGTCCAGCGCGAAACAGCTCCCATTCATCATACTCTTTTCCGTCAAGCTTACATACGCCATACTGTCCCTCTGGTTTTGTGCGAATTTCAAGGCTGCCTCCCCTACAGATGCAAAAAGAGGATGCAGGATTAGTCATACATAAAGCCCCACTTGTACATTTTTTATTGGCTATTTCTTGATGACATTTCTCGCTTTTAGAAAGTGAGGGAATAGATAGACGGGAACGAACATATAATCCTACTAATAAACTAAATGCACCTACAAGAAGAATCTGCGCTATGCGAATTAATACTTTATTGGGATTGGTCGTGTTCTAATAGTAGCAAATTGAAGCGATGAAATTAGCGAGGAATAGTTGCACTTGTTAAGTGCAGCGGCCTATAGTATACTATCAAATGGCAGAAAGACGATCTAATCAAGTTAAACGAGCTTCAAAACGAATCGACTTATCAGCGGTATTGACGAGATATTACCCCACCTTTGATAAAGGGGGGATGTGGACTTCAATGGCTCCGATAACAGATCTTCTTCATGCAACGGGAATATATATTCATGAAGATACAATGACTGCCCATAGGGAGAACTCTAAAAGGGCTCCCGTTCATGAAAATGGAATCATTGGGGAGATACTTCTTCTGAATGCATTAGCTCGAGATGAGTCATGGAGTACGCCATCTGTCGCAGGGGAAATGAAGGCAATAGTGGACGCTGGAGTGAATATCGTCAGAAATAGCAAGCTCAATAGCTGTGGAATGAGAAGAAGCGAGGGGCTTACTCACTCAATAGCTGAGGCTGTACGTCCTGAAAATAGCGATGTAGCATTTGCTGCAACAGAGAAAGAATCGAGTATAGTGAAGCGATTACTCAGAGGAATGAGGATCGATGGGGCATATATTGCTCGGAAGCAACCAGAGGCATGGGGCATCTTATCGCAAATACGACACGAATATATCGAAGCATACAGGCATCAGCCTCCAACAGCTCAAACTAATAAGAGTATGATTGATGAAATGGAGACTGCTCATAGCGCCGCCGAGCTTTATAAAGATCTCTACAAAATGGATACTCCTGGCCATGCGGGAAGGAGAATAGCGGCATTCGTTCCCTACGAACTGGAATATTGGAATGCACTTTTGGAAAGTGGGATTGTAGACTCATATGCTCACCTACCTTTCAGTAAGGCTCTGATACAAAGCCACGGCCATGCATTTGTATCCAACGAACGCATGTGTAGAACTATAGAAAAAAACACAGGCATTCCCGTTGATGAAACGGTCATCGATATTCGAGGCCAACTCATAAGAAATGACTATCCTGCGAATCTTACTCGTTAACTATAGTTACGCAAATGTCGTGTGCTCCACTCTCCACTTTTCCATCTCAATGCCGGCCCAGATGCTATAAATACCAAAGGTAACAAGAGTAAGCAACATCCATTTGAGGAGATTAAGAAATAAGTCCATAGCTTTCCCATTAAACTGCAATCTCTTGCCTTGGATCACGGTGTGACGTGCCTGCCATCCGTATACTTTTGTTAATGCCCATGGATACATGATACCGAACGTAAATGAGGCAAGAAGAAGAGCAAGAAAGGCTTCACCCAAAAAATTGCCCACTCCTCCATCGAAATATGACTTTTCACCAGTAGGTTGAACTGCCTGAGTTTGATCCATAGGGATAATAGGGAATGAATAATAATCTCATTGTACAACTATTTATTGTATGCAAGAGGCATAATTCAGCTCCTTATCAGATATATTACTCTACTCTCCTCGCCTTGACTAAAGGCCTATAGTATGCTATACTTCACTCATAAAACCCTATGAACACAACACTCGTAAACATACTCGTTGCAGCCACGCTTTTGCTTACCTCGCCTCCAGGCTCATCTCAGCCTCAGGCTCTCTCCCAGGTGGCGTATTCACTCTCAAATAGGTATAGTAACACCTTTGTAAACGATGTATTCTCAGATAATATACTCCTTACCATAGCCTATATAAATAAGTCTATTAAAAAGGGAGATCCTATCTCTTGGAAATCTGTCCAGGCTGAAGGTGAGATCGCATTTAGCCTTAAGCCAGGCGAGACTTTTGCCTTTCATGACGCTGTGCTTGATAAATACAAGGGAAAAATAGCCTTGACCACGAATGCGCACTTTAATGGCGAAGAAGGGTTTCGTTCTGATGGATGGCTTATTGGAGATGGTGTCTGTCACTTAGCCTCATTTATGTATGTGGCTGCCCAGAAGGCTGGCCTTGAGGTAGAGGCTCCAACTGACCATGATTTTGCTATGATTCCGAATATTGAAAAGAAGGATGGAGTATCTATCTACTCTGAAAATACGCTTCAGAACCTCTATATTACGAATAATCAGAGCAAAACTATCGCTTTTATATTTATCCATAAAGATAAGAACCTCACCATTCGTGTAGAGCAGGTAAACTAAATTGTCTTTACACCTGTCTCATTTTCCATTATGATGATATTGTGAGAAAGAAAACCAATCATCGCAAAACAAAGACATCTCGTCCAACTCTTAAACCAAACAGTTTTAGTATGTATTTTTCGCTTCTTCGTCATTCAATGAGCATTGTTGTAATACTTCTTCTTGCGGGGTTTCTTACGCCGTTTTTTTCCTCACAAAAAGTGGGATGTGGCAACTCAATAAGTTGCAAACAAAAACCTCAGTTTGAAATAGAAACAAATGCTATTGGCACCTATAACAACAAGCCCATTCATGTCCCCAACGTCTCATTAAGAGAGAATGAAAACACCAATCCCGTGCTGGGAGCCTCAACTTCTCAAGGTGAAAAACATATTTATGTAAATCTTGCGACGCAAACACTTTCTGCCTACGAAGGCGAAAAACTCTTTATACAAACATTAATTTCCTCAGGTCTTTGGGGAAAAACACCAAAGGGAGACTTCACTATATGGAGCAAGTTTCGCGCAACGAGAATGAGTGGAGGAAGCGGAGCAGATTACTATGACCTACCCAACGTACCTTATGTAATGTTTTTTTCCAATAGCGAAGTGCCGGGTAGTTCTGGATTTAGTCTCCATGGCACCTACTGGCATAATAATTTTGGGCATGCGATGAGTCATGGATGTGTCAATATGAAAACAACTGATGTGGCAAAGCTGTATGAATGGGCTGATGGGCCAATAGATGGCAAAAAGGGGACGATAATTACTATTTATGGCAATCAACCAGAATAATACCATCATGATTACCGCACGTCATAGCATTGAGACATTTTTTATCATTCTCGTAGGGACAGCTCTTGCTCTATTTATTACCGTACAAAGAAACAATACCACAAATCGATCGCTTTACTCTTCAGCAGCAGTACCCCAAGCATCAACTCCGCTTCCTATAGAGGCGCCTGCTGGACCAGTGGTATCTGTAATGGACTCACCGGAGGGGAGCAAAACACTTACCGTAGAGGCACTTCATAATGAATACACCGTGTTTACTTCCGTTAAAGCAGAGGGGAACAAGCAGGCGGTGTTTCAAAAGGATGAACCGGTCGGGCAAGTACTTGCTATTCCTTATAACACATGGTCGCCCAACGCAGTATTCTTTTTTTTGAAGGAGGAGTCCTCTGGAGCTACAGATTACTTAGTATTTCGAGCTGACGGCACTTCATTTTCAAATGGAGCACCAAATCTTTCTATTCAGCAATTTTTTAAGGATAAAGTATCCTCCTATGTTATTGAAGATGTCACTGGATGGGCTGACAACACACTGCTTATTGTTAATGTAAAGTCGATTGAAGGAGACAGCCGCGTGTCGTTCTGGTTTGATATGACAAGTCAAACATTTACCAGATTGAGCACGTATTTTAAATAGCAATAATTTATTACTTACTTCTTAAAAAAGAAAAATTTATTTTCTCAGGAGGATATAACGTATGACCATTAACTAAGTGATTATCCAGAAGAGATGAATAAATGGTATGCCTTGGAACGGCAATTTGCTTACCGTAATCACAATCAATCATGCTTCCTCTCAATGCAGACCATCGCACCGTAGCAAGCGAAATAAGACTTGCCAGCTGACAACTATCTGACATGTTAGCTTTCAATTGTCGAGAATATTCTTTTTCATTATCCCCTATGTTATTTAAATCCCATTGAATTTTGTAGTAGTTTTCAAAGTGAGTTCTCCCTCTCATAAGGAGGATATCTGCTGTGGCCATTTCTTCAAGAGACGGGGTTTCATTTTTCAATATACTGAGTGCCGTGGAGAGATAGAAGCCGGCAAGATTTCCTCGTCGTTTTTGTACCACGGGTGAAAATTGAATAGGATCAGGCGAAAGGAACGATCTGATACGAGCTATAGGGCTCAATTCTCTTACACTGAGACGAGAAATTGTGCGAGAAACCGGCTGGTCAAAGATATTAAAAGCCTGCATAAATACTTCCCATCTTTGGTTTGAAGATTTATTGTCAGGAACAGTGGGATTATGCATATGCACCGCATCAAGTAAGGCAGGCCTATCTAGTGCATGAACTGGAGTAAAAAATCGAGCATATTCCTCAAGAGCTGTAAAAACAGTCGGATAACTATCTAGCGTAGGAGAATTATTCAGCCACGACTGATACGCATGTCCGAGAGTAGAGAAGAGTGTTTTTTCATTTAATCTTAAATATTCTTTATCCTTTTTCGATATTTGCGTTCTTGGGTCGACTCTTTGTTCGACTCTTCTTTCAATTAATGCCATAGCATAGCATTATACAGGACAATGGGGAGATAATGGAGTAATGTGTGGTATACTATAAGTCATGAACCTGAAAAGCCTCATCACTAAAATAGAGCGTGTGTCCGAGCTCTATTCCAAAAAATTCAATATTTCTCGCAATAAATTGTGGTATCTTCTGAAACTACAGGAAGAAATGGGGGAGCTTACTCAAGCATACCTTTCAATGAATGGTCAAGGGAGACATAAGGACAGAAGCAAAGAAGAACTAAAAAGTCGATTTGAAAACGAAGTAGCCGATGTATTGTGTCACGTGCTCCTTTTAGCACAGTCGGAAGGTGTCGATTTAAAAAAGGCTATTGATGAAAAGTGGTTGAAGAGATTGAATTCTTGAGCTCCTGAAACGTATTTATTTGCTCCGTTTATTATTTTTTGGTGTCTCGCGAAGCCTTCAATGAAGGAGTTTCGAGGCCCCCAAAAAACAATAACCTCCGCACCTGCTTCTTTAAACCTTAGATTCTCTTGCTTTAAGATGAATTAAATGTCATTGCGAGCGACTTAATTACAGCGAAGCAATCTATATGTTAAGATTGCCACGTCGTCCTTCGACAAGCTCAGGATTTCCTCGCAATGACATAGTATTTAAACTTTAATCTTTGAGCCTTTTAACTTTCAACTTCATTCTTTTTGAAGCTATAGAATATGAGGGCGGCTGCAGCTCCGATAATTCCAATTATGGGGAGTACTGAGCCTGCTGTGGGGAGTTGATCTCCACCTTTTGTGCTAGACATATCTGCTGGAGGGGCAGAGCCAATGGTAAGAATAAATGAGTGTGACTCAGCTCCTGAAGCAATAATTACATTGTGATCTGCAACCGATAGCGTGCCCATATCATACTGCCAAGAACCATTTTCTACGCTTGCCTTTGTGACATTAAACACGCCGTCGAGGGTAACATCAATATTCGCACCCTTGCTTCCTGTGCCTTTTAAAATTACTCGTTGTGGTTCATACCACCAGTGATTGAGCACTTTGCCTTGAGTGGCTAACCCTCCAATATGAGTGAGAATTAGATCTTCTGCAAATACAGGCTTAACAAGTAAAAACGAAAGAGTTAAGAGTGTTGCAAATAGTGTGCGCATAGATAATCAGTATGAGTTACTATGAGGCAAATGTCAAGGGGTGGAGGGATTGCCTAGGTGCATATTTTGAATTTCCGTTTTCCCTTGCCATTTCCTATCTTCTTTTCTTTCCTTTCTTGCTTTGCTATTCTTTTTTCCTCCAGAATAACACGTCTTTTATGGGAATGAGTTAGTACTATTGGCTTAAGAGACTCTCTATAGAGAAGCCCAGAAACAAGTGTAGTTATATGTGAAAATTGCTCTTTGGTATAGCCTTCTATGGGAATATTTTTATGTGTTATTCGTTCTGCAATTCGTTTGGCTTGTTCTATACTCGCGCAGTAATCATCATACTCGGGAGGACGTCGAACAGAATTCATTTCAGAGGGTATTTGTATCCCATCAATATCAATAATCTTTGGTTCATTTCCTCTAAAAGGAGCATTATTTTGATTCTCTTCTGTTACACCTCTCCTATCTCCTCTAAATATGGAATAATCTCGTCTTGGGTTAAGGAGCGCCGCCTGAAGGGAACTCCAAAACAAGATTCGAAACGCATCTTCATCTTGAGGGGTAACAATTTCTGTTGGACTATTGTACATCGTAACTTCTCTCCCACTGACATATCCATCAGTATTAATTGACCGATAAGAAACACGTACCGAAGGCACATCTCCTATGTGCCAGCCGATTGAAATATTGGGAGGTATAAATGAGGGCTTGCCGGTAATTATCGATTGTACGAGCTCTGCAGTTGAAGCATAAGGAACCTGGTGAGAGGCTAACAAGTTTGGTTTTTCCGTCATAGCGAATTTATACAGTATCTTATTCTAAATATCAATAGACTCATCATCAACATGATGAAGGTTGAAATTAGAGAGAAATGATGAGGACTATTTCGCCGCGGATTTGTTTTTCCGCAAGCTCCGCAGGAGAACCAACGAGCACCTCTTCAAATTTCTTTGTTAATTCTCTACAAACCGAGATGGAAGCCGTGGGAATTATCTCTGCAAAAAGCTTCATTGTGTCGTTGAATCTGTCGGGGGATTCAAAGGCTACAAATACATGGTCTTTTTTTTCAAATATGGGTACTAATTTAAACTTCTCAATGAGGCGTTTTACATCGTTTGGTTTTTTGGGGAGAAAGCCTACATATGTCCAGGTGTGAGAAGAATTCCCTGCAAGAGCGAGAGCCGTAGTGACGCTTGAGGGGCCGGGGATGACCGTGAAGGGAATTCCGTGTTTTCTACAATGATTTGCAAGTAGTCCTCCCGGATCAGAAATGAGAGGCATTCCCGCTTCAGAAATAAGTGCTACATTTTTATCTTCCTTTAAGAGAGAAAGAATATATGGAAGTTTTTCGAATTCGCGCTGCAGATAATATGATACGACGATTTGATCAGACTTACGAGGTATCGAGAAAAGACGCTCCGCAGCAGATAACAATGTCTCAGCACTTCGTGTATCTTCTGCAAGAAGCACATCTGCTGTAAGGATTGTTTTTGCTTGACGAAGAGAAAGGTCTTCGAGATTTCCAATAGGTGTGCCGACGATGTAAAGCATAGATTTTAAAACTTTACTAAAAATGAGTCGAAGTTACTGCTCCGTTTATTATTTTTGTGTGTCTCGCGAAGCCTTCAAAAAGGAGCTTCGAGGCCACTCAAAAACAATAAACTCCGCAAGTACTTCTTTACTCTTCTAACTTTCTTCTTTCAGCCTTAGTCTTTTAGCTTTCAACTTTTAGCTTTATGCTTTGCTCTTTTTAACTTTCTCGATACGACCTCAAATAGTATTGGTAAGAGTGAAATCAAAACAACTCCAATGATTACTAGAGAAAAGTTATGTTTCACAAAAGGAATATTGCCAAAGAAAAAGCCTGCAAGAGTGGCTAATGCTACCCAGAGGGCTGCCCCTACTACGTTGTACATGAGAAACTGTCCATAGTTCATACTTCCAATGCCGGCGACAAATGGAGCAAATGTGCGAATAAAAGGAATAAAACGCGCAAGGATAATCGTTTTGCCCCCATGTTTCTTATAAAATTTTTGTGTTTCGGCGATGTGGCTTTCATCAATAGGGATTCGTGGATGTGCAACTATTTGTTTACCAAAAAAATGCCCAATCCAATAGTTTGCCGTATCTCCAAGGACTGCAGCAATGAACAAGATTAACAATAATACAGCAATATTGAGTGAGCCTAATGCAGCAAATGCTCCTGCAGCGAAAAGGAGCGAGTCACCGGGAAGGAATGGAGTAAAGACCAGGCCCGTTTCCATAAAGATAATTGCAAAAAGAATAGCATAGGTAACGGTGCCGTACGTGGTTATTATTTGGCCTAAATGTACATCAATATGCAAAATAAAGTCAAACATGAATTTGAGTATTTCCATATAGTATTATGACATATTAAATGAGAAATTGCTCCATTTCTATTTCTTGGTGCCTACGTCTTAACCTACGAGGTTAGAGAGACACTCTAACCTCGTAGGTTAGAAATGCAGGATTTGCAATCTTAAATGAATGTCATTGCGAGCGCATTGAAATGCGTTTATTGGAGCGCGGCAATCTGTGCGCTTATAAGATTGCTTCGTCACAGTATTCCTCCCCCTATGCTCTACGAGCTACCCTCCTTCGCCCAAGGCTTCGGACGGGCACAGCGAGGGGCAAGGCGCAATGACATTGGGTTTTTATCTTTTGCAGTTGTATTTTACCAACTTCGACTAACTACGACCAATTCAACCAATTCAACAGTTTCCTCCACCTCCTTGAACTTGACACTCTTTCTATGGTACAATGATTGGTTCTTATTATTCCTATGTTTGTACTCAAATCACCTTTTTTACCCACCGGAGACCAGCCTCAAGCGATTGAGGGGCTCGTGCATGGAATTGAGGAAGGAAGAAAAAATCAAGTTCTTCTCGGTGTTACCGGATCTGGAAAAACTTTCACTATTGCAAATGTGATTCAACAACTCCAACTTCCCACTCTCATCATTTCTCACAATAAAACTCTTGCAGGGCAGGTGTATCAGGAAATGAGAGAGTTTTTCCCTACAAACGGAGTATCGTACTTCGTGTCTTACTACGACTTTTATCAGCCAGAAGCATATCTTCCTGCAAGCGACACTTACATTGAAAAAGAGGCTCAGATCAATGAACAAATCGATAAGCTTCGTCTTCAATCGACGACCAATATTCTGACGAGAAAAGATGTGATTGTTGTGGCATCTGTGTCTTGTATTTATAACATCGGCTCGCCCCTTGACTACGGAAAATATATTTTGGATATTAAAGTGGGAGAAAAGTTTGATCTACATGCCGTGCAGTTTAGATTAGCTCAACTTCAATATGATAGAAGTGAGTTTGATTTTAAGCGGGGATCGTTTCGACAAAGAGGAAATAGCATTGATATCTATCCGGCGTATGAAGATGTAGGATATCGAGTGATGCACGAGGGGGGGACAACAAAAAGCATTACAAAGTTCGACCCGCTGACGGGGAAGTTAGAAGGCAGAGGACAGAAGACAGATGACTACCAACTACCAACCACTAACCACCAACCACTAACCACTCTTGTCATCTTCCCTGCAAAACACTTCATGGCAGATCCAAAATCTGTCGAGGAAGCAGAAAAACAAATTCGCAAAGACATGGAGTTTGAGGTGGAGCTGCATAAAAAGGCAGGCCATATTGTTGAGGCACAGCGGCTCAAGCAACGAGTGACTCATGATTTGGAAATGATTAGAGAGATTGGATATGTAAACGGTATCGAAAATTATTCTCGGTATTATGATGGGCGAAAAGAAGGAGATCCCCCATACTCTCTTCTTCATTATTTCAGACAGGCGTACGGGGACAAATTTCTCGTCGTGATTGATGAATCTCACATGTCTGTATCTCAAATTCGAGGAATGTTCAACGGAGATTTTGCACGAAAAAAAATGCTGATTGATTTTGGATTTCGACTTAAAGCATCATACGACAATAGACCTATGAGGTTTGAAGAATTTTATGCAATACCTCCCCATATTATATATACGTCGGCAACACCGAATGAGTGGGAAATCAGTCAAAGTCAGTCGGAGTCGGTTGAATTGGTTAAATTGGTTAAATTAGCAAAAGAAAAGAACTACACCCAACCCCCTACAACCTACAACCTAGAAAGAAAAGGCATTGTACAGCAACTCGTTCGGCCTACTGGCATCGTTGATCCAGAAATTATGGTGCGTCCATCCAAAAATGAAGTAGAAGACTTAGTGATGGAAATTGAAAAAAGGGTAAAGCGCGACTCAAAGGGTAAAGTTCTGGTTTCCACTCTTACCAAGCGTATCGCAGAAGATCTTACTTCATATCTAAAAGATAAAGGAATTAAAGCTACCTACTTGCACTCTGATATTGAAACTTTGGAGCGTTCTGATATATTGGATAGTCTGCGAAAACATGAATATGATGTGCTCATTGGCGTAAATTTACTCCGAGAAGGTATCGATCTTCCAGAGGTGAGCCTTGTTGTAATACTGGACGCTGACAAGGAAGGATTTTTGAGAAGTAAAACAGCTCTCATTCAAACAATGGGACGCGCTGCACGTAATGTAGGAGGAGAAGTGTTGCTTTATGCAGATAACGAAACAAATTCCATGAGGGAGGCGATTGAGGAAATAAAAAGAAGACGAGAATATCAAGTGGCATATAATCTTAAAAATAACATCACGCCAAAAACAATCTATAAACCAATTAGAGAGCGAATCATTGAAAAAGAACAGGATTTGGAAATGTTAAACGAGCCGGTAAAGGGGCGCTATCAAGAATATATTCAAAGCATTAAGAAAGATGGAATGACGCCGTTTGATAAAAAGAAAACGGTGAAACGTCTTCAGCGCGAAATGAAAAAAGCAGCTGAGGATATGAATTTTGAAGCAGCAATTATGTTGAGGGAGAAGATAAAAGAAGTGAGTAATTAATAATAAGGAGAGTATTTGTCATTCTGAGTGATACGAGTTACACACGAAGAATCTTTAAGATCCTTCGCTGAAGCTCAGGATGACGCAAAAAATATATGGACAAAATCACAATAAAAGGGGCGCGACAACACAATCTTAAAAATATTGATGTTGCGATTCCCAAAAATCAACTTGTTATCATAACGGGAGTATCTGGGTCCGGCAAGTCATCTCTTGCTTTTGATACGCTCTATGCAGAAGGACAGCGCAGGTATGTGGAGTCGCTTTCGGCATATGCTCGTCAATTTTTAGGAATAATGGAAAAGCCAGATGTGGACCTGATCGAAGGATTATCTCCTGCAATATCTATTGATCAAAAAAGTTCTTCACATAATCCTAGATCCACTGTAGGCACTGTTACAGAGGTCTTCGATTATTTGAGACTCTTATTTGCCCGTATTGGCCATCCTCATTGTCCAGATTGTCACATAGAAATCACTAAGTTAAGCTTGGATGAAATTGTAGATCGCATAGCCAAAGCTGCGACCTTAAAGGTCGCGGGGGATAAAACCAGGCCACACGCATTTGTACTTCTTTCCCCTGTTGTACGCCAAAAGAAAGGTGAGTTTAAAGATTTGTTTGATAATATTCGTACAAAAGGATATTCAAAAGTATATGTTGATAAACAAGAGTTTGATCTTCAGAAAGATGACATTCCTCTGTTAAAGACAAACAAACACTCCATTGAAGTCGTGATGGATTCATTCAATTTAACAGGTAAAGAGGTGAAGGACGAGCTTTACATGTCAAACCTTCGATCCCGAATTACAGCCAGTACCGAACAATCACTTTCCCTTTCTGATGGTCTGGTTATTCTCAGAGGAGAGACGGATATGCTTTTATCAGAAAATCTTTCTTGCCCCAACTGTAATTTGTCACTACCCTCTATTGAACCTAGAATGTTCTCATTCAATTCACCTATCGGAGCATGTGAAAAATGTAAAGGCCTTGGAACAGTCTATAAAATTGATCCGGATCAGATTATTAATAAGAAACTCAGCATCAATGAAGGGGGCATACTTCCCTTTAATAAAATGCATTTTCAAGACACCTGGTACATTCGTCTGCTGAAACAGTTTTGCGAGGAAGAGGGAATTGACATGAATAAACCCTTAGGAGATGCAGATGAAAAGCAGATGAAGCTGCTCCTCTATGGGTGTGAGACGGTTTACCGTGTGGTTGGGAAAAATAGATTTGGGAAAGATACAGCGATCTATGAAAAATTCTTAGGTCTTGTTCCCGAATTTGAGAAGCGCTTTTTTGAATCTCAAACGGGAAATGATGAAATGGAAGTGGGCAGATATATGAGAGAAGAGCAATGTGGTCAGTGTAAAGGGAGACGACTCAAGCCTGAAGTATTAGCAGTAACCATTGAGGGAAAAAATATTATGGATGTGTGTGACGAATCTATCAGTGTCCTGCGCCCTTACATAAGTACTGAGTTGCCTGAGAAACTTAATAGATATGAAAAAGAAGTAGGAACGATGATTTTGAAGGAAATAAGCACTCGTGTATCTTTTCTTGCAAATGTTGGACTTGCCTATCTTACTCTCAATCGAGCTGCACGGACTCTTTCTGGAGGAGAGTTGCAGAGAATACGCCTCGCTTCGCAAATAGGAAGTGGATTAACGGGTGTATTATACGTTCTTGATGAGCCCTCCATTGGACTTCATCCTCGAGACGTTGATGCGTTGATCAATACCTTAAAACACCTGCGTGATATTGGAAATACGGTGGTAGTGGTAGAGCATGATAAGGAGACAATTATGAATGCAGATTACCTCATTGAGCTAGGTCCCAAGGCAGGACGAGAAGGGGGACATTTGGTCGCAACAGGCACTCTTGCCCAAATTAAAAAAGAAGGGAAAAGCCTTACCGGGGCATATATATTTGGTACCAAAAAAATCCCTATTACTAAACGATCTCTCGTAACAGAGAAAGGATGGATAGAACTTCATGGGGCTACTCAGTTTAATTTAAAAAAAGTAGATGTAAAGATACCGCTAGGTAATATGATCGCCATAACGGGAGTATCTGGATCTGGTAAATCGACTCTCATCACAGATACTCTCTATCCCGCATTAAAATACCATATTGATGGGTATTATACAGAGCACATGGGAGACTTCACGCGGCTTGTTGGACAGCATAATATTGAACGTGTATATTTGGTAGATCAATCTCCTATTGGGAGAACTCCTCGATCAAACCCTGCCACTTATACCGGCATGTTTGATGAAATACGAGAGATTTATGCAGAAACACTTGAAGCGAGAGCCCGAGGCTTTAAAAAGGGGAGATTTAGCTTCAATATGAAGGGGGGGAGATGCGAGAAATGCCAGGGGGCTGGAGTGATAAAAATTCAAATGCAGTTTCTTCCTGATGTTTACGTATCCTGCGATGTGTGTGAAGGGCATAGATATAACAAAGAAACACTTGAAGTGAAGTTTAAGGGTAAAACAATATACGAAGTGCTGAATATGACGGTAATGGAGGCGGCTGATTTTTTCAAAAATCACATTCATATCTATCAAAAACTATCATTCTTAAAAAATGTGGGTCTCGGATACGTAACACTTGGCCAGCCTGCCCCAACGTTTTCTGGAGGAGAGGCTCAACGAATAAAGCTCGCACATGAACTTTCAAGAAGAGATACAGGGAAAACTCTCTACATTCTAGATGAGCCTACAACAGGGCTTCATATGTTTGATACTGAAAAGTTATTGCACACGCTCCACCAACTGGTGGACGGAGGAAATACCGTAGTAATTATTGAGCATAACAGCGATATCATTAATAACTGTCAGTATATTATTGATATGGGTCCTGAAGGAGGAGACGGAGGAGGCGAGGTCTTATACCAAGGGGCATTAAATGGTATTATGAAAGTAAAGAGTTCCTATACAGCTCAGTATTTGAAATAACATCATTCATGGAGAAAAATAAAGTTGTGCAATTAGGTATCTATTTCGTTATCTCCTTGTTTGCTTATCTTGTGGCTTCACCAGTATATGCTGCTGACTTTCGTACTGCATATAATATTGAGTACTTTATAAAAGATACCGATCCACAGAACCTGACAAAAGCCTCCTACACCATCACTCTTACCAATCTCCAGCCAGATCTCATTATTAAGAAATTTACACTCGTATTTCCCCGATCATTTGGCATAAGTAATATTATTGCTAAGGATTACAAGGGAGATATCACTCCAACAACTGTTGAAAAAGAGCGAACTATTGAGGCCTCTTTTGAATTAAACAGCCCGAAGGCAGGGCTTAATGAAACGAACACTATTTACCTTGACTTTCAGCAGCAAAATATATTTCGATCCAAAGGCACAATTTGGGAAGTATTTATCCCAACACTTGAAAATAAGGAGGGCGACACTCACACAATCACCATCAATTTACCTGTCGGTAGAAATAGAAAACTATCCCTTGCAAAGCCGCTTCCGGATCTGGTGACGTTTGATAAAGTAGTGTGGAATAAAAGTCCAGGCAAGTCTATTTATGCAGTGTTTGGAACTGAGCAGAGATATAGCTTAGACCTTACCTATCATTTAGTGAATCCCAATGTATACGGCGTCTATACCGATGTAGCCTTTCCACCTGATACACTCTATCAAAAAGTAGCAATTGACTCTCTCGTGCCTCCTCCAGACTCAACATTTTCAGATGCTGACGGTAATTTTATGGGACGCTATAATCTCAAGCCAAAAGAGGAAAAACAAATAGTATTTAAAGGTATTGCATCTATATACACCATTCCCAGAAGCAACTACAAATCTTTCGTACAAAAACAATTTCAAGAGCAACAAAAAACGCTGTTTAATAGTCAGCCATTCTGGACCTTAAAAAAAGAAACTCCTATTACAACGAGTAATATTAAAGATCATTATGAATATACTTTGAATACTCTTTCGTACAACTTTAACAGAGTAATTAAGGGGAATTCACGCATGGGGGCTGAGGAAGTATTGAAGCTACCCGATCAGGCAGTATGCACAGAATACTCCGACCTTCTTATCGCCTCAGCCCGTCAGAGAGGGATTTATGTACGAGAGGTGCAGGGATTTGCATTTGCTAATGAGCAGGAGCTTCGTCCTATATCGGCAGAATCGGATATTCTTCATTCGTGGGTTGAATATTATGACGTAAAACAAAATATATGGGTGCCCATTGACCCTACATGGCAGGACACTTCGGGTATCGACTATTTCTCATCATTCGACTTCAACCATATCGTATTTGCGCTCCATGGAAAGAAAGCGGACTCTCCCTATCCGGCAGGCAGCTATAAATCTGCTATGGGAGGACAGGACATACGTATAGAACCAACAACAAAAAGTGTTGTTGAGACTACCTTCTTATCATCAACTCTTACGTTTCTCCCGCTTCCGAGCACAGAAGACTCATTTACCATTGACTTGGAAATTATAAATAAGGGAAATATAAATAGATGGAACATTCCTCTGTCTATTGCCGCGGAAAATGCCATAGTGGATTCTCCCGTAATAAACATAGCTCAATTACTCCCCTTTGAAAAGAAAAAAATATCTATTAATTTTACTCCCAAGTCATCATTGTTTTACCAAGAAGTGTTGTTTACGGTTAAGAGCGATAAAACAGAGCTCGTATCAGAAAAAGTTCAAGTGCCAACATTTCTCACCTCGTTTAAGGGATATTTGATACCTGCAGGATGTGTGATTGGGGGAATGCTCGTTCTGATTTTGTTATTTAGGAAGAGGGATGAAGAGGAATGAGGGGGAGGTTAAAATAGTTATAAAGTTCGTAAAGTTTTTAAAGTTGTAAAGCCTATAAAGATTGGAGTATCTGCCCGAATTTACTTGAGACGAAGTTTCTGTTTTAAAGTGTCCGTCGAAGGATGACGAAGCAATCTGTGTTCCATGTCATTGCGAGGAAGTCCTGAGCTTGTCTAAGGACGACGCGGCAATCTTAATCTATAGATTGCTTCGCTGTAAATTTGTCGCTCGCAATGACATTCATTATGATAAATCAGGATCAAATTAAACAACTCCCTCAGTCAATTGGTATTTACCTCTTTAAACGAGGAGATGATTATTTGTATATTGGGAAATCGCTGAATATTCGGGAACGGGTACATAATCATAAAGAGCGAGCGGAGATTGATGCAAAAGAAAAAGCAATTGTGGAGAACAGCGACTCATTGGAGTATATAATCTGTTCGTCCGAGCTTCATGCACTCGTGCTTGAGTCGCAACTTATTCAGAAACATCGACCTCCGTATAATGTAATTTGGAAAGATGATAAGAGCTATCTCTACATTAAAATTCCAATGAAAGACGCCTTCCCCCATATTTCGTTAGTGCGGAGAGAGGATGATAAGAAGTCGCTCTACTTTGGTCCCTATTCCTCAACTCGGGATGTCCGATTCCTCCTGCGATCGATTCGAAAGGTGGTACCCTTTTGCACTCAAAAACAACCTATTAAGAGTCCTTGTTTTTATTCAAAAATCGGCCTGTGCAACCCCTGCCCTGGAAGCGTCGGCGTCATTCCCGCGGAGGCGGGAATCCAGACTATAAATGTCAATACAATAAAGAAAATGTACAAATCAAATATACGAAAAGTAATTTCCATTTTAGAAGGGAAGGCAGAGGCACTTTTGGGAGATTTAAGATTAGAGATTGGCAAGCAGTCGGAAAATGAGAACTACGAGGAGGCTCTGGAGCTGAGAAATAAACTTTTATCTCTTGAACAGCTTATTCATCTGCGGTCATTTGAGCGATTTGAGTATAGTAATGCGTATGATCCGGAGGTGGCACTGCAGAAGTTAGGAACTTTATTACAGTCAGTAGGAGCACAGCCTGAATCTCTCTCTCGCATAGAGTGCTACGACATTAGCAATCTCATGCAAAAGGAGGCGACAGCATCGATGGTGGTGGCAACTGATGGAATACTGGATAAGGCAGAGTATAAACGGTTCAAACTAAAAGAAGTGGGAGTGAGCGACTTTAAGATGCTCACAGAAGCTCTTACACGACGCATGGGAAATGAATGGCAGAAGCCCAACTTGATCGTAATAGATGGAGGGACACCTCAAGTAATCACTATTAGCGGAGTACTTAAAAAGCTGGATAGTGAGATTCCCGTTATTGGCATTGCAAAAAAGCCGGATAGGATAGTGATACTAGCAAAAGGAGCAACTAAAACGTATAAATTTTCACTCCATAATGAAGGATTCAAACTTATTCAACAGCTCAGAGACGAATCTCACCGTTTCGCAAAAAAATATCATACTTTTTTAAGAGGAAAAAAATATCTAAATGAGGAAATGAAAAAATAATGTGTTCATTTGACTTACTGTACGAGTTTCAGTATATTTTAATAATTAGCACTATTATTGTTTAAATTTTATTCCTATGGCACATGCACTGATGAGTAAAGAGATTCAGATTAAAAATAGACACATGAAGACCGTACTCTTTCTGAGTATCATGGGAATAATGTTTATATTGGTGGCAATCGTCATGGTGCAGACGACATCACAACAGAATTCCGTTAATTCAAGAGCTGGGAGAAATAAGTTGAAAGAAGCAAATGGGGGAGATACAGATTCGATGTCAACAAAAGATAGAAAAGAAAGAACAGCAGCAATAAAAGAGTCAAAGACAGATGCTGCGAGACAAAATAGAAAAGCAGCTGGGCAGGCCGAAATTGAGAGAACTAGCATTAAGGGAAGGGAAGCGAGTAAGGACCTCTTACCCTTTGCCAGTCAAGACTCCAATCAAGACTGATAAATGAGGATAAAAGTAATCGCAAGGATTTAATTTACCGAGATTTGTGTACTGATGAAAAAAATTGATTCAGAGAATACAATATAATTATTTCATATTTACGACGGTTACATGAGATGGATAATGCGCATATATATTATTTCCTTCTTTTCCTTATTTCTCACTTCCTACTGGAACAAGGGGTTTGTATTGCCGACAAATGCTTTTGACTTTGTGAAGGCGGCAGCTATCCTTACAGCGCTTTACATCATTGTTCGGCCGATCATGAAGATTATTTTTCTTCCGTTTAATCTTCTTACTTTTGGGCTTTTCTCATTTTTTGTCTATGTATTCTTTCTTCACCTCTTATCAACCGCATTTGGTATATTTCACATCCAGCCGTGGCAGTTTCCGGGCATATCGTTTTATTTTGTATTTGTTCCCCATCTTCACATTACCTATTTTCAAAATTTAGTTTTGTCTTCTTTCAGCTTATCGAGTATAATAAACCTACTTGACCAATTAACGTAATACAGTTTAATTAGTTGAATTGGTTAAATTAGTTGAATTAGCAAGCTAGAAATATGAAAAACATTCTTTTAATCATAAACATAGTCGTCGCAATTGCCATTACCGGCCTCATCCTTCTTCAAGGAAAAGGAGCGGGACTCGGGAGCGCATGGGGAGGCGGAGGAGAGATGTTCCAGACACGACGCGGTATAGAAAAAGTGACTTTAAGAATTACCGTCGTATTAATCGTCGTATTTTTTGTACTGTCACTCATCAGTTTCCTCTTAAAGTAAAGCAATGGCAATCGGAGGTAAGAATTCCCGATACTACTACTGGCTAGCGCTTGAGTTTGTACGCAAGCACAATAAACTTATTTTCCTGAGCTTTCTCATTTCTGTCATTACCGCAGTAAGCATTGTCACAATATCTCCGTACATTTCCTCAACGCTCCTGAGACATAAGAAAGTAATCGGCTTCGTAGGATCATATGACGCACAGTCATTTGACAAGCTTCCTGATGATATTCTTGGAAGAATATCAAGTAGTCTTACGAGCGTAAATGACAAGGGCGTTGTTCTTCCTCTTCTGGCTACGACATGGGAACATTCCTCCGATGAGAAAACATATACATTCAAAATACGAAGAAATGTACTTCTAAACAATGGTAAAGTATTCACCGCTCATAACGTATCCTTTGCTTTTAGAGATGTGACTATGAAGGTAATAGATGATTACACACTTCAATTCCAACTCCAGAAACCTCTAGCTATATTTCCACTCTACCTAACAAAACCCGTCGTAGTATTTCCCTATATTGGAGTAGCGGGTCTTTATTCTGTAGAAAAAGTTAAAATAAAAAATAATCTTATTCAAGAGGTGATATTGAGTCCAAATCGGAAAGATGTGGAGCCTATTACCTACATATTTTTTCCTAATGAGGGAGAGATGATTACAGCATATAAACTTTCAAAAATAAATGAAATGTCTATTACCAATAGAACGCTTGCAAACGCATTTATGTCCTGGAGTAACTCGGTTGTGACAAAGTATGTAAGCTATGATAAATTACTTACTCTATTTTTTAACGCAAAAAATCCCCTCATTAAGGAGCGTGATTTTCGCAATGCGGTAGAATCGGCTATTATTTTTGATAATTTTAAGGATGTAGGCGAAATTGTATCAAGCCCCATTCCCCCTATATCATGGGCACATAACACAAGCATAAAAAAAAGAGAGACCGATATTGAGTTTGCAAAAAAGACATTTAAGAGGATGGTCACTGCTGATGCGACAGATTCTGCAAAGTTTACTCTCCTTACCTACTACGACTATTTAGATATGGCAGATACGATTTCCAGTAATTTGAGGGATGCGGGCTTGCCCATTGATGTAACATTTTCTTCATATTCAAGTAAGCCTGAGTTTGACTTTATGTTAGCGTATCTTACTGTTCCTCAAGATCCGGATCAATATTATTATTGGCACTCCACTCAAAATCTTGCAAAACTTCTTGATTATAAAAACCTCAAGGTAGATAAACTTCTTGAAACAGGAAGATCAACGTATAAAATAGCTGATAGAAAAGAGTCTTATATCGATATGCAAAAAACATTAAGCGACGACCCCCCAGCGCTATTTCTCTTTTATCCATATAGCTATACAGTGAGGAGAAAGTGAGATATAATTGAGTCTTAAAGTCTTAAAGTCTTAAAGTCTTAAAGTCTAACAACAGTACAAAGGCTGTATTATCGTGACCTTGAGACCTTAAGACATTTAGACTTTTGACTATTATAGCCGGGATGGCGAAATGTTCAACTGATAGTTCGCGAAATGAACGAAGTAAAATTGAGTGATTACTATCAGTTAATCCCGCCACAGGCGGGGGCATACAATAATTAGTAGAAGGCAATAAGATTGAAATCTGCCGGGATGGCGAAATGGCATACGCTCAGGACTTAAAATCCTGCGACCGCAAGGTCATGAGGGTCCGACTCCCTCTCCCGGCACCGAGAGTTTTCTGATATAATTAGTACCTTAAAGCTAAAAGGTGAAAGCTAAAAGCCTAAAGATTAAAGTTGAAAGCTTAACATAGATATGAGTTGGAGCTTTTAACTTTAGTCTTTGAACTTTGAGCTTATTATAGTCGGGGTGGCGAAATTGGTAGACGCGCTACCTTGAGGAGGTAGTTCCCGCAAGGGATTGGAGGTTCAAGTCCTCTCCCCGACACTAGATTGTCACGTTCTTTAGCAATATTGGTTGGAGGGAGGTTTCCCGATAAGAAGTCCTTATCGGGACTAACTGACAGTAATCATTCGCCTTTGGCTCATGAACTGTCAGTTGAGCAAGTCCTCTCCCCGACACAAAATAAGTATTCAGTTGTAATCGGTTGAAACCAGTTAAAATCAGTTCAAAACAAATAAAATTATTTATTTCTTTATAACTGAAAAACTGACAACTAATCTCCTGATAACTGATTTGCCTGGATAGCTCAGCGGTAGAGCAGCTGTTTTGTAAACAGCAGGTCCGCGGTCCAAATCCGCGTCCAGGCTCCAAGTTAGTCTGCCAGTTTTTTAGTTTTCAGCTTTTCAGTTTAAACACTGTCTTCCTGATAACTGATAACTGATACACTGATTATTGTTTAGACCTGGTAGCTCAATTGGATAGAGCAACTCCCTTCTAAGGAGTAGGTTGTGAGTTCAAGTCTCACCCTGGTCACCCTTCGGCAAGCTTTCCACATCGCTTTATAAGCTTCGCGGGACGAGCAGGGTTAGCCTAAGTACCCAATAATGAACAAAATAATTCCGGTTGCGATAGCAATCATTCATAAAAATAATAAGTTTCTTCTTACAGAGCGAAAGGGCGATGACCCAGATGATGCACAGTTTGGAAGAGTGTGGCACTTTCCAGGAGGGGCTGTAGAGTTTGGCGAAGAAGTGCAGGATGCTCTGAAGCGAGAGATTAGGGAAGAGCTTAATCTTACAATTCATATTAATAATCAAATTCCCCAAGTGTACTCTGCCATTCGAACACACTGGCAGGGTCTACTTATTCCCTATCTCTGTTCGATAGAGGGTGAAGAGAATATTATTCTGGACGCTGAGTCATTTCAATATGGGTGGTATACCTACGAAGAAATAAAGAAGATGTATGTGTTGCCGTTTGTGTTGGAGATGCTTAAGGAAGCAAAAATTCTAATACATAAATAATTCTAATAGGTAGAGACAGGTTTTAAACCTGTCTATACAGTTATTTCGAGAGGCCGATGTGTTTGAGGGCCTTTGAGGTGAGCACTCTTCCTCGTGTTGTTTTTGAAAGGAACCCCAGCTGCAATAAATAGGGCTCAATAAACTCTTCAACGGTCCTCACATCCTCTGAGAGGCTCGATGCGATAGTTTCAACCCCCGTGGGTTTATTTTGAAACTTCTCGCCCAAACACTCCATGTATGCTCGATCTATTTCGGTGAGTCCCAGAGAGTCTATCCCCAGCAACGTAAATACAGATTCGAGTAATTCAGATTTTACTACTGCATGGTTGCCTACCTCTGCATAATCCCTAATTCTCTTTAAAATACGATTTGCAATTCGGGGAGTTCTTCGCGACCTATTTGCTACTTCTTTTGCGAGCTCTGAGGTAAGATCAATTCCCAGGACTTTAGCGGCACGTCGAATAATAACGTTCATATCCTCAAGCGTATAAAAATCCAAACGCATAAGAAGCCCGAATCGGTCTCTCATAGGAGCGGAAAGAAGCGCAAGCTTGGTGGTGGCCCCTACAATCGTAATTTTAGGAATAGGAAGACGCACTGTGCGAGCTGACGGGCCCTTTCCAATAATAATATCAAGCGAATAATCTTCAATTACAGGATACAACATCTCTTCTACGTGTTTAGGGAGTCGATGTATTTCATCGATAAAGAGAATATCATTATCTTTGAGGTTTGTAAGAATTGCTGCAAGGTCGCCGCCCTTTTGAATGGCTGCTCCAGAGGTGATCTTAATATCTCCATGAAGCTCGTAGGCGATAATATGGGCTAGAGTTGTCTTTCCGATACCTGGAGGGCCATAGAGAAGAATATGCTCCGTGGCGTACCCACGTTTATTAACAGCATCAAGAAATATACGCAAAGTATCAGAGGCATTTTTCTGTCCAATATAGTCGGCCAGGGTTTGAGGCCTTAAGCTTCCTAAATCAACTAATTCTGACTGTTTTTGTTTCATAATTATTTTGATGTCATTAAGTTCAGATTGCCACGTCGTCCTTCGACAAGCTCAGGACTTCCTCGCAATGACATGATTTTTTCAACCTAACATTTCTCTGCGGGCAGGTACAAGACCTGCCCCTACATCCGAATATATTCTTTCATTCGGGCAGACGCATCGGTCCGCCCTACGACCAATTTAACAGTTCATTTTTGTGCTTTTAACTTTAAGCTTTTAGCTTTCAGCTCTTTTGTACACTCATTCTCAACGCTTCCTGGATCTTTTTTTCTATACTGAGCTCTTTAGGTAATTTTTCAAATAGTTGTTGTGCTTCACTTTTTTTATATCCGAGCTCTACTAATGCATCGATGACTGTTTTGTCATCGGAAGATAAATGTTGTTCAAATTTAAACTCTGTTTTAAACTTCACTGAAAGCTCAAGAACAATTTTCATGGCTGTCTTTTTCCCAATCCCCGGAATTTCTGCAAAAATCTTTACGCTATTTGAACGCACTGCATCTACCGCCTGTTGAAAGGATATATGTGATGCGACGCCAAATGCCGTTTTAGGTCCTACCCCTGGAACGGATAAAAGAAGGTGAAAAAATTCCTTTTCTTCATTACTCACAAATCCAAATAATACATGGGCATCATCCCTCACTTGAAGGTGGGTAAACACCGTAATTGGATCACCGAGTTGTTTATGTGAAATAGCTGAAGGGGAGATGAAAAGCTCATAACTTACGCCAGATGCTGTATCAATCACTGCTGTTTTATCATCAAAATCAGAAAGGGTTCCGGTGAGTTTAGCAATCATGTGTGCAGTATACTATATTTGTTACTGTATCTTCAATTCATCGCGTTCAATTTTCCAGAGTCTATTATATTTAGCTACCCGTTCTCCTCTTACAGGTGCGCCAAACTTAACAAATTCTGATTGGAGAGCAACAGCAAGATCTGCAATGAAGTCGTCATTTGTTTCAGAGCTTCGCGCCGCAACAACATAAGTGATAGAGTTTGTTCGTGCGAGATTCACTATATCAAACACTTCAGATATAGTGCCTATTTGATTTGGTTTTAATAAGAACGATGTGCAGCTGCCTTCTTTGATCGCAAATGAAAGTCTCTCTTTATTCATTCGAATGAGTTCGTCTCCTACAATATAAACTGTTGATGATACAGAAGAACTGAGGTTTTTCCAACTTTGCCAATCCTCCACATCAAAAGGATCTTCTATATACAAAATAGAATAACCTTCAAGTAAGGATTTAATGAACGCAACATACTCAAGGCTTTTTAAAGCGTGTGGTTTGTCTTTGATCGTATATAATCCATTCTTTGAATAAAAAGATGATGCAAAATCGATACCTAAAAACATATCGAGACCAATTTTCATATGCACTTGAGACACCGCCTCATTCAAAATCTCCAGCGCATCAAGATTGGTCGTAAGATTGGGACTAAACCCCCCCTCTTCTCCGATAGCTGTTGTGGCATTGCGATATTCAAGTACTTTTTTTAATTCTGCATACAGCTCAATAGACTTCTGATAAGCTTTCCCAAAGGTAAGGGAGGAAGAGGGAATTATCTGAAATTCCTGAAAGTCCATTGGGGTATTTGCATGCTTACCTCCATTAATCATGTTGAATATGGGAGTAGGCACTTTATCTATTACTATTTCTGTTTTGTAAACTTTTGTAAATAGTTGATTAAGATGCTTATATAGGGGGATTTTTTGCTCTTCAGCGCCTGCCTTTGCTACCAGCTGAGAGATGGTGAGGAGTGTATTTGTACCTAATCGACTTTTATTTTTCGTGCCATCAGCCTTAATAAGCCAGTCGTCTATCTCAGCCAGCTTGTTCGGGCTTACCCCCTTTAACTTGGGCGCAATAAGATCATTTATATAAGAGACAGAATGAAGCACTCCTTTCCCAAAAAACCTATTTGAATCCTCATCACGAATATCTCCGGGTTCATTGGGGTAGCTCCCTTGAGAACCTGAAACAGACGTCACAACAGACGCTCCGCTATCAAGCTCTAAGCGAGCTTCAACAGTAGGAGATCCTCGAGAGTCAATGATCTCATATGCGTATATTGATTTAATTAGGGCCATACGTTATTTTTTAAGACTTTCAAATTGCTTCTTTTCTATTCCGTGAATGAGCTCACGGGTGCGCTCTATAGCATCGGGATTAACAGAAACACTAGTAATTCCCGCCTTTACGAGGCGTTCTACAATGTCTGGAAAGTCTGATGCAGCTTGTCCACAGATAGATGCCGTTACTCCATATTTCACTGCTGTTGTGACGATATATTCCAAGATTTGGATAATCATGGGATTTCTTTCATCATAAATATTGGACACATGTTCATTATCGCGATCTACGCCGAGCAACATCATGGTGAGATCGTTTGTTCCGATTGAGACACCTTGTACACCAACCTTAAGGAATTCCTCAAGATTTAAAGCGCAGTATGGCACTTCTACCATGATCCAAAGTTTAAAGTCTGGATAGTCTAGAAGACCAGACTTTCTCACGATTTCTTTAATTTTTATGAGTTCCCATGGTACACGGACAAAGGGAATCATCAGATGCAAATTACGGTAGCCCATCTCCCATACTTTTTTTATCGCTTTTAATTCAAGATAAAACTCATACGGATCATTGATGTAGCGGGATGCACCTCGATATCCAATCATGGGATTCTCTTCGTGCGGTTCATAGCGAGCGCCACCCTTGAGGTGTCGATACTCGTTTGTTTTAAAATCTGTGGCACGATAAACAACTTGACGTGGATTAAATGGTTTTACAAATTTCAATAAATTTGTAGTTAATTTTTCTACAAAGACATGCTCTTTTCCTTCCTTAATAAACTCTTTTGGATGAGTGCCAATTTCTGCAATCATAAACTCTGCACGAAGAAGACCGATTCCATCTGTGTCATGTTTTGCCACTTCTATTGCCTTTTCAGGCTCTGCTAAATTTACATACACTTTCGTAATAGTCTTAAGTCTTGTTTGTGCATTTTTAATTTTAATCTGTTCTACATCGTGTTTATGTGCAGCAGACAAAATACTTCCTTTAAACACCTCTCCCGATGAACCATTCACCGAAACGATTTTTTCATCTCTCAAAATTTTAGTGGCATTTTCTGCGCCAACTATTGCTGGAATTCCCAGTTCCCGGGATACGATTGCGGCGTGAGATGTTCTGCCCCCTTTTTCTGTGATGATAGCCACTGCTTTTTTCATTGCAGGGACATAATCTGGATTTGTTTGAGGGGCAACTAAGACATCGCCTTTTTTAACCAACCCAATTTCCTTTGGTGAACGAATGATTACTACTGGCCCAATACCGATGCCAGGTGAAGCTGGCGAACCGCTTACTAATGGAAGCGTGCTCGACATGACGTTTGCTGTCTGTTTTCCGGATACCGCATTCATTGTGGTAATGGGACGTGATTGCACGATAAATACCCGTTTATTTTCAATGGCCCATTCTATGTCCTGTGGGAAATAATAGTGATTCTCGATATCCTTCACAAGAAGCGCCACTCCGGTGAGTTCTTGTTCAGTGAGTTTTTGCAATGAACCTTCTCTTTTTGAAAGTTTAACTTCAATATTTTTTGTTCCGGACTTGACATATTTCACATTTTGAAATGCAAGTGACTTATTGAGAATAACAAACGATCTCTTATCGACTTCGTAATGATCTGGAGTAACCTTTCCTTGCACGATATACTCTCCCAGTCCAAATATCGCTTCAATGACCATTTTTGTTTTATCGTTTGTCACTGGATCAATACTAAATGCTATTCCTGACTTATCACTTTGCACCATGCGTTGAACGACCGCAGCTAATCCCACCTTAAAGTGATCAAAACCTTGGGTATGTCGATAATAGAGGGCTCTTTCGGTAAATAATGATGCCCAACACATACGAATATGCTTTATCAATTGATGGTCTCCCTTTACATTAAGATATGTTTCTTGTTGACCGGCAAATGAGGCTTCTGGCAAATCTTCTGCTGTTGCAGAGGAACGCACTGCAACAAGAGGAAGGGAGTACATGGACGAAAATCGTTTTAATGTTTTTTTGAGGATGGTGCTTTCTTCGGAAAAATACTTTTCTTCCTTCAAAACAAGATTGTCGTAATAGTGTAATATCTCGTTTACTAAAGAATCTGGAATGGGAGCCTTTAAAATAAGTCCTTGAATATGCTGAGACGCTTGAGCTAATTCTTTTGGACTTTCAAAGTTCACAATTGATACGGTATCTTCAATTTGTTTTTGAAGCTTTGACGCCTCGATAAATTCGTAGTACGCCTGAGCAGTGACAACAAATCCGTAGGGAATGGGCAGGTGAGCTCTGGTCATCTCTCCCAGATTTGCTCCTTTGCCTCCTACTGTATCAACATCATCTTTCCCAACCTCCTCAAACCATACTAGGTGTTTTTTTCTCATATACTATTAATATACATAAAAAATGGGGTGGATTACAAGATGAAAAAATTGCAATACCTCATAAGTAAGGCAGCCAAAATCTTGAAATACTCTATATCTAGGGTAATAGCACAAAGTCAAAAAGAATTAGTATAATTTAAGAAATGATTAATAGTCAATCTGAAGCTTCTGCAAATACTATTCACGGAAAGAGGGCCATTGAAAAAGCAGCAACACATCCAGAACGAAATTACTGGAGAATCCCACTAGACAAAGAATACACAGATGATCCTGAAAATTGTTTTCAAAGAACTCAAGAGCAAGGAAAAACATCATTAGAATTTATAGGACAAAAGGAACCATTAAAAGATGCGGAGGCGATTTTTATGACTCCTACCTATCACAACGAATGGAAGCAAGGGAATATTCAGTCCCAGCTTTTTGAACTTCTCAGTAAAGACTATTCGAGTGGAAAAGGGAATCTAGAGATTGTGTATTTGCTGAATGATTTAGGTCCGAGTAAGATCCCGAAAGATCAAGATGAGATGCAAGAGTTTTTGAGACAGTTTCCATTAAAAGCAGGGGCTCGGAAGGATTCTGGCACAGATGACAATATTGAGACTGAAGATCCAAGGCCCTTTTTAGAGAAATTAGGTCAAGGTGTCGAATATCATATTTCTGGAGAGCCTGTTGAATCGCCTCAAGCGCCCTATGTCATATATAAGGATGTTGACTTTTCCAAGATGACAAAGGAACAGTTTGAAAGGTATAAACAGCTATCACTAGGAGAGAGTATTCCATATCCTGACTATCTGCATAAATATACCCCTGAAAAAGCAGATGATGTTGTTCAAATAAATAACGAAATTATCGCGCTGTTTACAGATGTTGCTCGTATTCAAAAATTGGGAAGATTGGATACGACTACAAATCCAATACTTTACAGACATACTATGGAAAAAGCTGCGGGAATTATCAGTACATATGATAATAATAGAGAACTGCAAGAGATTATTAGACTAAGCTTTGCCCAAGCTAAAAACGTTGACATATCACTCCTTAACCTTCTCAATGTTGAATTTACTAAAGAGGGATATGCCGATAAAGGAATAGCGAGTATTCGGACTATTGGAATGGATTATGCCCAAGAGCGGTATCCCGAAAAACCGAGAATGATTGTGCAGCCTTTAGATGGAGATGAGGTTCCTTCTACCTCTTTTGTGCAAAAGATGACACAGTATTACGAAACGACGGGGCTCGAGTGTACGCAGGTTCCTATTGTTACAATGGCTCTACCTGGTTTAACAAGAGAATTGACTGAGACTGGCGTAGACAAATCGCTCTTTGAAACGTATGTGAGCGACTTTTCTCCTTTGGTAACGAGAATTCAATCGATGACGGCTGATCTGGCAAAAGAAATTGGCGCTGTAAAAGGAGAACCATGGGGTGTAGGAAGAGATGAAGACTATTTTCTTGGGAGAAAAATGAAGAAATTTGCATCAACAGTTGGAGGCACTAAATATACGGCTATTAGCGAACTTCCTCCCGTAGCTATTTGTATGGTGGATAGAGAGGGATGGGTAGACGGAGCTGATAGAGGCCATCTTAAGGTAACCGACGAAAAGTATGTGGGCGTCATAATGGATAATGAACTTTCTGACATGAAATACAGACGTTATATGAGTGAAAAAGAGTATGATAATTGGAAGAGTGAGGCGGAATTGAATTCGATATCTCCACCTGAGTATAGCGTGATAAATGCAAAATATAAAGAATATCTTGAGGTATATTATCGAGAAATTTGTCTTCCTCAGAATGAACGAAACAGGTCGCTATTTACCTACTTGGCCAAATTGAGAATTAGTGGAGGGCTGATAATTGGTTCAAAATCTATAGAAATCAAAAACTGGGAGGATATACCAGATGAAGATATTTTTGATGTTTCTCATTTTGTTAACCATAGTAGTAAGCTATTACAAACGATGACTGATGCGGATTGGAAGTATGTCAATTACCTATTGAGCGGAGAAGAGGGGATTAAAGAAAGCACGTCTGATATGGAAGAGGGTAAATTGAGCGATTTTCAGATATCTATGAGAGAATACATCGGCATTCCTGCTACACCCACTGATATAGCGGAGATACAACCAATAAATAGGAATGATAGGCGAGCTAACGCGGATAATAAGTCGTATGTCTATTCAACGATGGCACGGAAGTTGGCTTTTGAACTCTGTGAACAAAATTTCTTTCATCTGAAAATCGATCCTGCGGCTGACGATTTGTATTCTGGAGGTCCAATTGATCCCATATACGATGATTTTGAAAATAGAGCTCAGGGAATACGCCTTGCAGTGGCCCATTCCCAAACTTCATAAATACCCGTGTCAAACCCAGATGAAAATGTCACCCCCCTAAATTTGTAATATTACTCACCACTGTTGTCTCCACGGATGATTCTGTGGAGGTATCCAATTCAACTTATGCTCCGTTAATACAGCTGGTACAACAG
>Ga0194063_10000193_pt1 | contig 44874 bp, 44 predicted proteins | sample SepL3720m_MetaG_FD_155459 | JGI IMG/M metagenome (GOLD analysis project Ga0194063, IMG submission 155459) | Anoxic zone freshwater microbial communities from boreal shield lake in IISD Experimental Lakes Area, Ontario, Canada - Sep2016-L373-20m | ecosystem: Environmental > Aquatic > Freshwater...
CGAAATTGGCTATCCTTCTATAACTATTGCAGGCCACATACGGGAATTGGGATGGAAAAATTGAGTCCGCACGCTAAATACCTACAATTTATGTCTAAAAAACGACAGTAACTCTGCAATAGCACAATAGATTGACAATCTTTATTTTTGTGATGTGATTTTACATTACTCTCGATTCTAGCCTATACACCCCCAAATAGATCACCAAGACTGCATCACTATACGTAGTCAGGGTATGTTTTTTGTAAACAATACCATAAACAGCGACAATGTACTCATATTTTGCAGATAATGAGGCATGTGATAGGCATGTAGAAATATTTCTCTTGCGCTTTTTACCTATATACTTATAGTAATGATGCTTTATGTTGGTATGACATTATGATAGAAGACGTATTAGTACACAAGTTTTTGCACACGCTATCTTCAAGATATCCCCAACTTTTGAAATATTTTCCCATTTTACAGCAAGCATGTGATTTTGCACTCCATGCTCATGTATGACAAAAGAGAAAATATTCTGGAGGGCCTTTTATAGAACATCCGATTGCCGTAGCACTTATGTGAGTACAAAGATTTGAGGATATCAATCTAATTGTCGCAAGCGTTTTACACGACTGCGTCGAAGACAACAAAAACATAGATATTGCCTCTATTTATGAACTTTTCGGTGAGGAGGTGGGATTTATCGTTGATTCTGTAACGGACACAACAGACCATTTTTTACATGATCCTAGTCGCATATTCCATGACAGAATAGAAAAAATCCTCTATGGGGGTATGCAAGATATTAGATGTATTTTACTCAAACTCCACGACAGGGAGAATAATATAAACACGCTTTGAGGACTTGAACCGCATAAACAAATTAGAATGAGCTTTGAAACACAAGCTATCTACGAACCATTAAAAAAACTTTTTGGACTACATAAACGCAAATCTCAATCAATTGCTTTTTGTACCGATGTACTTCAGCATTATCTTTTCGGAAATCGTATTATTACGTCTGAAAAATTCAAGGAAATGCTCCTCAATCAAACGTTTTTTGATTTTGACAATGACACGTTCAATCTTGTATATAAAATCTCTAATCGTATCTTCTGGGAAATAAATGACAAAAAAGTTTTTGAAAAACTGATAGAAAGTAAAAATTTTGACGAAAAGATTGAAATCATTTCACTCCAACAAACGCTTCATGGAAATTTTTTGGCAGTTTTTAAATACAAAAAATGAAATGTCTTTGAATGACTTAAAAGTAAACTCAAAATACATACCAGCTTTTCATAATATACTATTTTATTATCTTATCTGTCCGTTATGAATAACCAAATTTACAATCTGATCTCTGATGCAACACTGAGCGATGAATTTTCGTTTTGTCTCAGAAATAGAACACTAGAACAAAAATTTCTCTACATGCAAAAATGAGCAACGAATTATTATGACGTTGTCCATACTGACGAAGTATATTATAATGCTTATCCACACCAATTGTTTGTAGACTTTGGAACCAAATATGTTTTTTCCAAAAATAAGAAAATGGCTATAATAAGCTTATGATGCTGAAACTCTGATATAGAGTCATTTATCTTTGAGCACCTGAAACGTACGTATCATATCGATTATTATGGAGTTGATTCGTCCAAAAACATGCTAGAACTCTCTATAGAAAGGATGAAAAACATCCACAATGTGAATAAAAACTTCATCTGTGCAGACTTTTCTACGACTGAATTTAGAAGAGAGGTCAGCCAATTGACGATTAATAATGATATCAAAGTTTTCACCTTTTTTAGTAATACATTTGGCAATATTAACCCAAACAATATTATCGATATCCTCTACAATCTTCTCAATCCTGGACAAAAGATATGGCTTGATGTTCGTCTCAGATCAGGTAAAACGACCAAAGATAATCTTCACGATTTTGAAAAATACTATGCGTATATCTCCAATAATGAGATGACCAATCTTTTTTTCAATCCTATCGAATGATTAAATATCTCCAAAGAATACTGAGAGTTTGCGATCAAAACAAACAATATAGAACATCTAGAAGCAATCAACTATCAATACAGTTTTATTTTTAATAAAAAAATTAATATCACTATAAAAAACGAAACAACAACAATATTACCTGGGGAAGAACTTCAGATTGTTAATATCTATACCTATGATTCTGATGGACTTATTAATTTTTTTGAAGGACATAACTTTAGACTCATCAACAAGCATATCCAAAATTCCAGAGGACAATTTCTTTTTGAAAAAATTTAACATTATTTTTATCTGATTTCGTTGATTGTTATTTCTGATTTTGAATTGAAAGAATCCCTTTTATATCGATGGATTCTCATCAATAATCAGTGAATATTTTTTTCTATCCTAAAATATATCGTATAGTTTCACACAACATCCCAAACCTATCATCACTCTTCCCTCTTCTTTTTGTTATATTTATCTATTGACATTTGTTTTTAAATGTTTATATTCATATAAACAAAAACGCAAAAAAAACATGAAAAAAGTAATGAACTTCGTCATGATAGTGATCATACTGGTTGCTATCTCCGCTTGTGGAAGCGAAAACAAGAAACCACAAAGACAGACCGCCACCGAACCAACTGTTTCACAACAGCAGTTCGATGAGCAGAGCAACCTTTTGGCTCAATATCAAAGGGCTGACTCAGTCAGAAGTGCCGAAAACAAGGTGAATCAGGAGATGGAAGATAGTTTAAACGCCATCAACCTCACCCCTCTGGGTATCCTCTCGACATGGAATGGAAAAAAGGTAAAGGATGTCATTACGCCGGGAAGCTACAGTCTTCATGGCATTCACTCCGTCATCTCCACACTATTCGGAGAAACTGGATTTGAGTTTCTCTTGAAGTCGCTTATGGCCAATCCGGCCTTGTGGCAAAAAACCGCTTCTGACCAAAAGACACGTATCGCTTGGTTCAAAGAAAAACTTAGTGCATCCATAGATGTAGATATTCTACCTTATCTCAAGGACGAATATTCATCTAATGGATTCCAAAAACAGTATGTCCCTTATTTCAAGGCATTTTATGCTATCCATTCCAAATCCGATATCGATGGGGTTTGGTATCATCCCAAATGGCAGCAGTTCGAAGAAGACTTCTTCAAAAAATTCCCTAATGCCTATGCAGGAGACCATCAAATGTTTGGGAATTCTTATAAATTGTGGTTACAAACCACAAGACTCTCTGCCCCAGCCAAAAAGGCACTGGGCAGTATCCTTGAGATCTGCAATAATCCTAATCCGTAAAATTACTGACAAACACTTGCTTGAGCTCTTCCCATATCTGGGAGGAGTTTTTTTTTATTACATCAGATATACCTTAGAAACTCTATTACTATAAAAAAAGACCAGAATCCTGGTCTTAATATGAGTGATTTTTTCGCTTCCTTGTGTGATCGGAATTATTCATTTTTTTTTACTACAAGCCCTATAGACCACAGCCCCCAGGAAATATAGAAGATAATCCATACTGAGGCCGTAAAAGCCACGGTCAGTAATGCAGCTTTTTCATTAACACTACTCATCAACTTAGCTATAAGGGCAATAACGAATAGCCCCAGAAACATAGCAGTAATTGGTGAGGGAACTAACCTTTTCCTTTCTTTGACATCGAAGTAGATACACGCTGTCAGGTGAAATATTACTGCCATGAGTATGATACTCCATGGGAATATCAACATAGGTGCGTGTGGACCGCTATCCATAACGAATCCAATTAAATTGACTATCAAGAGAACCTGTGCTCCTGATATAAAGAAATTTTTTTTCGTTTGGATAGCAAGAGCCGTAAACAGCCAATTTATTGTCATGAACCAATAGAGTTCTACTGACATGGCAGTGAAAGCAAATACCGATGTCCACACCATGAAGACAACGACGATCATTATCGCCAGATTGTTTGATTTTTTCATATTTTTCTCTTTGTTTTTTATTTTATATATATTTGCATACAAATGTCAACTATATTTTTATTGACTTTTTATCATAATTATATATGCTATTTAAAAAAACCATGCAAAGATATATCATCATCTCCATTATAGAACGTAAGGGAATACAGGAATGGTATATAACCCTACCCATTGATTGTCCTGTACAATACGAAAGTGCAATAAAAAGCATGATTGAATGTAGAGATATTGCAACAATCACCAAAGTTCTTGATAACGGTTTTTCAGGTCAAGAATCCACTGATATGAACACCATTTTAATCGAAATCAAGGAGAATATTGTAGATTATCATACGGTGATTGCAGAATTTTTTGACGCTGATGATGATAATCCTCACTATGTACTCACGCTAGGGAAACAAGTTTTGCAGCATGCAAATACACCACATCATTCTACCACACCATTTTCTGAAAACTAATGACTGGCTCAGTTCTACTGAGCTTTTTTTATTGTGCTCTCAATTCATTGATCTTTGCTCTGGTCTTGGGTCAAAGGAATCCTCTCAATACCAATGGATCATCATCAGAAATCAGATTATATTTTTTTTGAAAATCATATACTGCCTCCATCGTTGCTTTGGAATAAACGCCGTCCATAGCACCGCTATAGAGTCATTGTTTTTGTAAAAACGTTTGGAGAATTTTTATTTCCGAGCTTTGTTGTCATTTTGTATATGCTCTATAAAATATAAATATTTTTGGCATAGAAATTGATTGAACTGTTGCAGTGCTAAACTGTTGAATTGTTGTGTTTTTACTTGTTTGATCTGGTTTGCCATTGTAGTATTTCGCGAGCTCTATAATAGCAGCAAATGTTCCTGTAGCATATAAATTATCTGGCAAGAGACTCTTTTTTTGTACATCAAGCTTCATTATATATCTTGTAGTAGCACCAAATTTTCCACAATCAGCATGCTTAGCAGACATAATTCCTTTTGCTATTTGATAGGTACAGAGACCCTTTTTTGTGTGACTTTCATACACTCCATTTCGATATTTTTGGTTGAGATATCAGAGCTTGACCAAATATTTTTGGAGTGTTCGTGTTCGAATATCATTTCTCCCTTCCTCGAGTTGTTGGATCCGTAAAGCTATGTCAAAAAAATTTTTGAGTACAGGTATATTGTCTCGTAGCAGTGAATCTTTTGCTGGTGCCTTAACGATTGTTGAGTCACAAAAATATCACGTCATGTTTTTTTTGCCAAAGGTCAGTGCTCTAATAAGCCCCTCTTCACCTTTTCCCATCCAGACATCAATACGATCATACTTTTGTCCTCTTTCTCCGGACAGCACGATAGCCCCTCCCCTATCCGCTATTTCTCCCACTCCCAAATTTGGAAAATAAATTATGGAACCGAACGGATATGATGCTGGTCATGCCAACATACCGTTAAATACTTTTTTCCCCGATGCACCAAAGTATCACTGACCATTGAGTACCACTTCTTCTAGAAAACTTGATTTATAGTAAAATACTTGTCCACTTACTGGAGAATAATATGCTGTCATAGTAAACATTTTTTCCTGACAAGCAGAAAAATCAGCGAGGTTTGTGGCATATACGCCCACAGCACTTGTCATACAAACAAACACCATTATTCCTATTATTTCTTTTTTCATGATTGAAATATGTTTTTTGGTTTGATAATTACAAGGTTTTTTTTATACTCATTTCCGTTATTTTATGATGTATTTTATAATCACGTATGTTTGAGGATATAGAAAAAAAATTAAATAACTGGATTGTAGATTTTGTTATCTGATGATCATATCTGAACGATTATCGGACACATGTTTTTGAAAAAATAAAAAAAGTAGGCCTAGAAGCCTATGCACATATCCTTGTCCAATATGAAAGATTTAAACACTGGTATAGAGACTAATTCAACTAACAACTAACAACTCATAACTTACAATCAATAATTTACAACAAAAATGGTATTCCTTCATTGTTACTTGTTAACTGTTAACTCTTAATTGTTAGTTATTTTTATTTGTATTTTTCAGCCTCAGTGATTACTTTATTCATCACTTTGATACATTCAATCGGATACTTACCCACAGCTGTTTCTCATGATAACATCACATAATCAGCACCCTCACGTACTGCATAGAAAATATCACTCACCTCTGCTCTTGTAGGCACTGGATTGTTTATCATACTTTCCATCATCTGCGTCGCTACGATAACAGGCGTGTTTTTTATTTTACACTCTTTTACGATATTCATTTGATGGATAGGAATCATTTCAACTGGCAATTCAGTTCCTAGATCTCCCCTAGCAACCATTATCATATCACTTGCATCGATGATGGCAGACACATTGTCTATACCTTCTTGATTTTCTATTTTGGCGATAATTTTTATATTTTCTCCCCCATTTGCTTTGAGAAAATTTCTCAGTTCGATAACATCGTCTGCTTTTCTTGTAAAACTTAAGGCGATATACTCAAATTTTTCTTTGATTGCAAACAAAACATTTTCTTTGTCTTTTGTCGTTATACCTGGCAAATTGTAATGTATACCTGGCAAATTTATATGTCTTCTCGATCCTACTACAAAATTATTTAATGATTTAACGACGATATATTCTGATCCCTTTTCCATAACCTCAACATCGAGAAGGCCCGCATCTATTTTCACTATTCCTCCTATTTTTACATCAGTAACTAATGACGGATAATCACAAAACAATCATTTAGCATCTCTTTTACTCTCATCGGTATAGATTTTGAACATTTCTCCAACGCTATAACTTATTGGTGTTTCTAAATATCAACTTCTGATTTCTGGTCATGCCGTATCGAGCAATAACTGAAATTGTCCTCAAATTTTTTCTTCAATAGCATGGATAATTTCTATATCTCTTTTTGTCGTTTCTTGTGTGTAATGAGGAAAATTGAACCTCAGTATCTTGATACCATTTTCATAACACCTAATAAGCTGTGATTCACTATTGGTCGCTGGTCCTATAGTCATTACAATACTAGTCATATTCTTATAGAACAAATAAAATTACTTTATCTCGTATATGCTTTCTTCTTCCAAAAACCTCATAGCTAAATCAATTTTATTTTCTTCATCAGCATATATAGTATAAAGCTTTTCTCATTTCTTTATCTTTGCACCAAGTTTGTGATGTAAATATACACCTGCAGTTAGATCTATTGGTGCACCAAGCGTTCTTGCAAGAATATTGAGTGTGTGCATATCAATTGCACTAACCACACCGCTTTTTTCTGCAAAAATGTCTTTGCTCTGTTCCCCTAATACCAATTTTTCTGAGTCTACATCAGGATCACCGTTTTGAGCTGAAATAATCTTTTGCATCTTTTTTCGTGCTTCTCACGATATAAGTTGTCCATACGCTAACTTTTGAGCATCTTTGCCTTTGGCCATACCGACCATTTCGATAATCCTAGTGGCTAAATACAATGCCTTTTTTTCTAAATCTTGTGGTCTATTGGGATGTTGTTGTAAAACACGCAATACTTCTCTCACTTGAAGTTTAGCACCAATTCCTGCTCCGACAGGCTGAGAGGCATCAGTAATCTCTACAAGAACCTTCATTCAGAGTTTCTTTCCCACATATTCATATTTTTTTTTGAGTCGTTTAGCTGTTTTCATATCTGGTACCTTAGCTGTTGGTCCTACAGGTATATCTATTAGTGAATGATTGATGCCCATTGCATATTTTTTTGCCATAATACTGACAATAGTTCTTGGATATGATTGCATAGACAAAGGATAAGCAACTTTTATCAACTTTTCATCCGCTGGCGCTAAATCTAATCCACCACCCCATACAAGACAGGTATTGTTTTTTTTAACAAGTGCTTCAATCTCTGGTTTAGAAAAAGCAATATCCATCAACACACTCACACACTCTCCTGTCGCCGCTGGTGTAGTGATTGCTTTGGAAAAAACTTTTGGCATTTTGATACCAAGTGAAGTAAGTAATGGGATCATAATCATTGTTGTTTCATTTCCTGGCACACCACCCATACAATGTTTGTCTGCCACTACTCATTTGAAATGTAACATCTCTCAAGCTTCAGCCATAGCCTTTGCCATTCGATACATTTCTTTATCACTAGATTTATAAAAAAAACCTAGTGCAGAAAAATATGTTACCAATGTGTCTGCAAAACGATTACTAGAAATATCTTCCATAATTGCCTTGATATCTGTTTGAGTGAATTTAGCGCCTTTCAAAGCTCTTTTTAGTGCATCTAGCGCTGTTGAACTTGTCTGGGTAAAGCTAAGATATACCTTTGCTCATGCTGGAATATCATATTTTTCACTCACATCTCTCGGAATCCCCACTTCGTTTTGATCTACATATCTATGAGTTAAATTTGCATCCAACACATATTCTTTACCATCGTAATTCATTGCTATCTTGTCCATTGCATTGATACCGTATATTGCAGCTTGCGCCTCATTTATCCATATCGTCAAATTATCCCCTTCTGTGAGATCTACAAACTTCGTCTTGGCATAAAACACATTTTTCATTCTTAGTATCTAGTTAACAAATAAAAATTAATTACTTTCTCTTCTTTCGGCATGTCTCACTTCTTTATTTTCTTTTTTTTCAAAGAATTCAATTGCTTGAGCCAATTCTTCGTGATCTTTGGCATATTCATGGATATCTATTCATTTTTTATATGCTTCACATGATTGTACCAATGCTGTTGCGCCTTTTTGTGTTCCTCCTGGGTGCGCATGACAGCCAGCTCCCATTGTAGTAATAAAATCAACGTCTTCCATTACATCGATAAATGGCTTTAGTAACGTAGGATTAAGTCCTCATGAAATGATTGGACAACATTTTTTTATATTTCTCCAACTATCATCTTGTTGTGTTACATGCTGATGATGATCTTCTTGCACCTTTTGGATTCGATCTTTATCGTTTTCTGGTATCGTTCCTCGTGATTGTTCAAAGACATGGCCTGGCGAATCAAGTCCGAAAATATTGTGTGCAGCAGTTACATCTTCTTCTGGAGTTCCCGCCATTTTTCCTACTCCTGCAGTTCCCGTATGAATACCTGATGCACCCGCCAGTCTAGCAAATTTGGACAACACCAATACCGTATATCCGATAGGATTTTCTGGCCTAGTGAATGCTCCATGTCCTGCTCTATGAAAATGAACAAAAACATTAGGATATTTTCTTCTAAGTGTCTGTACCGCCATCCAACCTGCTGTCGTTCAATCAATAAGAAACGCATATGAACCTAGTTCCATTCACGAATTGACCACCATTTCACATCTTGCAATCATCGTATCATAATCAGAAGATGATACATTGAATGAGTGTACTTTTTTATGTCCTGTTTCTTTAACGGCTTTTGTCATAGCTTCAGCTACATGTTTCACCATTTTATCATAGGGACAGAAATCTTGATTTGCTTGTGGTTCATCGTTTTTGACAAAATCGCCTCCTCCTACTCGAAAATCATACGCCACTTCAGCATATTCTGCTGAGGTAAGTCCCATCTTTGGTTTTACGATAGTTCCCAATATTGGTCTTTCATAGACATTAAGATATTTTCTCATATCATCTAACGTATAACTTGGACCATCATATTGTTCAAGCATTGCTGGGGGAAATCGAACGTCAAGAATTTTCAATGCTTGAATTTCTTTCATGCCAAACACATTTCCCGCAACATACGTTAATATATTTTGTACATTACCCCCACGATCAAATAATCTTCGTGGATAAGCTATCCAAACGAGATTTTTCTCCAAGTCTACCTTATACACTAATGCATTCATTTCACGAGAAAATACTGTCTCTGTCTGTACAGCAAAATTTGTTCCTGTTGATGATTCTGCAGAAACCTCACATGCAGCCTGAAGGATATTTAATTTTCCTCCTGGGATCAAGTGAAATACACAAAGCATATACTCACCGTTTTGTGGATTGGGTAAATCCAAATTTACATATGCCAATTGATGGGAATTTAACGTAGTAACTAATTGTTTAATGTCCATTACTCATCATTAAAAAATAAAAAGATTTTTATGTTTTATTGCTTAAGTGTTTCGTTGTTCGTATTAATTATACTGATTTTTTTGTATCTGGCAAATTTTCGATGTCTTTTTCTAAATCAGCCATATCAAGATTATTCTCCATACCCGATATGGTTTTTTTGAAGTTCAATTGCATATCTTGTCCATCAAGATACTCTTGATCTGTACTCACTTCATTTTCAGAATTACTAACAAATTTCTCCCATACCGTAAGATCTATCATGGATATGTTTGCTTCTGTTGTTTGAAATATCGAAAAAAATGATGCATAGATAGGTAATCATGCATAAGGCGTTTTTGTTACTTTTTGATTGGACAATGTCGCTTGATTTCCCAACAATCCAAGAAGATATTTTTCGTTATTGTTGTCTTTTTCCTTACTATTTTGTACGTACTTATCTTTTTGTATAATAAGCTTAGCAATACTTGTTCTTAGAACCTTTAATTCATCGATAGTATAATAATGTAGGGTATTATATACTAGGTTGTACATGGTATATACCTCTGCATTTTGGTTTGTAGCACATATTTCCGGAGACATATCATTGCTTTTTCACATAAATCCAAAGAGTTCTTGTGCTACAACATTTTGAACAATGTTTTTTTGAAAAATACTTTTTTCTGTATCAATATTTCGTACTCATTGTTTTTTTACAGTATCTCTAAGCTCATACGCCACATCTTTTTCGTAGGTAGCTAAGTCTTTTGCATCATTCATGAGTTTACCATACTTCAGGCCCTTTGCTCATGTCACAAAATCCTGAAATTTTGGCAATTGTATACCTACAACATCTTTTGTTCCTCCTACAGGATCATTGATATAAAATGGTGTATTGACGCCGCCCCTAGACAAAAATTCCTCCTGTTGTAATGTTCCATCAGTCAGATTATAATAAATTTTGATATTGTTATTATTTATTTTACCATCGATGGTTAAAATTATATCTGTGCTATCCCTTCCTATAAGTTCTTTGTTGTCCACACGAGCAAATTGCTCTAAGACATTTTCTTGCTGGGTGAGATTGATATCCATATATGATTGTAATACATCCAAGCAACCAGTCACTGCTTGTTTTTGAATCACCGCATTGGTATCTGAATGTAACGACTCTTCTGATGACCTTGTTTTTTCTTGTATTTTCTTTTCTAATGCCTCTTTTTCTTTTTCTGTTGGTTTTTTTATTTTCATCAGTTTTTGTATTTCTTGGTCTTTATCAATCAATTTATCTACTTCTGGATAGAGCTTTCTCAGATTGACATAATATAATGCATCTTTATTTTCTTCATGTACTATATCTTTTATCTGATTTTCTTTGAAATATTCATTCACATTTTTATCGTCGACTATTTCATTTTTTATAGTATCGATTGATGAACTATTTCATTCTTTTGTTTGATTTATTGACGTGTTTTGTGTACTTACATATAAATCTTCTCACCATATCTCTTTAAGCTCATCACCTAAACCTATTGATTCGTGGTATGCACAATATTCAACCATCATCTGGTTAAATTCTTGTTGTCTTTCTGGACTAAGTTGTTTAAATTGATTAGAACTATTTATCAACGTATAATCAATCGATTGTTTTAGACTTCTTTTTGCTTCTGCTTCATTGCCATATGCGTTCAAAAGCTTCATTTGTTGCTCTGGACGTAACTTGTTGTAATGAGCATCAACATCTTCATCCTTACTCAATAAGATACTTTTTAGTGAAGGGTTTTTCTCTTTGAAATCATTAAGTTTTCTCTCAAATGCTGTCAGAAGGGCTATGTTTTTGATCTGTTCTATGCTTCATTTGTTTATGTTTTTTTGAGAATTTACTGAAACGTCCCTTGATTCAGATGCTTGTTGAGAAAGAAAACTTTGAAAATCAGCATCAGACATTTTGTTGAGTTCTTTGATTTGGTTAGTATCTAATCCATTTATATACGATGAAAATCATTGGTATTTTGTATACAGTCAGAATTGCTTTTTTATTATATCTTGTTTGCTTTTATCGAATTGATCCACTTTTATATTGGGAGGTTCTATAGTTTTTCACGATAACAACATCTTTCTGATTTTTAGGTTATATTCTATGTTTTTTGTTTTATCAGAACTTGCAAGTGCTTGATTATATTCATCTTTTGTACACACACCAAAAGATTCTGCTAGATAAGGAATAATCTTTTTAAAATTATATCCTTGAGCAACAACCAAATCATATAGCGTTTGATTACTATCTTTTTTGGCTTTTGGAGCATTTTTTCATGTTTCTATTGCTTTGGTATCTACATTCATGAGGTATTTTTCTATACATAAATTATTATTTTATCATCCATGGACACTGTTTTTTTACCACTTTTTTGATGTCTTTGGGTTTGATGATTCCATATTCGGTAATAATCCCTGTAATGAATTTTGCAGGAACCATATCAAATGCATAATTTATTATTTCAAGCTCTTTCGGTGCGTCTGGTCGGAGTTCCTTGCCAGATCTTTGTTCTATTTTTACCGTACCTTCTCTATCTATTTTTGTTAAACTTCCCACTATATAGACAGGAATTTTGGAATGCCAAGCTGCTAACGCAATAGAAAAACTACCTACTTTGTTATATATACTTCCATCTGTTTTTATTGCATCTGAGCCAATAATAACCATATCTATATAAGTATCAGACTCATATAAATTATCCACAAAGAATGGTGCCGCATCATCAGTAATCATGGTGTCTGGTACCCCTGCCTTGATAAGATCTTGTGACGTCTTTCTTCATTGATAGAGTGGTCTTGTTTCTGTATTGTATACGTGAATCTTTTTGTTTTGCTTATGTGCTGTAATGAGCATCTTAACCACTGAACCACTATGACAATGCGTCATAATATGCATATTTTTTTTAATAAGTTTTGCTCCAATAAGTGGTCTCAACACTTCCTCTCTTTCAATATCTCCAAGGTATGTTTTGCACGTTTGAAATAACTTTACCGTCATTGTTTTGAGATCAACCCCCTTGCTAAGCAAGTTTTTGTAACTTACTAAACAGTATTTGAGCCCATTGAATAACATTGGTTCTGTCGCTCTTGCTTGTCTGAGGATAACTATAGCCTGTTTCAAAAACGTATCAAACTCTTTGAGTGATACAAAGTTTTGTTTTTTGATTTCTTTGGCTAAGATATCCATACCAGCTTTGGCGATATTAGTCGCTCACTGGATTTTGATGCTTTTGATATCATCAGCAACGATCTTGATATTGGTAAGGTTCATCATAAGAAAAAGATTAAAAGCTAAAGATGTTTTTTGTGTCATGACGCAACAAATACTTTTTTATGGATATCAAATGATCCAATAAGTTTATACATATTTTTTAAATTACCATCACTTAGACGCCAGAGAAAGGTAAACAGCTTATTATTAAATTCTTTATTGTGTTCATTTTCTCCTCTATATCCTTCTTTTTCATTACATCGTTCTTGTAATTCTTCACGGGTAAGTTTTTGTAATATTTGTATTTTTTCAACGAATTTTTCAAAAGATTTGTCTTTTTCTAATGATCTGTCAAGCGGGAATAACTTATGTATTTCTGCATTTTTTAATGCCAAAAGTGTGTCTTGATAATTGAGAATGCCAGCACCATTACCGAAATTTATGGGTTTTTCTCTTTGTTTGTGACTGATACGCAATTCTGCTTCTCATCATCTGGGACAATGTATTAATGCATATGTATTAAGAAACGTTTTGGGCTCACTCTCCTTAACCTGATCGTTTACTGATGCGCTCACCACAAACAATTTTAATGGACTATGAGAAAATCACATTAGTTTTGAGATATTTTTTCTCGTAAATACTTCTGTATTAAATTCTCCGTTTCCTATGTGTACAAGCAGATCTTCCCCCTCATAGGTAATTAGTGTATAGAGATATGCTGCATTGCCTACTTCTACTTCTTTTTCCGTATCTTCTGTATAATCTACTACTTCATCAGTTCCATAATAATATTTTGCCAATCTCTGAAGAACCCCAATATTATGGTTTTTCATATATTCTCATTTGTTTTCTTGATCTTCTCGATTTTGAAGAATATTAACAATTTCATCCTGTTTATTAGGATGTTTATTATGTCATGGAACATCACTCATATCTTCCAATAGATCGTTCATGAGAGAGCAAACCGCTAAAATCATTGCTATGAGTATAGCTATTTCTATGTTTTTTAGCAATTTTAGCCTATTCATATGAACAAATTCGCTACCAAAATAACAAAAAAGTTATATAGTAGCATTTCCTATATTATTACTCCACAATTCTTGGGATAAAGCATATAAAAAGTATGATATACATACAGCAATATACCATTATCTACTCTAACATTTTTCTATGTGTTCTTTTTTTCTTGGAGAAATTTTTTTATATTGTTTTTGAGTAGCATATTGTATGCTATAAATGCCTTAGAAGACAGTTTCTGTTTTTTGAAAAATTCTATCGTAATGTGATCATGTTCTTTGCGAGGTATCAGATGAAAATGCACATGTAATATATATTGTCCAGCATCTTCTCCATTATTGAGCAATAAATTATATCCTGTATGGGTTTGTTTGACTACTGTTCCTACAATTTGTACTGTGCTCATCAAATCTTTTAGATAGTTTGATGACATTTCTTCTATAGTTCTAAATCTTTTTTTGGGAATAATCAAGACATGTCCATCCTCATATTGAGGGATAGCTATCGACATAAATACTATCGTATATTTTGTCTCATATAAGGGAATAAATGGCATACCATTTCTGTGACATAGTCTTCTTTCCATTAAGTCAACAAAGAGAGAATGTCTTTCCTTGATAGATCTTACGATTGAGGGAATCCACTTCTGAATATGCTCCACTACATGATTCTCATATTTATCTCTTGATTCCGTAGTAATCTGTTCTGGAGACATTACCTCTTCTACATCGCGTACGGGGGTTTTTTTATTATATGCTAATTCATTAAAAAGAAATACACGTTTTTTTCGATTCTTCCAAATAAAGTCTTTGTGATTTTGTCACATAGCAATTATGATATCTTGTTGATCTACAATCTCTTTGGTAAGTTTTCTCTGACGATGAGCACTAATATCTATTTTTCTCTGTTTAAGGTCTTGCACGAGAAAAGGATCTGGCTCTTGAAATTTTGCTACTATACCCGCTGAACTTACTTCAAAATCAGTAATCTTGTGTTGCTTAAGATATTTTTTCATCATATATTCTGCCGTCATACTTCTAAATATATTGCCTTTACAGACAAAAAGAATGCGTATAGGTTTGTTCATGGTGTAGGTCTCATAGATAAAATACAATAAGTGTACTGAGAATTCAAAATTTTGCAAATATTGGGGAATTTATTTTAAAATCAGGAAAAAATCATGATTTTGTTTATGTATAACCACATCAGAAAAGGTCGATTGTAGGATCGCTGACTAAAACATACATATAAAAAACATCAAATATAAATAAACATGAAGAATACAATCGACGAGGGGGTTTTTGCTTACTTTTTTCACCTGGGAGGAAAAAAGTAAGGCCTAGCCGGCGAGGCGATAGAAAATATTTCATCATCTTAAGAAAATATTTAAACGCTCCGCTAGGATCACTTTTTGGCATTGCCCCAAAAACTGATGAAAAAACTCTAGCCAGATGCAAAACTCAGTGAATATATTTCAGATATACATGACCTACCAACTCACCTCAAACCCCGCCTAGGCGGGTCCCCATTTCGATTCGTTTCAAGTGGTTGTTTCATTTATATTTAGATTACTATCTCGTGGCGTGCATCTGGCATTTGTGGCATAGTCTATATTTAGTAATTTAGGACATTCCAATTTACATACATTAAACATCAACAATGTTTTCCAAATAAAACAAAAAAAGAGCCAACTGATGGCTCCTCTTTTGTCGTATATAAATTTAAAAACAATTTCTATTTATTTTTTTACAATGTCTGCTATATAATAAATTTTTTGGGCTACCATATCATATAATTCCACCATAGGGATTTCGTGACTATATCACTTTTCTTGCATATATTTGGTGATTACTGGATACACTCTCATAGGGCCTATCATATAAGAAATAGTGTTTTTGAGAGGAAACTCGACGACCATTTTGTTTCCTGCAGTAAGTGTTTTTGTTTGCACACCGGTGATATTGGTTAATTTATTAGCATCTTCCTTGGTGATAATGGATCAAACATCACTTCTCAGCTCAGCTCATGAAATCACTGCCGGATCATCATAATATATACCAACCCCTGTTGCCGAGACAATACCTGCTCCAGACAGCACTTCATATACTTTCGTCATGGATGGTCAGACCTTTCCGTAATTTCCTACAAATTGGGTATATGCTATTGTATAAGGTCCCATATTCTGTTCTTTCACTTCCAGTTTAGTAAATCCACCCAGATACCATCGATTGATAAGTGCTAAAATAATAAGTGCGATAATAAATATTCAGAGATTTTTGAGAAATTTCATAGATAAAGAGTAAATAAGTAAAAATATTTTATATTATATAAAATAATAATCTGATATGAAATAACAAGTTTTTTATAAACGACTAAAGGTCCGGGAAACCCGGACCTTAGAGAGTGTGTTTAGCCTTACGTACTTACGATAACCTGTATCACGTGATTTCACTGGATTCGGCCAGTTACTTAGGATGACCCCTAGGTAAGACACCGTTTTTCGGTAAATCGGTCTATTCCACGGTGGGGACCTATAACCCTCCAAATTTGGAGTTTAGGCTGTTACCATACTTCTGATGGGCGTATGGAATCACTATTGTTTTCTTCACACCCAATAAGTTTTGTAATAAAACTAATATAAAAGTCAATTGATTTTCTACTTACACAAAAAATAGGCAGACTCGCCTATTTTTTGTAAAAAAAACTAATTTTATATTTTGATAACTGCTACTTTACCATCTGGATCTATACCTTTGATTTTTACTTTAATAACTTGACCAAGCTTGAAATGTGCAGTAAGTGGTGTTGTTAGTCTTTCTCCGAGATTGGAAATATGACAGAGTCCCATTTTCTTTTTTGGAAGTTCTACAAATAATCCGTAATCTTCGATTCTCTTGACTTTAGCATCAAATTCTTGTCCTACCTCAAGGTCGGAAGCTATTTCCAAGATAACCGCTTCAACTGTATCAATAACCGACTGGTCTCTATGTCCAATATAGCATGTTCCATCATCTTCAAAATCTATTTTTACTCCTGGATTTTTATCAATAATACCATTGATAACATCACCACCCTTTCCGATTACTTCTCTCACTTTGTCCGGTTTGATATGGATAATTCTAATCTTTGGTGCATATTCTCCTAATGTAGCTCTTGGTGCAGGAATGGTTTCTAGCATAACATCCATAATTTCATTGTATCCTTCGATGGCTCTATCGATAGTTTCGTGGATAATATCCATAGATATTCCTTTCAATTTTGTGTCTAACTGGATAGCAGTTACGCCATCTCTCGTTCCCGCAACTTTGAAATCCATATCTCCTGTAAAATCTTCTGTCGCCATAAGATCGTTGAGTACTATATGTTTTGTGATATTGTCGTCATCATCGTGGTCAGTCATAAGTCCCATTGCAATACCCGCAACTGGTTTCTTGATAGGTACTCAAGCATCCATGAGCGCCAATGTTGAACCACACACCGATCCCATAGACGTAGACCCCCCTGATCACAAACATTCAGAAACAGCTCTAATGGTATATGGGAAATCTTCCATTGAAGGAAGTACTTTTTCCAATGCCTTTTCTGCCAATCTTCCATGTCCTATTTCTCTTCTTCCTGTTCCTCTGGTACCTTTTGCTTCGCCCACGGAAAATGGAGGAAAATTGTAGTGATGGAAATATCTCTGATGTACGTTATTGTTTTCCATGTCATCGAGAATCAGATATTCTTTTGGTCCTCATAAGGTAACAGTCGTCAATACTTGGGTATCACCTCTCCAAAACAATCCGCTTCCATGTACTCTCGGCAATGTCGCTACTTCACAATAAATCGGTCTGATGTCTTTCTGATCTCTATCATCGATTCTTTTGCCCGTATCAATCGTGCGATGACGGAGAAAATATTTTATCACAGTAAATACTCACATTTTTACTTTAACTTCTGTGAAGTCTACTTGTTCATTGTCTGTGATATGCTCTTTGCAAACTGCCAATACCTCTTTTTCGTATGCAGAAGACAAGTCATTAAATGGTACTTTACTATTGCCAGTAAGTGCCTGTAATTTATCTTTGGTAAGGATATTGCTAATATACGCAATAAGTGCTTCTGATGGTTTGTTATACATAATCTCTTGTGGAGTTATGGTAAGCTTTTTGAGGAATGCTGTTTGAAAATCACATGAGGTGTCGATAGCTTTTTGTCCTACCTCAAATGCCTGCTTGAGTAAATCTTTTGGTACTTCATTCGCTTCAGCCTCGATCATATTGATAGATCATTTTTTACCTGCGACCAATAACAAAAATAAACTATTTTCTGACTGTGCTCTTGTAGGATTGATTATAAAATTACCATCGATATATCCTATTTGTGCTGCACCTACGGGTCCGTCAAATGGTATACCAGCAGCCATAATAGATACCGATGAACCGATAATCGTTGACACTCCAAGATCTACTTCTTGATCAAGTGCAAGTGGTGTAATAGTAATGACTACATCGTTAATCATGCCTTTGGGAAACATAGGCCTAAGTGCTCTATCTGTGAGTCTACAGTAAAGGACAGCTTGATCAGATGGTCTTCCTTCTCTTCTTCTATAGGCTGCTCATCCAAGTCTTCCTGCTGCAGAAAAACTTTCTCTAAAATCAATCATTAAGGGTAAGAAATCTGAATCTGATCTTGGATTCTTTTCCATTACGGTAGAACACAAAAGTGCGGTGTCCCCGAATTGAAGTTTAAGCGAACAGTCAGCTTGAACTGCGAGCTTTCCCGTCTCAAACGAGAGTGTTTTCCCTTCTCGATCGAAGGACTGGGTGTGGAGTGTAAACTCCTTTTTCTTGATAGCCATACTAAAAAAATAGATAATAAAACTGGGACGTGGAACTAGGAACTAGTCTTGGTCTCAAGAAAGAAAATACGTATACCGAATGATTTCGGTATAGCTTCGACATCATAAAATTTTTCAATACTACAAATTTTTATTGTGTCTCAGCTACAATTAGACAGATTAAAATAACCAATAGTTGTTAGTCGATAGTAACTGTTAGTTGTTTTAATCTGTCTCGCTAATTATCTCATATTTCTTCCAGGAACAATATAACAATTAAGCACTCAATTGCAAAAGAATTACAAGTCACTCGGGCGTGATACACTATATTTTTGAGGGACAATATAAAAAAAATCAGGGGGTGATACCGCCCTGACCACTTGAACACATCTTTCATTGTGCAACATTACCGATTGCATACCGCATACCTTGGTTTATCCCCCTGGAAGACAATAAGAACGCCATGTTCTTTGAGATAAAAGGTTTTTTGTTCCCCTTTATCAGAAAGTAAAGCAATTTCTCCATTTGCGTTTGCATCGGTCAGTTCACCCGACCAAGGAATGGGATCATTATCAAGAAAAAGCAGTGCTTGGGACCCTCTCAAACGATAATCATAGTTATCCAGCCATTTTTCTGCCTGAAGTATTGTGAGTCGCAACAAACTCGTCAACACCTTAATTGTCAAACTTTCGGGGTTTGGTGATGAGCTTTTTACTGCATATTTAGCCGTATCCCCCCTGTAAATAATGAGAACTCCCTGTTTTTTTACATTAAAATTTTTGGGATTGGGATCCCCTGCATCGGAAAGGAAGGTAACTTCTCCATTTGTCTGTAGATTGAGAAGTACACCCGAGTAAAGAGCAGGTGAATCATCACGCATAAGAATAATCATTTTAGCGCCTCTCAGACCATAGTCACGGCTATCAAGCCACTTAATTGTCTGACTTATCGTTAATGGTACTAACATTGTTGTTTTCATATGTCTTGTTTTTTGTTTTTTGCTAATATAAATATTTAACTCATTAAGTCAATTATATTTTGTGTCTATTTATAATTATCCTATATTTAAAAAAATCAGGAGGTATACCATCCTGACATATAAGCTTTTTTACAACATCACTGCTGCATCTATAACAATACTAGCGGTGGTTGAAGGGTTCGTACCCGAATCCATGCTAGCAACATCAATACGTTTATCTCCAGCCTTAGTGGAAACGTTGTGATAGATTTCATTTTCATCAAGCCCTGCTTCGTTTAGTTTGGGCTTACCAAATAGTTGTTTGGCAAGATGCCTGAGGAAGAAAAAAGCCCCCACTACTAATGCAATAACAATTACCCATCGCCACCAATTTTCTATTGAAAAAATATCTTTCATATGTTGTTTTTTTTTGAAATTATACTCATTTATCCTGAAATTAAAAGATACAATCATAATAATTTCTTTTCTCTTATATAGACAAATCAGTTTATACGTATATTCACCATTACCATTATTGTATTATTCCTTATCGAAAAAAATCGGGAAGAACCCTCCCGACATTGGTATCCGTGAGATATACTCACCCGCCATTCATCATGGTAAACACTGAACTGCCCAGCAATGATGCTGCTGCTTTTTTCTGTTCTTCTTTGGGATCATCTCTTGTACTTGTCGCTGGCTTATCTGCCATAGCCTTTGATAACCTTTCTGACAATTTCTCTGCCTCATCCATGTTTTTTTTTGGTTTGCTTTCTGGCCACCAAAGCACAATGAGACATATAAATGCCACGAATACCATCAGCCAAAACCACCATGGGAGCACTACTGCTTTACTGAAAAAGTCTGTTTCCATACTATTTTGTTTTTTTTGTTTTATCGTCTTCGTAAGCTATAATTTGATATTATATTTTTTTATAAGTACTTTGATATCTATACCAACAATATCTGCCATACTTTGTAGCATAGACTTTGCTGTTCTGGGGGGAAATTCTTTATGCAATCAGACGGTTATTCATAACTCTCATTTTTTATATCTTTTATGACTTCAAATTTGACGATCCAATACAAAACCAAAATCTTGAAGCATCCTTATCATCTGCTCGTATCTAAGCGGCATATACTTTATCATTGAGGTGTAAAAATTTTGCTAACTGAATATATTTTATTGTATGTTTCTTCTTGTCTGTAAAAGCACAGGCAACGGCTTCTTTAAGATTTTTGAGTAACTCATCAAAATCTTTTCCTACGATAAATATATGCTCATGATCAATATTCATAACCGCACCTACCTGTCAGTTATCTTCTAGAATTATCTCAAATTTCATATCTAATATTATATAAATTAAAAACAGTTTAAATTGTATATATTCGCAAAAAAAAATCAAGCAATAGCCCAATTTAATAATGATAGCTTTTGCCCTGTTCTATGGTTCCAATCCTATATAATTGCTCTAATAAGGTCACTTTTGCTAACCCATGAGGCAAGGTAATAGCTCCAAAAGAAATTTTACCGTTTATATGTTTGGTCAATACTTGTTCATCGAGTCCGTATGGTCAACCGATAATGAAAATAACTCCGCCGTTGCGGGACTCCGCATTCTTATTTTTACAGAGCGAAGCGAGCTGGTGGGTATCTACAGATTTGCCTTCTTTGCTTAACAATATCTTTGTGCTATCAGTGATTTTTTGAAGATGAGCGATGATGGTCTCTGTATCTTTGGCGATAATCTGGTGGGTGTTTCCGTTTTTGCTCGGTTTTATATTTACAATTTTTACTGATTTGCCTAAACGCTTGGTATACTCCTCTACCACTTTTTCTCGATGTTTGTCGGAATCTGAAATACTAAGGATGGTGAGCATGAAACAATGATTTTAAAATAAATCCCCTTTCGTTTTCCCTAAGACTTCGCTTAGGACAAGCCCCTTTAGCAAAGGGGATTTTTGGTATGTACTGCCCTCGGCGTCTATCCCGTAAAGCGGGACTAAAGAGGGTGAGGGTGATTTACATTAATATTGTATGTATTTCGGTGGTTGTCCATTGTATGGACTGAGTACTTTGAAGATATCGCCCTTTTGGATTCCTCTATTTTCAAATTCATCTAAGATTCCATTGTGCCCGAGTTGCTTCCAAAACCATCATTCTGCCTCATCATTTCCTCGTTGGAGCATTCGTACAAGTTTAGCAAATTCTTCATTATAAATCTCTCGAACACTCACATACTGAGCGTCTTTTGCCGAAATATAATTTTCATTTATCAAAATTTCTTTTTCCTGCTCACTAATATTTCTGATTGAATTTTCTCTATGTTTTTGCTCATGATGAGGGATGTTTTCGATATGATATACCTCTTGAACATCAGTTTTTTTGAGCATCTCTACAATATTTTTTAATCGTTCATCGATGCCGAAATGGGTCGCAGCTGAGATGGTAAAGGTATGCTCCTCCAGAAGTTTTTTCGTGATCTTTGTTCAGATTTTATTTTTTTTAAAGAAATTAAGCACCTCTTTTCGTAATTGTGCTGTGTATTCTTTGAGGATATCCGCATCGTTGACAAGGTCGTATTTGTTGATCAAGAAGAGTATTCTTTTTTCGATAACCAATTTTCATTCTTCGTAGATAAATAAGGTAATCATACCCTTATCCTCCCTGATTTGTATCTCTACCGCGTTAGGGTCTTTGCTAAATTTGGTGCGGGTATAGGTACATATTTCCTCAAGCAATTCTGGAATCTCGGTGATTCACTGATCATATCTCGAGATATCACTGATCATACAAAATACTCTCGCCTTGAGAATATGGCGCAAAAACGCATTACCCAATCACCTGCCCTCAGCAGCACCCTTGATCAAACCCGGGATATCGATTACATTGAAGTTTGTCTTTTGGACCGTCACCGATCCAAGATTTGGTATCAGTGTCGTAAACGGATAGTCAGCAACCTTGGCTTTGGTATTTGAGATACTATTGATGATGCTTGTTTTGCCTACACTTGGCGTCCCAATCAGCGCAACATCAGCGAGTAATTGCAACTCAAGTACAATCTCTTTTTTATTGCCAGGCTCACCGAGCAGACAAAACGTAGGATACTGATGGACAGCATCCTTGAAATGAATATTTCCCACCCCTCCTTCACCTCAAACAACCGCAGTATATTGCTCTCCATCTTTGGTAAACGTATAGAGTATTTCATCTGTTACTTTATCTCTTATTAGTGTTCACACGGGAACGTAAAGAATCAGATCTTCTGCATTTGATCCGTATTGATCCCTAGACTTGCCCGCTTCACCGGGAGATGCCTTGAAAGTTGACCTAAATCTGTATGTTTGGAGCGTATTTTCATCTTTGAGTGCTTGAAAAATCACGGATCATCCTTTACCCCCATTACCACCTGATGGTCATCAAAAAGCTACTCCTGCTTCTCTCCTTCAGGTTACTGTTCCGTCGCCTCACTTCCCGGATTGAACATTTATCGTTACTTCATCATAAAAACGCATACTTTATTGCTAAATGCTAAATGCTTGATGTTTGATGCACCATTACGTACAAAGAGATGCCTCATGCTTCATGCATCATTCTTCATGCTAAAAGGAAGTGTACTAAAGTAGATAACAAAAAAAAGAGAAAATGATAAATACGGTTGATTTTTTTCTCATTATCCATATAAGCGACGCCACAATGTATGGGTGTTTAGCTCAGCTGGTTAGAGCAGGTCCCTCTTAAGGACAAGGTCCGGGGTTCGAATCCCCGAACGCCTAAGGAAACTAAAATCCGCATCGAAATGCAGATTTTTTTTTATGTATTATATTTATCAACATATTTCCAGAAAATATCTGTTTTTTGTAAATACGATTCGTAATTACGACCAACTAGATTTTTTGCTACTCAATATGATAAGTAGGGAGCATTTTTCAATATGTAAAGACTAGCCTCAAGTGGTTGCCACATAATATCTGATTTAGGATCATACCATTCACCGTTAGGTGTTATTACCATACGATTTCCTATTCCATTCCATGACAGTTTATTGTCCATAAGGAACCAAAAATCTTCAAAGCCGGCATGATTGACGCTTATAAACTTCTCTATATTCCTAAAATTATATCACAAGACACTCATAGATTCATTAATTATCTTATTTTTAGTATCTTGCCAAAGATTTTTATATTTTTCATCTCTCGCCAATAATCATACATTAAATATTATCTTGGATATGATTTGTTCTGTTTTTTTAGTATCCTGGTTTCATTTTAAACCATGGATCTCAGAAATTGTTCTTTCTTCAAAGGACGATATAAAGTCTTTTGCTCTATCAAGAGGATTCTTCTTAATCATCGAATTCTGGATTTGATTGCGTTCAGCATGATCTAATTTTTGAAAAATTGTATCGAGTGGATTGTTAAAAAAATTTAATGAGCTATTAGGTGTATCTTGTTTTTTTTTCTCGCGATATTCACGATTTTGAATTTCTAGGAAGATATTTTGTACTGTATCAAGATCTTTAGCTCTGTAAGCCTTTACTGCAATAGTATCTAATTGTTCTCTACTTAAAGCACCCAGTTGTTCTGTAATGGAAGGCATTAAAAGTTGTGTACGCAAATCATTGGCTTGTTTATTTTGTATTTCTTGATTTTTTATCTTGGCATCTTTTATAGCCAACACCATATCAGTTCATTTTTTTACTTCAGCAATATCTCATTCTGAAACAGAATGCGGTGCAGTGATTATCTCATCTTCATTTCCTGGTTTTATTATATTCATACCAATTAAGAATTAAATATAAAAACTTCATATAAATTATATACAGAATAGCATATTTTGCAAACTTTAAGCGATATATCATATACTGTTCATATATCTACTGATTTCTTTTCTTGAAAAACCATGACCTTTGGATATAGTAATTTTAAATTTTAAATTTTAAATTTTAAATTTTGTTGTTTTTCGATTATCTCAAAAATCTTGATACGCATATTGCGTTCTTACAAAAAAGAATCAAAGACACCCATACACTTTTTTTGGTTGGTGGATGTGTCAGAGATCCGCTTTTATGATTGGATAAAAAGCCTACAGACATAGATTTTACGATGGCTGGAGATCCAAAAACATTGGATACGCTGATTGACAAAACAGGAATGTCTTATTTCATGACAGAAAAATTTTGAACGATGACCCTCATCAAAGATACCATGAAATATGAATTGACTCCATTACGCACAGAAAGTGATTATACAGATTCTCGTCATCCTGATATCATCAATCGAAGCAATGATATGCTTCTCGACTCTAAGAGAAGAGATTTTACCATCAACTGTATGTACTATACCCATGTGCCGTATAAAACTGAATATACCTCATGTATTGATAAAAAAAACATTCATAAATATACTGATGACGAAACCCTCCTCAAAAGACTCGATGATCATGGATATCTCTATATCAGAAATTCGAATGTTCTCATTGTCCAAGACCATACCCATATTGCAAAATTATTTACTGCAGGGAAACTACAATCACAACACCTCGTGACTATGTTAAAATCTGCAACGACATTTGTTGTAGGCAAAAAATCCGAGACAAGCAAATTATTAAGAATCGTAGTTGATCCCCATAAAGGTATCCATGACAGTATCCATAGAAAACTAAAAGCTGTCGGAGATCCAGATAATAGATTTACGGAAGATGCATTGAGAATCATCAGAGCAATTAGGTTTGTAAATGTTTTGAATGAAAAAATCAAATGAACCAATAAAATGATAAAATGATGACATAGTAAAATTACCCTGTTTGATTTTGCCAAGGATACACGAAACAGTCTCAAACAAAATCATGCCTTAGTAAATAACGTAGCCAAGGAAAGAATTAAAGAAGAGATTATGAAAGCGTTTACCGTGGGCAATCCTTTTGGTTTTGTCTGACTACTCGATGAGGCAGAGCTTTTGGAACACTTATTCCCTGCACTGTATACGACCAAAAATATTGCACAACCCATCAGATACCATCCTTTTGATATTTACACCCATACCTTGCTGACCCTGTTTGAACTACAAAAAATCAATTCTGATCCACTCGTAAGACTAGCGATGCTCTATCACGATGTCGGTAAGGTTGATCAATTTGGTGCATACGCACACAACCTTAACAAAGAAGAAATAAGGACTATCCTCGCAGGACCACTCAATCACAGAAGAAGTTCTCCTGAGTACGCGAAAACAGATTTTAAAGCGCTTGGATTTTCTAGTAAAGAAATAGCAGATATCGCTTGGTATATCGCTCATCATCATACACCTGAAGAGATGATTTTTGCCAAAGAAGAAAATGTAGAGAAAAAAGTCAGAACGTTTTTTAGTGAGGCTGGCTACGAAAAAGCTGTAAATATCTTGGATATCGCGATGGCTGATAGACTTGGCCAATACAATCCTTTGCAGAATAGCTCTGATCTTTCTGACGTAGACAAACTCAAAACCATCCTGAAAAAACTTCAAAAAGAAGAATGACAATTTACAATGAAACAGCTCGCTATCGACGGTTGAGATATTATTAAACAATTTAAACTCAGTGCTTGACCTGATATATGAATATTATTGAAAAAGACGCTTGCGCGAGTTTTGGTAGATATCAAAAAAAGAAATACTAGAAAAGAGATTTTCGGATTCTTGGGAATCCAGATGAAATATATAAAGAAATAATGAGACAATTATTTTATAGAATCACCCTTCGTTTCCCTCTTTAGCAAAGAGGGCTTCTAGTAAAAACGTTCCCTCTTTGCTAAAGAGGGTGAGGGTGATTTCTTTAAAAAAGTTTCCAAACTTTGTAGGTAATATGTTTATCAATATGAATTTATTATTCGTATCTGCTTAGGATTTTTGACAATATATTGATCATATGATCAATCACTATCCCTGGTCTTATATGCTATAATTCCGTCATATCCCTTCTCCCACATATCTTCAATTTTTATATCTCGATATTTTTCACGATTACAGTAAAAAGGGTTCTGAATATTAATAAAACATTCATGGAGAAATATACTATGATTATCTGTCTTTTTTCCACCATATATAATATCAAGTTTATCTTTAGCATAATTACAAGCGAACTGGAATTCGCAGAAGAAAATTCATTTAGGATTTTTTTTAAAAGTTTTGAATCTCTCATGAGTTCAATGTCGTACAACTAATGGTTCCTTAAATTGATCCTGAACAACAGATCATTTGAACCATTTTTTAAATTCCTTTGTTTTACTAATCTCCTGTTGATATTTAGTGAGATTTGATATTATACCAGGACGTACATATACCAACTTTCCTATATTTCTCATAGAATAATAATAAAAAGGTAAAACATCATAGTTTATTTATGATAACTTCCAAACCTTATACGTTACGTTTTCTCTTGGAGCTTGAATACCTTCAGCCATATATCTGCGAAACCGACTCCTCTGCTTTTTTGCTAACTGGTGGGTGGTGATCATAATACGATCTTCCATATCGTTGTACGAACAACGTCATTCTATAAATTCTATAACTTCTTTGTATCCAATTCCTTGCATCGATTGTAATGTTTTGTCGTATCATTTTTTGAGTAATCATTCTACTTCTTCCACTAATCATCACCTCAACATCTCTCTGACTCTCGTATTTATTTTTTTATTAGTATCTTCTTTTTCACGTCGAAGTCACAACATCAATAATGGTCGTTGTGGTGCTTGTGAAATAAAAGTATCGGTTTTAGTCTGTCCGCTTTTGTGAAAAATTTCTAAGGCACGCACAATATACCTCGTAGACTTGGGATGCAATTTTGCTGCTTCTTCGGGATCAAGCTTCATGAGTTCTTTATGAAGAATTCCTGGCTCTTTGTCTTCTTTTGCAAAGAGTTCATCTCTCAATTTCATGTCCGGTGGGATATCTGGCATAGAAAAATTTTTGTACACGGTATCAATATAGAGTCATGTCCCCCCCACAATCATCGGAAGTCTTTTACGTGCAAGAATGTCAGGGATAATTTTGTAAACATCATTTTTTCGTTGCCCTGAGGTATAATTTTCGTCTGGATTTACCATATTTATCTGATGATGAGGAATCTTTGCAAGAATCTCGTCAGCTACCTTATCTGTCCCGATATTCATATATCTAAAAATCTGTCTGCTATCCGCAGAGATGATTTCGGTGTCAAAATATTTTGATAATTCTATAGATAACTTGCTTTTCCCAGTTGCTGTAGCTCATCGAATAATAACTACTCCATCGGGATTTTTTTTACGAAATGACTCGATTTCTTGTTTAGTCTCTAAAATTATATCTTGAACTTCCATATTCAGAAATAATCAAGTAAATTTGTCTCCCTTTAGAAAAGGGAGAGGTATCCGCATTTCGCGGATGAGGGATTTCGTGTCCACGACTTAAATCCTCCTGTCCGAAAAATCGGACCTCCCCTCCTTTTACAAAGGAGGACATTTTTTTATTTCTTTTTTTCTGTCTTCAATATTTGTATGTACATCTTGTATTACTGCTTCTAGTTTTTTTTCAATTTCATTATTGGTGTATCTTATAATTTTAATTCCATGTTCATTTAGAATCTTTGTTCTCTCCTCATCATAATCGATAGCATAATTGTGACCTTCTCAGTCTATTTCAATTCATATTTTTAACGTAGGACAATAGAAATCAAGAATATATGAATATATTATTTTTTGTCTAAGAAATGTATGTCAGGTTAATTTTTTTCTTACTACTAAATTCCAAAATATTCATTCGTGTTTTGTCATAGCATATTGATTCCTATTATTCGTTGCATAAGTTTTAAGTTTAGAATCATAATATATTTTAGACATCGTTATTGTTCCGTCTAATTAAATGGTCTATTTATATTTGTCTGGGTTGAAAAATGGCATAGTAGAACACCCCTTAGTTTCACACAAAAGTTTTCCTATCCTCCAGTTATCACCTTTTTTTATCAACGTTGTTGATCGCTCTTCGGTAAATTTTTGTTGATTGCTTGCAAGTGTGTATTCAAGTGTGTAAGAAAAGCTTTTTATATTTGGATTGGTAGAATTGGTTGGAGTTTCCTGTATATTTGTTACAACAATTTTTGGTGCGAGAATTATTTCAGAAAAATTGGATAACCACCTTCTACTGTAATATGTTTTGAAGACGTTAGATTGTTCTAAATACGCGTCTGTCAGCGTGTACATAGCATTTATATCCATAGTATTTATTGCTTGATAGAAATCGATAATCATTTGTTGTTCAGATACAGATGCTTGTAGTGGTGGTGAAACAGCATTTGTAGTCTCTATAGCAGTAACTTCTTGCGTATTTCCTGTTTCATCGCTTGTATAATCAACATTTCCTGTATTGATATTGGTAATTTCAGCTATCTCTGGTTCTACCAACTCATCTGTTTTTTTGTCTCTCATAAATGTGAAATATAAAGATACAATGAATAATATAAACGACAGCAAAAATAATCATAGAATGATTATGTCTTTTTGCTTAGACGTATCGACAGATTTATCAACAAATCAGACGACAGCAGGTGAAACGTGATTGGTAGCTATATGAGGATTTTTATTTTTTCTCGGTCTTCCTGGTCAGGCTTTGGTTGTTGTTTTGGGTTTTTTGGAAATAAATTCTTTTTTGGGTCTTCCTGGACTCTTTTTTTTGTTTTTGGGCATACGTTAATGCTTAATAGCTAAATATCACACACCTGGTGATTGAAACTTATTCCTTGTTCCTAGTTCCTAATTCCTTGTTCCTAGTTATTTAGTTAGTTGATTGAGTGCATTTCTTGTTGCAGGACCCATCCATCACCATGTCGCTGGTTTGTTTTCATATCCTTTGAGCAATCATTTACTTAACTGGAATTGATAGACCGCATTTTTGGTGGCTTGATTGTAGATACCATCAATTGCTCAGCTATAGAATTTTATCGTTGTAAGAAGATTTTGCAATACTTTGATTCCCTCGTTATATTGGCCACTGGTAAATGGTTTGGTAAATACATAAGTCGTTACCTTGGGTACTACGGTAGGTGTTATGGTATCGATTACTGTAGGAACAACAGAAGATACAAGGTTTTTCAATGCTGTTTTGATATAGTCTTTTATATAATTTATATATTCTGTATATCTTTGTTTGAATTTTTGTACATATAATGACTGAAAACCACTATATAACTGATCCTTGAAGGTTGTATTTACTCATTCTGTCTCTATCTTTGCCAATCATGAATTTACTACAGCATTCATAGCAATAATCTTGGTTAATAGGGCTGTTCCCTCATCACTCGTAGACAATACATTTGCACAATTGAGTTGATTAGTGCCTGTATAAAATTTTGCTTTAAATGTATTTATTTGATTTTTGAGGGCCAGGTATTGGGCATGATTGTATCGATTCTGAAAATTTTTGCTCATATATTCATCGAAATCAGACTGATACTGTGTTAGTACATATGCTTTTTGTTTGGTCAATCCGTCAAAAAGATTCTGAAGTTTTTTGTATTTTTTGATATTAGCATCAATCAATCATTGCATTGTTTTATCTAAATTTGCCAACCCTTGGGTTTTAGCGTCCTCCATCTTTTTGATTACATCGTCCAATCCCGTGATTTTTGTATTGATTTTGTTAATTGTTGCTTCCATACCACTAAACGCTGCTACTATACCTTGTACTTTTGTTATTTTGTCTTTGATACCCTTGAGTAAGTCTTTATTCGTCTCAGCATATTGTAGATAACTCACGACAAAGTCTGTATATTGTTTGTTAAAGTCTATTGTAATCTTATTTATCGATGATTTATACGATTCCACTGTCGCATCGATTTGATTTTTAAGTTTTAGCTTTTCACTTGCATACGTTGTTCCTGAATCAAAAATATCGATACTATCAATATCTTCAAAAATCTTCTTTTCTTCTAATGATCTAATTTGGTTCGCTAATCCTATAAAATCTTGTTCACACTGTGTATTCAATATCGTTTTATTTTTTTGAAGCTGAGACCATAATGATAGTTTGGAGATTCCTCATAAACACACCAAACCCTTATATTCTATGCTTTTTATGATAGCAAATCACGTCTTGCTAAATATACTATATAATTGATCATATGTGGTCATCATTAATGAATTTACGCCACTCTTTTGTGTATTGAGATACGTGAGCAAGTCTCCTGTATATGGTATGCTACCCGTCAATACACTTCCCGTACCTATACCATCTCCTGTAGAGGCTTTTGTCACAAATCCAAGAAAAAACACACTACACAGTATCGTAATTCCTGTTATTTTTATAAAATTCCCCATATCACTTTTCACGAAGAAGTAAAGACAATAAGCTAGATTACTCAATTTTTTATACATTTATTATATAAATTCAAGTTGATTTTGGTTGTAAAAATAACTACATTACTGATAGTTATTTGTAAAACCATTCAATTCGCGTATAATTACACTACAACACTTCTACATTTTACATTTTAACTTATGTATATGACATTGATACCTAGCGTAATCGAAAAAACAAAATGAGGAGAAAGAGCTTATGATATCTATTCTAGATTGCTTGAAGACAGAATTATTTTTGTCGGAGAACCCGTACAAGCAGGTATGGTAAACTCTATCGTCGCTCAACTACTTTTCTTGGAAAAAAAAGATCCTGATAAAGATATTATCATGTTTGTAAATACCCCAGGTGGTGAAGTCTATAGCGGTATGGCCATCTATGATGTGATGCAATACGTAAAATGTGATGTCTCTACCATCTGTGTAGGACTTGCCGCTTCTATGGGATCAGTTATTCTTGCTGGAGGTACCAAAGGCAAAAGGTATTCACTCCCTCATAGTAAAATCATGATTCACCAACCACTCGGAGGTGCTGAATGACAAGCTACCGATATCGTCATCCAAGCAGAAGAAATCTTGAAAGTCAAAAACATGTTTATCGACCTCATGGCAAAACATACAGGTCAAAAAACAGAAACCGTAGCCAATGATATGGAAAGAAACAAATGGATGAATGCTGACGAGGCATTGAAATATGGTATCATTGACAAAATCATTACATAGACAAAATTTGATAAATGCTTCGCGATACATATTCGTTTCACTCACGATAAAAAATAGAGAAAAACTCGAGTAATCGAGTTTTTTTATAATTGGTTTGTATGAAATTTCTCTTGTTGTATCTATTTCCTGATATTAAAAAAACACCTCGGGAAACCGAGGAGTGTATTGCATAGATATGGATGCATCTTACCATTTATTGGGCTCTATTAAGGTGAAGAACCTTTCTACGATGGTATAGCGTTCATTTGTCTCATTAAACGCTAAACAACTGGAAGAAACCAATCGTTTGAGTCCTTCATCATTCTCTCTCCAAAAGAACTTATTCGTGGTGGAATTACTGTTCATTTTCTCCAGATACTCCGCCTTGGTAAACGGATCAAGCCATGTATTATTATTGGCCTGTGAGAGAATCACGATGTTGTTTGCTGTGATTTCTGCATTGTGATTTTGTACAAACGTTCCACCAAGTCCTAATTGAACATTGATGTCTGATGGTTTAAAGGGTGGCTGATTCATGGCTTTCTTGTATTTGTTTTTTTATTTACATTAGCTATATATTGACTTATATTTATTTTTATTATTTTTGCAATACAATTTTGGGGTATACAAAAAAACCCTCTGAGAAATACCCAGAGAGTTAGAACATTGTCTACATAATTACATTGTCTCCCAACCAGTAAAAACCTTTTTCTTCAATGTTTCAAACAAAGAAATAGCATTTTCTACTGATGTAAATTCTTTGACCATACATTCCATGGCTCTACCTGTCTGACCCGAATGCATCATGTTTGAAATTTCCTGCAATCTTTTGTATTGCTGAAGTTCATCCTTATTTGGATGGTTTTCTATATGTTGTTCAAATGTCATTGGTTTGCCGTAAGATTTTCCTTTGTTCATAATTTTTCCTCCTTATTTTTTGGTTAATTATTCAATCCATTGAAATTGTTTAACACATATCAGCGGGTTATTTTGAGCATCTGACCAAGATAATCGTTCAGTATATTCCAAAGCACATAAGATAAGATCTCTCCCTAGAGCATATTTTTTTATGAGAAATATTACTTTGTATGTCTCTGAATTTCTAAGAAACGGCAATCTTTTTACTATCTTCTCAAGCTCAGCTTCTCTGCTTTCCATTGTCCATAACATTTTCTGCCCTGCCGTATTGTATGGACGATAGTCGAAAAGCACAACAAGAGAAAGTTCAACATCTGGGTCTCTGAGCACTTTAATTAATATATCCTCAGTTCCCTCTTCACTTGATAGAAGCTTTTTGAAGCAATGACTTGCAATATAGATAGCCAAAACCCTGAATAAAGTATTTAGTGTTTTCATGATTTTTTCTCCTTATTTTTGTTGTACATTTTTTTTACGATAGCTTGCGCAAATACAGACAGTATTTCCTTCCAGTACTGCCGGATCAAGAATTGGGCAAGACTGAAATTGTATCCCGTACTGACGACATAGTTCCGAAATATGTTGATACATAATCATCCTTTGTGAAGCAGCTACAGTCATCCCTCCACCAATATGAATCTTGAGATATTCTGTCAAATACAGAAAGCTATATTGTATCAGTGGACGTTTCAATATCTCGAGCATTTGTTTAGGGTCATTGGTATTGATTACTACGTAGGCCGCCTTCAGATATCTTGCACCAGCATCGGCGCAAGCACGTACAAGCGCTGGTAATCTATCTACCGTATCATCAAGCATAGGGTACAAAGGCATCAGTATCGGTGTGACCCTAATACCCGCAGCAATTAATTTTCTGATGGTATTTAAGCGATCTGCTGCTGATGCTGCGCCAGGTTCGATATACGCGTTGAGCGCATCATCCAATCGACTGATAGATACTTGTACATAGACCTGTGACGAATATTGTGCCAAAAGATCAATGGTACGTCGAGGAATTTCATTTTTGGTAATAATAAGAAATGGAACTCCCTGAGGAAGAAATCGAGCTAACACTTCATGAGTAGTATTCCGTGCGCGTTTTGAGAATGGATCAGAATTTGGGCTCAAATATATCCCCTTTTGTTTGATATCTGCAGGAACATTCCATGACAAAATATTGTTACCCAACCTATCATTCCCTTTGTTTTTGAGACTACAGTACCGGCACCGCACATCGCAGCTGTCGGTGATATCAAGTTCGTACTTATCTATGCATTGTGCATAATGTGGTGCTACGAAAAAGATGTCTTCTAGTTTTTTTGTATTTTTTTTCATGGTAAAGATCCTCCGTTTTATATGTGTTTTTGTTTATTATGTGAGATTTTTATTTGACCTCTTCTACCGTATCATCTAACCTTACATGGGGGTAGTTCGATACATACTCTTGTATAAAATCCTTTTCCTCTGGAGTAAATCTGAATGCATCACTTTCCTGTTCTATCGTTTCCAACAGAGTTTTTTGTCCTCTTTTGCTTATAGATCCCTTGTCTTTTACGGCTGAAAGTCCTATAAGAAAAATAGTTGGTGTGGGTTCTAATGCTCTCATTATTCCCTGCTTTTGAATAAAAACGATAACTTTTCGATACATTTCATCGAATAGTTTTTTTTCCTTTTGTTCGGCTGTTTGTATAATTGCATTTTTTTCTCTATTAGGATTAGGTTCTTGAGTCATCAATACTTCCGCTATTTTTTGCTTATTGTTTTTTTGTCGATGAAAGATCTTTGATACCCCAAAGAGTTTATCAATCGCCCCTCATACTTTGTTATTGAAGTCACTCATGGTAATGATGAATATCATATAAAACATTTTTAAACAATTATTTATTTTATATCTCTATCTTTACCTCTTTTCCCATACGCCCCTTTTTAAATACATCTATTCACGGATATTCTCCTATGAATTTTTTTCTCAGCACTACTCTACCTATATGGGCAATATTTGTTTCAAAAGCGTTATATTCGTCAAAGTGGGCACATATATATCAATTTTTTTCGATCACTTCTAACATAGGAGAAAGTAGTTCCTTTATTTTTATCCTTCCATCAGGGAAAAGATTTTTTTGGACGAGTCACTGTTTTTGAATGAGTCACCATTTCCGTATTCATCCAATACAGTTACTTACAAAAGCGATTCCGTCATTATCAAAATCCTGAATCTTCTCATATTTTGTATGAGCTATAGGTTCTAAAAAAAATTTACCATATTCATTTTTTATAAGATGTACTAGGGAGCATCCTTCGTTTCCTACCTTTACAATCATATTGTCTTTATCCATGAGATGTATGGTATATCGTATAGGCTTTGCTATATGATGAATTACATATCCATATCCATCTCCCTCTGTGTTTGGGACTCTTTGTATCAAGCCCATTTTGCCATACGAATCTACAGTAGCCATAATTCCATGTTCCTGTAACCCCTCTACTTCTTTGATTTCTTTTACATCAAGCACATACGGATGATATCGTGATATCAGAGCTTTTACTCTTGCTTTTTCTTCTTCGTTGATAAAATACGATCACTGTTCATTATCGATAAAATTTATCATAAACTGTTGATTATCTTTGGTTATAATCTCTCTCTCTATAATTTTTTTTAGATAAAGAGAAAACTTTGCTGTTTCATCTACAAATGCACGTATAAGCTCTGCTTTGGTGCTAAGATCAGCGATTTTTTGTTGAATACCTACTATTTCTTGTTTACCCATTTCTAACAATTCTTCTGTACCTTTCATGTGGTATTTTTTAAAAAAAATAAATTATCTATCAAATTTTCCTGTATTTCCTCTTTTTTTTATTTCTCTTCGCTCTTGTGTATCCTCGATTTCATAAGGAACTATTGGTTGTGTTGTATTTCCCGGTAAAGAACACATCCGTAAATAGTAGTGATTTACTAGATTTTTAAAGTTTTGATCTGGATGAGTTAGTGTATTTGCCAATGCGGTAAAATCCAAAGACTGAAATAATGTAGGATTTTCTATCAGCAGGTTAATGGCACTTTCAAATTTTGGATTTTTTCGTCAATCGTTTCCTGGAATAAATGGCTTAGCAACATGTGGTCTCGGGACTGCTCAATATTTTTCAACCATAGCATCGACAAATGCATATGCATCGTGTAAACTGGTTTGTGTATCAATCCCAACATGTCAAAATACCATCAAGAGCTCTGGAGTTATATTGTATTTTTCTTTGGAAAGACGTATTGCATCCAGGATATTCTTTTCGTTATTTTGTGGTTTTTTTATTCATTTCCATATCTCTGGTCACATGCCATCTACCCCATATCCAGCACTAGTAAAACCCGCTTTGACCAATTTCTCTAGTACGTGAGGATAGTTTTTGTCCAAATAGATAAATGATCCTGTCCCTGCAAGTCCACGAAGATCGAACGTAAAACCGGGAGTATCGTTTTTGATTTGGAGTATCATATCAGCAAATCATTCCAGTTGTTTGGGAGATTGAAAGACGTCTAGGTTGGACATATAGATACTTACTTGTTTTTTTCATAATTTTTGCAATCTCTCTACAATATAGCATAAATCTTGATAGAGTACTTCCTCGTCTCTATAACGTTCTTTTTGGTGTTTAACTGCACCACAAAACTCACAATCAAACTTACATCATTGAGAAACATAGAGAGAAATCTCCCTAGTAAAATACTGTTTGAAATCCGAGTCAGATAGCTTCTGATACATCGGAATCAACGAGATGTTGTGTCCGTCAGAAATATTTTTTATGTGGAATAACGATTCCAAAACTCATGGTTTCATGCCGTTGAGTACCCCATCTCCAAAGATTTTTTGAAACTGATTATCATCAAGTCACAATATATTTCATGTTTTGGATTTTTTTTGCGTAAGAACTTGTCATCCCAGAACAAACATCAACTCATTTCAAAATTGCTGCCTCAATCTTTGTATGGTCTCAATAGCAACCGGAATATAGGGAGCTCAGAGTAAATTCATCCCTACGACATTTGAACTCAATGACTTAGTTGTTTCCAAGTTTTCATCGTGCAGAGAAATATCTACTCATTTGGCATCGAGAATAGATCATATGGTCCATAATGACGTGTTGGTATAGATCTGTCATTGGGATTTTTCGTCTGCATAAGAATGTTTAGGTTGTATCAAATCCATGGAAGATAAATTTATATTATAAATTATTTTATAGTGTGTCGTGGTAATCTTTGTCATTCGGCAACATGAGAAGTGATATCTTTGTTTTGTTTGACACTCACCGACTTTTTTTGTTCATCATAAAATATCGATAGTCGTTCACTATCTCGTAAACTTTCTCATTCGGGTAACCTACTTTGTATAAAATCTATTATATCTATAAACGGTGTTTCGTTTTCTTCTGTGTGGGCTATATTTTTTATCTTCCATTTCATGAGTGCTGTCGATAAACTCAATGAAAATTCTGGACGGTTTTTTTGTCCATCGATTTCTCTCCTTTCTGCAAAATATTCTAGCATATCAGCCACAATATGATCGGCATATATAGTATTTGATTGCAATAGTCCTATACAAAATCTGTGTAATCTCCCCAAGAACAATGTTTTATCTTCTGTTTCGTCAAATAAGATATGTAGCTCGCAAAACATACTGTCCGTCATACCTTTCCAAGACACATCTATATTTTCTGTATTGCGATTTCCCATTTTTTCCAATACATCACATACAGCTTCGCATATGCGTGTATAATATTCATCTCTATCTTCACGATTTTTTCTTGTTTTTTGAAAAAACATCTTGGTCAGATTTCTTGCTTGGTTAAATTTTTTTTTCATAATAAAGTATTGTATAATTTCGTCCGGCGACTTATTCAATAAACCGAAGATTTCTTTGGCTATGGACTCTCTATTATGGTCATTGATGAAACAACTCAATAATTTTATATTATTTGGCGTAGCCACATTGTTTGTTCCCATATGTCCTAATTTCTTTTCTTTTCCCATTATGAAACATTACTATATAAAATATTTTTTCTCTATTTTATTACTGTTTTTATACCATTCATCTAAAATTTATTTTTTTTCTTTATCTAAAAATGATTTTGTGAAAGCGTCTATTCACCTAAAATCTCACCTTGCATCATATTTTTTTCTAAAAATCATTACGCCAAAATGAGAAACCTTTGTTTCAAATGCATTGTATTCATCAAATCATTCCTTTATATGTGACATCTCAGACACAAAAGACAGTCCTATCTTATGTACGCCAACGCTATTATCACTGTATATCTCTTTATATATAAAACAATATTCTCACGACGCCTCCAAAGCGAATGCAATATTATCTTTATCAAAATCACCAATTACATTAAAATTTCCTGTTTCAATAAAAGATATTTTCCTTCTAGTAAATCACAATCATGTTGTGTGTTTTTCTTTTTGAAGAAATCGAGTATTGCAACTATCGTTACCCATAGGAGTATTGTCATCACTATGATAATTGCGTATTTCTATAAGGCCATACTTGTCGTATTCTTCTTTAGAAAATGCAAATGCTCAGGTATATATCTTAGGACTGAATATAATCTCTATCTCGTTTTTTTCTGTTTTTCTTACGAGTCCTGCTTTGCCACTTTTATATATTTGTATTAATCAGTCGCCAAGAAGTTCAGTGAAATCTTCACAGACTTCATCCGCATCTACCACCAAAGGATACTGTCTTATAAACATTTCTACATCTATACTTTCTATTGCATGTTTCTCTTTTGATGATGTATCTGGATTATGTAGTTCTGAGGATATTCAGCGCAATTCCGCCATATTAACTATTTTTAATCGATCTGTACGTGTAATAATTTTTCTGTTTTTCATCATTCACAAAATCCTAGAAAATTCATCCATATTTTCTAACACTTCCAATAATTCTTTTTTTCTGGATTTAAATTGTTCAAATCTAGCTATTACTTTTTCTACAATATATTCTACCGCCTTTTCTTTTCCCATTATGAAACATTATCATATAAAATACTTTGTTTGTATTGTTGACATTTTTATAATTATATGTATTTATATATCAATACTTACCTAGCAAAAACTGTTGTCGGACATTTACAACAAATAAAAAACCCTTATTCGAATATCGAATAAGGTCAGTACTTGAAAAAAAATTGTTATTAATTTTTTGTTAGCGCTTCCACAATTGTCGCCGTTTCGATTTTTATTTCCTTTATAATTTTTTTTAGAAAATCAAAATCTTTTGTCTTTTTAAAATAAATTGTATGCCGGTGCGCAAAGTCTTCTAATCCTAATTTTAGTAATGCATCGTCAAATGTAATTTTATCAATCAATGTAGAAGTATTTGCAGCCATGTATGTACCTGGAGTTCCGTTGAAGTGAAGTCTGATTTCGAAGCAAAATTCATATCTATCGTGCCCCAATGAAATCTCAATTTCTAGATTTTGTATCCCTGGCCATTTGTTTGCGTGTTTTTCAAATTTTGGGCGCTCTCCTATATCTGATTGCTGACAAATAAGCAATCTCTCAAATTCTTTTTTGATGTACACCGTGGATTCTTTTTTTGTTTTGATTAGCAATTCTCTGAGTTTAGGAGTTACTTCTTTTCTTAATGAATTTGCTTCCAATAATTTTTTGAAGCTCTCTGAGTCTAATAAGTTTGTCATCTTTTTTGTTTTTAGTTGTGTAATGTTCATTATTTCGTTAATGTTTTTATAATTACATGTATTTACCTATCAATACTTGCCTAATAAAGTTTGTTGTCGGATACTTGCAACAAACTCAAAATTCCTGTATATACAGACAGAGATTGATACATAACGGACTTTTTTATTTTTTTTGGTAGAATGATTTAAACATTCAACGCCCTCTTTCTTCTCATTTTACGCATATTCTTGTATCTCGTTCTACAATTCAACGCCCAGCTGATAGTACTTTGAGTTTATATTGTACCTTATCGCCTACCAGTATTGGCCTTTTAAACTTAAAATTATTTTCAACAACCAAATGATTGGATCATGATACCTTGAGCGCATTATGTATTACTGCTCCGTTAGTGATCATCGATTGTTGTAATGATCATGGCACGGGAGGTTGTCATAGTTTTGTTTCTTGTGCTGTATTTTCATCGTAATGAGGATTATTGTCTCCTACTATACTAATAAAAAAATCAACAAGCTCTTGTGTTATACACATCTCAGGGCTAACATATTCGTACCCCACTAGGGATTCGTTTATCTCAGATAATCAGATTGTTTTGGTGTCTTTCATTTCTTTAAATTCCCATACTTTTCAATGTTTTAATGCGTCCAAAGACAAATTGGGTAAAATATAGTCTATAGATTCATCTTCTCTATTGACCGCCTTGATTAAACCCACTCATCAAGAGAGGAATTCAGCACCAAAACCTCATCCTACAATTTGATCTGGCTTACGTTTTAAAACTGTTTCAAGTCCATGTATCATAGATACACCCCCAAGATTTCATTCCTTTATACTTTCTATTCGAACTTCTGCTCTATTTCACACAGCCTTTACTATGGGTCCATTTATTTTGGCGTTGGCATTGTGCGGGATATAAAAAATTACTCATCAAGTTCACTTAACAAAAGTATCGAAAATTTCTATTCCCGTCTGAACAGCAAATCTATATACGGCCTTACCATTGGACATTGTAAGTTTATTATGATGTTTTTGTTCAATGGCGCGAAGGGTTGTTTCATCGGCCTCTGTACTATTGAGCGCAATATTGTCTATTTCATATGCATCAGATTTCCCCAACTGCTTTGTAGAAATAAGCATAACCCCACTAGAATCACTCATCATTGGCATGGTTATGGGGTCTTTTGTTTTTGATCGTATATCAGAAGCAATAACCAAAAAAATCTGATCTTTTCCACTCTCTTCCTTCCTTTTTTTCATCTCATTGTTGGCAAAATAGAGCGCTTGAATTGCTCACGCACATGCAGATCATACATTTATTCTTGGTTTCTCTTTTGAGAGTCATAACCTCGCTCCAATCACATTGGCTAGTCATGGCAACACATCATACGTTCATGTTGAACTACAAAATATTCAATCCACATCACTGTGTCATAATCAGAATTCTTCTAATATTTGTTCTATAATGACCGTTACCGAATTATATTCATCTTTGTCTGTGAATTCACTCACTGTTTGTATTCACATTTTGTCCTTGAGATTGCTATCTACTATACTAATATCCTCTCAAGCATATTTTTTATCTCACAACTTTGTCTTGGCTCATAATAGATATGTTTTCATTATTATATGTATCAATGTAAAACTTCAATATAGTTTATTATATCCCTCAAAGATTATTTTGTCAATTTACCATACTATCCGCAATTTATTCTCTTGACATATTTGTTTTTATGTATTTTGTCGTATATATCAATACTTACCTAGCAAAAACTGTTGTCGGACATTTACAACAAGCACAAAAATGCCTCCTGTTGCGAGACAATATTTTTAATAGCCACCACACTATTACACACAAAATACCAATATTCCATTTGCTTGCCCAGCTATACATGTCCCCATACTATTATTGAAAACACTGGTAAAACTCCTGTATATCTGGGACTTTTTTTATTATATATATTTTTAAAAAAACCTATTCTCTACTACGTATTTTCTATGATATCTCAGAAATATGCCACTCATACTTTGGATTTTTTTTCTAGTTCTTGGGCTATTATCATATTGGGCATCACCAATATCTTTGCTGTTTTGAAACTATGTTTTCATGTACTATCACTCCCCCATACCTCTCACACCTCTAGTCTTTCAAATCCTTTATATGGTTTTGTGTAGGTGAATTTTGGATCAGCGGTAAGTACAAGGTCAGTAATCTTAATCTTGATTTGATCTTTCTGGTCTAGTATTTTTTTTCATTGATGAAAGTCGAGTATAACGTCTATAATCTTTTTTCATGTTATGATTGTATCGCTGTCTTTGTGACAACCACATTCAAACGCCATACCTAACTTTATTTTGTTTTGAAAATACTTGAGGAGTGATGTTCATTCTACGATATCTATAAGTCACTGGATAACGTGGCGTATAGGCATTTTCGAAGATAATACCAAGGAAGATTCTTGGGAAGTACACAATATCATAGGATCGCTTTTGCTAGAAGTGGAGTGTAAATCAAACATATAATCAATCGGAATATCTGATAAATATTTTTTTATCTGATGTGCTCTCGTGACCTCATAACTTCAAGACACTTCTTCCTTATCGAACGCCCTATTGAGATCGTGATCAATAAATCTTTTGTCTCTTTTGTATCATTCGAGATTAGCATAGAGCGTTATTATTTTCCCCGTCAGATCTCTTTTTTTTATTTTTCTCTGGAGATATTCTATGGCTTTTTTACCCACTATTTCATCTCCATGCACTAAACCAACTATCACGGTAGTGGGCCCTGGCAGTTTGAAATCAACTATTTTAACTCATTTCATGTATACTCTTTAGCATATAAATTAATTTTTATCATTGTATATATTCTTTTGTTAGGATTGCGATCAAAGCATTTTTTTGTTCAGTAGATAATTTTATATTGTACATCATGCATTTTGCCCTGCTGTAAAATTCACTTTCTCCGCCCTCCATGCAAGGTGCTAAGTATTTTTTGCCCTCTTCATATAACTCTCTAGGAAATGGAATACGTTCAAATCCCTGTTTCATCCTTAGATTGAACATAATATTATTTACTGTAGCTCATACGATAATATCATATTCCTTTGCAAATGTTTGAAGAGCAACAGTAGTAATCTTTTTGCCGAGTCCTTTTCATCTAAAATCAGGATGTATGATAACTGATCATGATTCGCCTACTTTGATCTTATATCAATGTATTTCCATGGTGTATAGTGGCTTCATTTTGCTTGGATAGATGCTAGAATTTCCTATTATCTTGGATTGTACCACTGCAACTATACTAGAAGCATATTTTGCTAGTATTTCTTGATCTGTATGCAAAACCACAGTTTGATCTGATTCTCTTTCTTTATGTATAAGATGTTTGATGCTATCCAAATATATCGGCATAGCAATATTTGCCTCTTGTGGGGTAGTAAAACATATAGTTGACGTATTCATGGCGATAGAAATTACATAATAAAAAATTTTGTACAAAAGCTATACAACAATTTCGTCGCCATAGTTCTTTTATGTAGCATCTCTGTTGTGGAGCAACCGATCATTTATTCATTACATCGTTGTTTCTCTATAAAATACGTCCTATTGTTCTAATAGAGTCTTTAGCTCTCATGTCCCAAATTTTAATATTCTCGCTCCTCTATTTACCGTGGTCACGGAGATGCCCAACTTTTCCGCTATACCTCTTTGGGTCTTCCCCTGAAGTAACTCACGACAGAGTTGTATCCTTTCTCCGATTTCTATAATTTCCTGTGGAGTCAATATGTCCTCCAAACAACCACGTAACTGTTTTTCTTCTTGGATACTAAACAGCACTTTTGCTACCTGACTCAGTGATTTTAAATATATTCCTTTTGCCATATGTATATGTTTTACTGTATTAAAACAACGACACTATAATAAACATAAAATACAAATCAAGAGAAAATGTATTTTATGTGTTTTATAATTGCATAGACATACCCTTGAATAGCTGATACCCACATTATATTTGATGTAGATCATGTTTTTGCAATCAGGTATGTATTTGACGTATTTTATCCTTGTGTATGTGTATACTCGTAGTATCTGTATCATTGTTTTTCAAACACCCTCTTGTTCTATGTCGTTTAAAATCGTCGGTTACTTTTCCCATATTGGGTAAAAACGTTTGATTTGGCACAAATTCTGCGATTTGAAATCATGATTTTCTAAAGACTCAGAAGCTTCCCTTATTCCGTGCAGAGTGTCGTCCTACAATACCATCAATGAATCCCTGAGAGAATACTTCTTGTATACTTGCTTTTACTGCTTGCGTACAGATTCATTTTTTCTGTACTAATGGATCAATTCTAAAACCTAACTCTAGCTCATTTTTGGCAGGATTGAAACAATGAAACAATAAAAATCCAACCATATCCTGGATTCACTCTACGTGTATTCATTTGAACATAGTGTGTGGACTATCACATTCTTTTTTGAATAGTTCTAGATTTTGTTGTGCGGTCATAGGTTGTTCTTTGAGAAACCTCATAAAGTCGGGGTTCTTTTGTCGCTTGGCCACTAAACTAGCCACATCGCCAAGATCCTCTTGTCTAAGATCAACTATATTGATATCTGTTGTACAAGTTGTGTTCATGTAAATATTTTAAATGTTAAAAAAACCTCCCTTATTGGTGATGTAAGGAAGGCTTTGGGTATGGTGAATATTATTAATTATATTCGATACGAAAAATTCTTCCTATTTTTGAAATAGTAGAAATATGTCGTAAGTGATATTTGCAGTATTGGCATCAATCGATAATTCGTGATAAATTCTGGTGTAAGTATAATAATTTGTTTGATAAAATCAAGAGATGGCGCACAAAAGCTATTGTCAGAAAGTTACAACAGGAACTACTATTTCTGGGATAATAGAACTTTTTGTGTGGCTATTTTCCAAGAAACTCGTCTATGTAATCCAAATTTTCTATATTTTTTTAACGCTCCGCTGGGGTCACTTTTTCTCTTGATAGAAAAACTGACGAAAAAGATCAAGCCAGATGCAAAACTCAGAACATAGATTTTAAATACACATGACCTACCAACTCGCCTCCGTCCCACCTTCGGTAGGTCCCACTTCGGCTCGTTCCATTTGATTGTTTCATCTATGAATCGATTACTATCTCGTGGCGTG
>Ga0194063_10000194_pt1 | contig 44849 bp, 44 predicted proteins | sample SepL3720m_MetaG_FD_155459 | JGI IMG/M metagenome (GOLD analysis project Ga0194063, IMG submission 155459) | Anoxic zone freshwater microbial communities from boreal shield lake in IISD Experimental Lakes Area, Ontario, Canada - Sep2016-L373-20m | ecosystem: Environmental > Aquatic > Freshwater...
CACGCCCCCAGCCACGCCGGCCGCCCAGCCGACGATGTAGCCGGGCACCGCAAAACATCTGGCAGGAAATGCCGCAGGCATCGGCAATCGAGCGGGGGCTCGGATGTGGCGGCGCATGGGGCGCATCTGCGTTGTGACTTTTGCTGGGAGCTATCTCTCCGCAGGCGGAAACTCACACTGCAACGGTTTTCCTTTGCGCGTTCGATAAACCGTAAAATCCGTGCGGTCCACGGTCAAAATCGTGGCGGATCCTTCGCGGTGGGTCTCGTAAAGCCGCACGAGACAGGCATCGGCCAGATCCATCGGCTGGTCGGCATACTTGGCACACATCTGACCGACGAGAAGGGCCTCGCGTTGAAGATCAAACCGGCAGACGATCAATTTCTGATTGATGGCTTCCATCAGGCGCACGGACGACCCCAGAAGGTGTGACGCCTCGGTAATCACGGCCTCGCAAGTCACCAGCGGCAGGGGCAGCCGCCCCAGCAATTCCTCAGCCCAGGATTTGTATTTTGGTTCCCGTCGCGCAAAAGCGCTCACCAGTGGCCCGGTATCCACCAGATACGTCATGCGGCTCATTTCTTCATGGCCCGGCGCACCGCGTCATTCGTGGGTGCGGAAACGTCAACAGGCACGGAACCGAAAAAACCGCTCAGAGCCGAGGCGGGGCGGGACGAGGCTTCTTGGATTTTGCCTTGGATTGCCTGGCGGACAAACGCGTTGACGCTTTCGCCATGCCGGGCAGCAACTTCAAACAACACCCGCTTGTCTTCGGACGGAAGCCGGATCGAAAGTGTTTCGCTCATAAGTTGTATGTCACACTATCTCTCATTGCTGTCAACGCTCATTTCGGTTCATCGAATTTCTACGGGCTCAGGAGTCCCAGACATCCTGACCTGCAAGGAAAGCTTGTGAGACGCGAAAGCTCAGGGGGCACGGGCGTCCCGCCCGTGTGGGCGCTGGTTTCCGTCTCGAATGGGGTCATCCGTTTTCCTCGACCCACCATTTTTCTGGATGACATCAGGATGTCTGTCCAGAGCCCGCGCCTCAATCAGGCGGGATCATCCGATGAGCTCGCCGAGATCCGCGTCGTCGGGGAGGGCGGATTCCGAGTCGAGGAGCCCGGAGATGAGAGCGCGCTTTTTTTCCTGCATCGCGATGACGCGGTGTTCGACGGTATCGCGGGCGATGAGTTTGATCGAGGTGACGACGCTGGTTTGTCCGATCCGGTGGGCGCGGTCGGTCGCCTGGGCCTCGACGGCCGGGTTCCACCACGGGTCGAAGTGGATGACCGTGTCGGCGGACGCAAGGTTCAGGCCGGTGCCGCCGGCTTTCAGGCTGATGAGGAAGACCGGGATCGCGGGGTCGGATTGAAATTTCTGCACGACGCCCGCGCGGTCTTTGGTTGAGCCATCGAGGCGGCACCATGCGAAGCCGGCCTCGTCGAGGGCGGGGGCGATCAGGTCGAGCATCGAGGTGAACTGGCTGAAGACGAGCACGCGGTGGCCGCCGTCCACCGCCTCGCCGACGAGCTCGAGCAGCGCGTCGAGCTTGGCGGATGCGCCGGGGGCTTCTTCCGCGCCGAGCAGCCGCAGGTCGCAGCAGGCCTGGCGCAGCCGCAGGAGCGCGGTGAGAACTTTCATCCGGGCCCGGCCGCCGGATTCCCGGAGGGCATCCACCTCGGCGCGCGCGGCGATCTGGAGCCGGGTATAGACGTCCTTCTGTGCGGGAGTGAGTTCGACCTCGACGATCTGCTCGATTTTTTCGGGAAGGTCCGGCAGGACGCCGGATTTTTTCCGGCGGAGCAGGCGGGGACGAACCCGGCGGTTGAGCCGCTCCCAGAGCGGCCCGCGCTCGCCCTCGAGGAGCGGCTTTTCGTAGCGCTCCTGAAAATCTTTCCTGCTGCCGAGATAGCCGGGCAGGAGAAAATCGAAAAGCGACCAGACGTCGCGCAGGGAATTTTCGAGCGGGGTGCCGGTGAGGATGAACCGTGCGTCCGCGCCGAGCGCGCAGGCGGCCCGGGCGTTCTGGCTGTCCGGGTTCTTGATGTGCTGGGCCTCGTCGAGGGTCACCGTCGCAAACCGCACGTCCCGGTAGCGGGCGATGTCGCGTCGCAGCAGCGCGTAGCTCGTGATCGCGATGTCGGCGCCCGGGATTTTTTCAATAAGCCCATCGCGCGCGGCGCCTTCGATGGCAACCACACCGAGCGCGGGCGTGAACTTCTCCGCCTCGCGCCGCCAGTTCCAGACAAGCGACGACGGGCAGACGACGAGGTGCGGGCCCGGATGGCATTCCATCATGGCGAGCGCCTGGACGGTTTTGCCGAGGCCCATCTCGTCGGCGAGGAGCCCGCCGGAGTTTGAGCGCGCGAGCTGGAGCAGCCACCGCGCGCCATCGAGCTGATACGGTCTCAGCCGGGCACCGAGCGGCCCAAGCGGCAGAGTGTTTGGCGTTGCGGGAACAGGCGCGCCGCTCCACGACGCGATGCTTTCCTCAAGGTATCCGCGCTGTGCCGGCCGCACGCGATAGACACCGCGCTCCTGCGAAGGGTCGCAGTCGCGCAGCACCTCCTCAAGATCCGCCGCAAGATCCGCGTCCGGCACGGCGAGCCGTCCGTCCTTGAGTTTCATGTGCGGGCTGCCGCCGCGCAGGAGCCGCTGGACATCCTGCGGCGAAAGCACCGCCTCGCTGCCCGCGGTGAAGTGGACATGAAAATCCAGCCAGCCGTCGTCTTTTTCCCGGAGCGCAAAATGCGGCTCGATCCGGACGATGTCGCGCGTGACGTGCGCGAACCGCTCGCCCGTGCGGACCTCCCATTTTTTCCGCAGGCGCGGGAGCGCGGCCGCGAAAAACTTCACGATGGATTCCTCTCCCCGCAGGGCCGCCCTGCCGCGGAAATCTTCGAACCCGCAGGCGAGGAGTTCGCGGAGCGCCTCCGCCTCGGCGGCATGGTTCGCCGGGCCGGGGCGCGTGTAGCGAAAAGAAATTTCGGCATCGAGGTGGCGGAGGGAACCCTCGAGGGAAAGTGTCACGGCCGGGATTTCCGAGGTGGATTCGGCGCGCGGGGCGGGCGCGGCCACGGGGGCGGCCGGCCGGCTTGCAGCGGGGTTCAGAACTTCGAGGCCCACGGCCACCGCGTGCGCGCAGATGATCCCCCGGGCCCGCGAGTCGTGGCACGGGCAGAGGTTTTCCACATCCGCCGCGCTCCGGATCTTCAGGCCGGAAAAAAATATTTTCCCGCCCGAGGAAATTTTGCCTTTGAGCACCGGCGGCTCGTAGGCGGCTTCTGAAACACGCCCCGCCGCACGGATCGCACGGGCCTCGTGGAAGGCCGGCCACCCGCACAGCGAAACCAAAAATTTCTCCGTGAGCACCATGACGTTCTATCCCAATCCCCGCGCTTCAAAAGGAAAGTCTGTCTCCGATGGCATCGGGCGCCTCATTTGCGGACGGAACCTCATGCCGCGAGGGGATTATGGGGCGGCGTCCGCCGGCTGGTCGTATACCTTTTTTCCGTTGAAAATCGCCTCCCGGTTGCGCTGCTCGATCCGCATCTGAACTTCGTATTTGGCATTGCGGGCGATGTCAGCCGGGCAAGGTTTGAACCCGGCCGCATCGGCCTCGGGCTGTTTTGAGAGAGCGTCTTTCCCTTCCTGGATGATGGCGAGTGCGCTGAGGTATTTCGGATCATTTTTGTCGGGGAACGCCGCGAGGCAGGGGCTCAATTCGGGGCGGTCGAAACTGACTCGCGTGGCTGAATCCTGTTTCGACAAATCGACACCGAGCTCTGCAAGCTGCTTGAGCTGGGCATCATTGAGCGGGGAACGTCCGTAACGGTTGTTAGGATAGGCGCACAGGAACTCCGGGTAATAGGGCCCGTTCATATCCATCCAGGTAATAATCCGATCGCGCTCTTCTTCGCTCAGCTTCACGTCGTAATGGCCGCCATCCAAAGTCTTTGTCAGGCGGCTTGCGTGCGAGCCCCAGGAATAGGCGGGCTGGATGGGTGCCGGGCCCGCGCCAATCAGCTTGACGCATTGGTTTTTCCACAGATCAAAATAGGAGGCGTTGAAGGCGAGGCCGCGATCCCCGGCGAGGTTGAGCGACTTTCCCGCATCCTTTCCGTAGTCATGGCAGCTCACGCAATGCCTGTCAAAAACCGGCTGGACTTCCGTGCGGTAGTTGAAAAAACGGGCGGGCCCATACCATCCTTCCAATGTGCTTGGCGCGCGTTTCAGCGCCAGGGATGCTCGAGGAGCGTTCGCCGGGGCTTTCAGGCGATCTTCGTGGCAGCCGGTGCAGCTCTGGGTTTCCTTCGACTGGATCGTCGTCCCGCTGCGCATCGACTGGATCATCATTTTGTTCCCGTCCAAAAGCTGGAAGAAAATAAATTTCCCTGAGGGGACGATGAAATTCGCCGATCCGTCCGCTTCCACCGGAACGGTTCCGAGAATCCGTTTATTGGAAAAGTCGTGCCAGTTCATGGCGGGCGCCTCCTGCCCCTGGCCTTCCCAGGCCTTGCTCGACCAGGAACGCTTCTCGCCCTGCTCGACCACCCTCAAGAATTTCACCGAGCCGGGTTGGACATCCTTCATGTGGGTTCCTTGATAGACGTTCTGGATGTAGAATGCGCCGCTGCCATCGGCATAGTCGCGGCGCGTTGGAACGGCCGGCGGACGCTGACGGGAAGCCAGCGGCACAGGGTTGAAGCACCCTGGCTCCTCGGTGTGCAAGAGGAGTTCATTGCCAAAAACGTCCAGCAGGAAAATGCCCGTCTGCTCGCCATTGCCGACCATACGCGAGCACAGGAAAAACTTTTCGCTGAGGGGATACGGGTTCTCGTATTTGGGATAGACCGTCTTGAACGAGTCAAACGATCCCTTTTCCTTCACGAGATCCACCGCTTGAGCGGGCCAGGTGCGGATCACCGGAGCGCGTCCCTCCACGCCCTTGCTTCGGTCCACCAGCGCGATCGCCCCCCACGGCCGGTCGTGGCAGGAAGAGAACGTGCAGACCACCCACGATGTTCCGGGAACATTGCGTCCTTCAAGGGCGGCTCCGGGGCTGCCGGTGTTGTTCTTGTAATAGATGGCATGGCTGGTGCCGTCCGGGTTCATCGTCCAAAGCCCCTGGGCATCACCGAAATTGCGATCAACATATTCCCATCTGTCGTAGAGGATGCGCCCGTCCGGCAACACCGATCCGTTCCCCTCAAAGAGCGTGTTTTTTCCGATCTGGACGATGTTCGCGCCGTCCGCCTCCATCCGGTATAAATTTCCCATGATATGCCGGTTGCACATGCAGTATTTCGGCTCGCGCGAGGAGGTGAACGCGATCGCGTTGTCAGGCAGGTAAAAAGGATTGATATCAAACACCCCGGGTGCGCTGGTGAGTTGCCTGAGGCCGGAGCCGTCCGCCTTCACTTCGTAGATGTGGTAGTCTTCCTTGATGTTGCGCCTCATGGAGAAGACGATCTTGCCGCCGTCGAAAGAAACATCCGGGTCGCGCACGACCCCCTCCTTGCCGGGATCCACGAGCGTCCGCACCTCGCCCCCCTTGGCGAAGTCGATCGCCTTCAGCGAGCCTCCTCCGGTGTAGCTTTTGGTGTTGATCTCCCCGGTCTGGAACATCGTCTCGGTGTTGTGATGGTCCGGGCGGTATTGGGGGCGCGCGACGAAGAGAACCGGCTGCCCGCTCACGAGAGGATTTGCCACGAGCGCCTCGCGTTGGAGCGCCAGAAGCCCGGCCTCGTCCGGCGATTTTTCCAGCGCATTCAGCCGTTCGAGAAATTCCTGCCCGCGCCCGTAGCGTTCGCCGCAGGTCGCCTGCAAGTATTCAATCGCCGCGCGCAGCGCCGCCGGATCCGGCCTCTCCGATGCGGCGGCACCGGGCTCATGCGCCGCCGCCTTCGTCCGGCCCGCCTCCTTGTCGGGAGCCTGCGGGGCATCGGTCGCCGCCCGGCCCGGGACGGCCTGGATGAACGCCGCCGCCAATGCTATTTGCCAAGCGCTTCGGGCTGACATGGCTTCAAAGAGTCCAGAAACTGGAGAAAAAATCCGGCGCCGGCCTCGAGGTCGGCGACGGAAATAAATTCATCGCGAGTGTGCGCCTGGGCGATCGAGCCCGGGCCGAGGGCGATCGCCGGGCAGCCGCGCTCCGCGAAGATCGCCGCGTCGCAGAACCACGGGGCGCCCGCCAGCCCGGCCCCGCAGGATTGCAGCCGCCGGATCAACGGATGCGCAGGGTCGGTGAAAAGCGGGGCGGAGCCGCTGAGGGAAATCCCGATGTCCGGCACGCGCGTCCGCAGGAGCTCCGCGACCCATGCGATGTCCTGTCCGGGGAGCGTCCTCATGTCCACCGACGCCTCGCACGAGTCGGGGACGATGTTGGTTTTCGATCCGCCGGCGATCGTCCCGACGCTCAGGGTCGGGCGCCCGAGCACCGGATCGCCGAGCGTTTCAAAAACCGGCATGACCTCGCGCCGGAGGCACTCGATCGCCGCGCACATTTTGTAGATCGCATTCTCCCCGCATTCCGGCTTCGACGCATGGACGGCGACCCCGGCGGTTCGGAGGGAAAGCCATGCGGATCCCTTGTGGGCATGGACGACATCGAGTCCGGTCGGTTCGCCGGCGATGACAAAATCAAATGTTTCCTGTGCGGCGAGCGCCCTTGCCCCGTGCTGGCCGGCCTCCTCGCCCGCGAGTCCGGCAAACCAGATTTCATACGGGAGCGCGGAGATCTGCGGCCCCGCCTCGCGGAGCGCCCAGAGCATCGCGGCCATCGGACCCTTCGTGTCGGTCGCCCCTCTTCCATAAAGCCTCCCGTCGCGGACCTCCCCGCCGAACGGCTCGATCGTCATGCCGGTCACGCTCACGGTGTCGGTGTGCGGCGCAAAAAGGATCCTCGGTTTCCCCGCGCGGCCGGATGGAAACCGCGCGACAATATTCGGACGCCCGGGCAGAACCTCCCGCAGCTCGACCTCCGCTCCCGCGTGCGAGAGAAACCCGGCGACCCACTCCGCGCAGGCCGCCTCGCCGGTGTGAGGAGTTCCCGGATCCCCATCCGGGTTGACGCTCGGAATCCGAACCAGTTCGCTCGCGATCCCGGTGACGTTCATCGGCCCAGATACCATGCGACAAATTTCGGGATCCCCTCGGCGATCTTCGTCTTCGGGCAGTAGCCGAGCAGGCGGCGGGCCTTCGTGATGTCGGCCGACGTCAGCGGCATGTCGCCCTGCTGCTCGGGAAGGCGCTCGATCACCGCCTTTTTGCCGAGGGCTTTTTCAATTTCCAAAATCAAGTCCGCGAGCGTGATCGTCTGGTTTTCCCCGAGGTTGAAAATATCGAACCTCTCGCCCTCGTAGCCCAGCGCGCCGGTCACGCCCTGGACGATGTCGTCGATGTACGTGTAGTCCCGCCGGGTCGTGCCGTCGCCGAATTGCGGGATCGGCCTCCCGCAGTGGATCGCATCGGTGAATTTGTGGATCGCCAGATCCGGCCGCTGGCCGGGCCCGTAAACCGTGAAGAACCTCAGGCAAACGACCTTCAGCCCGAAGAGGTGCGAGTAATTCCCGCAGAGGTGCTCGCCCGCGAGCTTCGTCGCCGCATACGGGCTCAACGTCTGCGGGAGCGGCAGATCCTCGGAAAATGGCACCTTCTTCGCCAGCCCGTAAACCGACGAGCTCGACGCGAAAAGAAATTTGCCGGCCCCGTGACGGCGCGCCGCCTCGAGCAGGTGGTGCGTGCCGGTAATGTTCGTGTCGATGTAGAGCTGCGGATCCAGCACCGACGGGCGCACCCCGGCGCGCGCCGCGATGTGGATCACCGCGCCGAATCGGCCCTCCGCAAAAAGCTTCTCCACCGCCGCCCGGTCCCGGATGTCCCCCTCGACGACCCGCACCGCGCCGCCGAAGCCGGCGACGTTCGCCCGCTTGATCGCCGGATCGTAGAAGTCGTTGAAGTCATCAATGACCGAGATCTCGTGCCCGTCCGCCAGAAGCCTCCGGCAAACGTGCGAGCCGATAAACCCGGCCCCGCCGGTCACTAAAATATTCATCCCGCGAAACTAACGGCCGCCGGAAACCCGCCGCAAGAACTTTCCCGCTGCGGCCGGCCGCGCGCAGATCCGAAAAACGGGACGGCACCATCCCTCCAGGGAACCACAGGGGGAACGGGCGGCCCGCCCCTTTAGGCGCAAGGCCCCCCTGCAAAACCTGGAGGGCGCTGCTCCGTCAGCGCCGACTTTCTTGCAATCAAAGATGCGAGATCGAAGGTGTCTGCCCAGGGGGCATGGGCGTCCCGCCCGTGTGGGCACTGGTTATTGCTGCGAGGCTCAGTCTCTAAACGGGCGGGACGCCCGTTCCCCCTGTGGTTTGCAACTTTCCCGCCGTCCGTGAGCCCCACGGCGGGATTTTTCCTTGTGGATGGACGCCCGATCAGAGAGAACAAATCCGCAAGCCGCATGGCCGCCCGGGGTTATTTCCCGCGGGTTCCGCCTCCTTTTTGTTCATGATGGAGCCCTTATTTCTGACTGTTGTCGTTCCGACCTTTCGCGAGCGCGAGAACATCCCGCTGGTCGTCGGTCGGCTGGAGGAGCTCCTCGGCAGGTTCCGCTGGGAGGTTGTTTTTGTTGATGATGATTCCGATGACGGATCGCGGGAAGTCCTGCTGAGCCTCTCGCGGAAAAACCCCCGCGTGCGCCACCTGCGCCGGATCGGCCGTCGCGGGCTGTCCTCCGCATGCCTCGAGGGGATGGGATCAAGTTCGGCGGATGTCTTTGCCGTCATGGATGCCGATCTTCAACATGATGAAACCATCCTGCCGGCGATGGTCGCCGCCTTCGAGGAGGATTCCGGTTTGGATCTGGCGGTCGGAACCCGCTACTCTGCTGGCGGAGGCACGGGCGACTGGTCGGAGGGCAGAAAGTTTGTGAGCCGGGTGGCCACACGCCTCGAAAAATCCGTGCTGCGGACGCCGCTCACGGATCCGATGAGCGGGTTCTTTGCAATCCGGCGTGAGGTTTTCGAGGAGACGGCCGGGCGGATGACCGGGAAGGGGTTCAAGATCCTTTTGGATATCGTGCTCTCGAGCCGCCGCAAGCTGAAAGTCCGCGAATTTCCGTATGAGTTCCGCCCGCGGCTGCACGGGGAAAGCAAGCTCGATATCGTCGTCGGCCTTGAGTATCTCTACCTCCTGGCCGACAAAACCCTCGGGCGCCTGCTCCCAGTGAGTTTTATCCTTTATGTCAGCACCGGTCTCCTGGGGATGATGCTCCATCTTTCCGTGCTGGGCCTGCTTTACCGGGCGGCGGGGATGGTCTTCGTGAACGCACAAATCCTCGCGACGGCTGCGGCGATGACGTCCAATTTTCTGGTCAACAATGCGGTGACGTTCCGTTCGCGGCGGCTGCGCGGGCGCCTGCTCCTGCCCGGCCTCCTCGCCTATGTTGCCGTCTGCGCGCTGGGGGCGCTCGTCAATGTCCAAACCGCGGAGTATCTCTATATAAACAATATCCCCTGGTGGTTTGCCGGCGCGTGCGGCGCCCTGATCGGGGCGGTTTGGAATTATGCGGTCTCCACGCAAATCGTTTGGACCTGGCTCCCCGCGGCTCTCAAACCCTCTTCCAAGCCCAAAGGCTGACAAGCGATGCGCCGGATCCTCCTGGTTTTTTTCCTTTCGCTTGTGGGGCCTGCGTTCGCCGGCCTCGAGTGGGAAACAAAATTCCGCGACGTGCGCGCGGAGCCGGCGGACAAATCGGTCTCGGTCGTTTTTCCTTTCCGCAACACCGGCGCAGAGACGCTCGCGATCGCCGGCATCCAGACATCGTGCGGCTGCACGTCAGCGAAGGCGGACTGCAAAGAAGTCCCCGCCGGAGGCACCGGGTCGGTGCAGGTCCGCTTCGACATCGGCGGCCGCAAGGGCGAGCAGGTCAAGGCGGTGATCGTCCGCACTTCGGACCGCGAAACGCACAAATTGATCCTGAGAGTTCTTCTCCCCGGACGCTGACCGGATGAACCTTAAAAGAGTAGAAGTGGCCCGCGAATCACGCGAAAAAACAGGAATGCCAGCAACTTATGAAAGATACTCTATTCACCATGGGGTTGAATGCCTGTGTGTTTCTCACTTCATGATTTTATTCGCGTTGATTGGCGTGATTCGCGGGCAACTGCCGTTTCTCAGATGAACCGCGCGCCGCTTCAAAATATTTCACGGGATCTGGCGCTCGTCTCGGCGGCATTCCTCCTGTCGATCGCGCTCGGTTTTTTTGTGAATCTGTTCCGCTCCGACCCGCTGTCCTTTCCGTATCGCGTCCGCTCGGCGCGGATGCTGGCGGGCGTTCCGGGCACCGGGAAGGAACCGCATGCCATCACGCTCGCCGGCGCGGAGGCGGCCTGGAGGAAGGGCGCCGCGGTTTTCGTTGACGCGCGCGAATCGTTCTTCTTCGAGGAGGGGCATATCCCCCGCGCCATCAATCTGCCGGCCTCGAAAATCACCGGAAAAAAGCTCCCAGCCCTGCCGGCGGACCCGGCCGCAAACGTGATCGTGTATTGCTCCGGCGGCGATTGCGAGGACAGCGGGATCGTCGCCCGCGCGCTCCTCGCAGCCGGCTGCCAAAACGTCGCGATCCTATCCGGAGGATGGGACGCCTGGTCGGCCGCAAAAATTTCCCAATGATCGCGCGCCTGATTCTTGCGGCAATCTTTGTTGTGGCCGGGGTTCTCAAATTTCCCGATCCGCTCGGGTTTGCCGACGGGATTTCCGGGTTCCGATTGGTTCCCGTGTGGGCGATTCCTCCGCTGGCGCTCGGGATCCCGATTTTCGAGATCCTCACGGGCGCGGCACTTTTCAGCGCGCGCTTCCGGCCGGCCGGTTCGCTTGCGGCCGCCGGGCTCTCGCTGGCGTTCGTGCTTCTCTATGCCTGGGCGTTTGCGCGCGGCCTCGATGTCCGTTGCTCGTGCTTTGGAAACCTCGAGGTCTTCCGGGTTTCGACCGGCGCCGGCCTCCTGCGCGCCCTCGCCCTGCTCGCGCTCTCGGCGTGGGTTTTCATCAGGGTTTGCGGACGGATGCCTTCAAAACAAGATTGAGATCTTCGGGATTGAATTTTCTGTCCGCTGTGACAGCATGAATCACGTGAGCCGCTATCCCAGCTCAACTTCGGAGCCCCCTCGCTTCCATACAAACGCATCGTCTTCGCTAACCCATCATCTGCGAAAATCCGCGCCAATCTGCGGCTAAAAAAATATGAACGAAACATCACGCAAAGTCGGAGTCATCCCCGCCACCCTTATGGTCGCTGGGAACATCATGGGATCGGGAGTTTTCATGCTCCCGGCCAACCTCGCCGCCACCGGCGGCATCGCGATCTACGGCTGGGCGGTCACGATCACCGGCGCGATCTGCCTCGCCATGGTCTATGCGAAGATGGCGAGCATTGACGACAGCGCCGGCGGATCCTACGCGTATGCGCGCCGGGCGTTCGGGCCGTTCATCGGCTACCAGACCAACCTCCTGTATTGGCTGGCCGGGTGGATCGGCAACGTCGCGCTCGCTGTCGTCGGCGTCGGCTACATGAGCTACTTCTTTCCCGCGCTTAAGGATCCCTATGTGCTGGCCGCCGCATGCGTCGGTATGATCTGGCTGTTCACATTCCTCAATATCCTCGGCCCGCGCATCACGACCCAGGTCCAGTCGGTCACCACGATCCTTGCGCTCGTCGCGATCGTCGGCGTCGCGATCGTCGGGTGGTTCAAATTCAGCCTCACAACCTACATGGGCTCGTGGAACGTGAGCGGACACGACACGTTCGGCGCGATCCAGGGCGTGCTCAATGTCACCCTCTGGTCGTTCATCGGCGTCGAAACCGCCGCGGTCGCCGCCGGCGTCGTGGACAACCCGAAAAAAAATGTCCCCATTGCCACGATCGGCGGAGTCCTCCTGGCCGCCGTCACCTACGTCCTCTCGTGCACCGCGATCATGGGCGCGATCCCGAATGCGGACCTCGTCAAATCCGCGGCGCCGTTTGCCGACTGCGCGAAGCTCGCCCTCGGAAATACCGGCGGCGCGATCGTCTCGTTCTGCGCGGCAGCCGGCTGCCTCGGCTCGCTCGGCGGATGGGTTCTCGCCACCGCCCAGACCGCCAAGGCGGCCGCAGCGGACGGGCTGTTCCCGAAGATTTTCTGCGACTCGAACCAGCACGACGTGCCGGTGAAAAATCTCATCATCACCGGGTTCCTGATGACTGGCGCCCAGCTCCTGACGATCTCGCCGACCGCCTCGAAGGAATTCGGAGTGATCTCCTCGATCGCCGTCCTCATGACGCTCGTCGCCTATGTCTATGTCGCGGCCGCCCTTGTCTGGATCGCCAAAAAAGTCGGCATCGGCCTCGGCCTGATGATCGGCGTCACCACCGGCTATTGCCTCTGGGCCGTCGTCGGCTCGGATCCGAAACAGGTCATCTGGCTGGCGATCACACTCCTCCTCAGTGCCGTCTGCTACACGATCAATCAGGTCAGCCACAATAAACCCTCACCCGAAAAACCCATCTGATGCGCCCGATCCTCGTCGTCTTCCTCGTCTTTGCCGCCGGGATCTTCCTCGGCCATGAATACTGGCCGGAATCTCATCCCGACCCCGCCTGGCACTTCCGGTTCCACCGCGGAAAAATCCCGCATGTCCCGGCGGAAACGAGCCAGACCAACAAGCCGCCCGCCCAGCACGGCCGCATCCTCCACCCGCCGCAGAAGACCGCCGAACCACAGGCAAACTGAAGAAGAGTTCGGCCGCAGATTCACGCGGAGGTTCGTGGATTCCCGAAAACAGAAGAACCCGGAGAGATCCAACAGAATGAATCATGAGCCCGCGCGACGAGGTCTGACATGGGGGGAATGGATTCTCACGTTCCTGGCGATTCTTGCATTCGCCGGTTCTCCGCTCTCTGCTAATGCCAATCCGCCGCAGGCGGGGCGTCTTTTGGATCTGGCTTCGAGCGGGGGATATTCGCGTAAGGATTGGAATGAGTTGGGCCGGGAACTCAATGCCATTCCCGTATCGGAGATTCCAGGGGTGGCAAATGCCGCGCTGGCGTCCGGGCGTCGGCTGTCAGTCATCGGAACCGTGTTGGACGCCCTGAGTTATCGCTGGGCACTGAACCAACCGGAGGCGGCGCTGGCATTTGGTGATTCCATCACCGAGAAATCTCTGAGAGCGAGTTGGGGCAGGGCGGCATTTCGGGGATGGGCGGAGGAGGATTGGAAATCCGCGCGGGCGTGGTTGGACAAGTTACCGTCCGGCAATGAGCGCGATCGCGAGGTCAACGAACTGATGCAAATTGTGGCGGTTCACGACCCGCACGCTGCGCTTCAGATTCTGGCCGATGAATTCTCCCAGGGCAGACGGCCGGACACCTGGCACATCATGGCGATTTGTGCCACGCGAGATCCTGCCGCGGCGGTCAAGGCATGGGAGGCTCTCCCTCCCTGCCCGCAAAAGAACTCGGGCCGGGGCTCGCTGGCCAGATATTGGGCGGAGGATCAGCCGGAAGCGGCGTGGAAGTGGGCTTCGGGACTTCCCCTCGCCCATGAGCGGATACGCACACAGAAAGACGCGATCACCGGCGCGGCAAGCGTGGATCCAGCCAAAGCCGCCTGCATGGCCGAACAATCTCAGGAGCCCCTTCGTGGCGAACTGCTGACCCAGGTCGCCTGGGCATGGGCCGAAAAGGATGCGGATGCTGCGGCACAATGGGCGGGCACCCTGCCCACCGAGGCCCAGGCGGGCGTTTTTGTTTCCATTTTCAACCGGTCGAAAATCACCAGCCCCCGTGCTTTGTTGGAGCCCATGCTGAGTCTTCCTTCAGGCCGGGATCGCAATCTTGCCGTCGCCCGCGTGCTTCAACAGTGGAGCAATGAAAACTTTTCTGCGGCGAGAGATTGGCTGAGCAAACAGCCCCAGGGGCCGGATTCGGGCCTTTTCCTGACAAGCCTCACCCTGCTCCTCGCAGACAAAGACCCCGAACTCCTGCTCTCGCTCTTCGACAAAATGCCTGACGGCGACGAAAAAAAAATCCTGAGGATTTCTCTAAAATCAACAATTCAAGAAACGCGGCCGGAACTGGCTCCCCGGCTCGATCCGTCCAAGGGCGCAGGCAATGCCCATTGACAGCGGGAAAAACCGCGCGCATTGATCTGTGCATGGCCACATCAAAAAGAACGTGCGCCGCGTTCGTGTTGGACGCGGCTCTGAGGCTCCCCACGCTCCTTGCCAACACGCCCGACACGGGCGTGGCTACAACTTGAGTGAAACCGCTCTCATTGTCCGATGGGCTTTCCAATAAAATGCACTTTCGCCGCTTTATCTGCGATGGGGATCACCTCCTTCTCGCTTCTGGGCCAAGCCGCCTCTTCAGCGGTTCCGTCCAATGAAGCCCAGCCGCTCCCTCCCAACGCGAGGGACGGAGAGCAACAAAAGCGAGAGCTGTATTGGAATTCGCGCCTGACTCAAACGGCGCGCGGCGTGATGCCTCAAAACGGCGGGTATTCCACCGGCCCGAGGGCGTCGGCCGAACTTCGCAGGAGTTTTTCCATGAAGAACGGAAGGCTTCACGTCACGCCTTCCAAAGGACCATCCTTCTGCTCGGCTGCCACCTACACGCTTCTCATCAAAGCAGCGGAGGAATCTGTCGGGCGCTTGACCGGCCAGGAAAAATTGCTCCCGTCCTCACAGCCCGATGGAACAGGGATCTGGGGAAGATGGAACTCCAATGGCCCTGGCACGGCTGTCCTCTTCGCCGAATCGGGTGCGGGATTCAATTTTACCGATTGGAACAGTGCCCGGCCCGGCGATTTCCTCAAAATCTGGTGGACGGATGCCGTTGGAAAAAATGAAAGGGGGCACCTCGTTCTTTTTTTGGAAAGGCAGAATGAGAGCCTGACGTTTTGGTCGTGCAACCAATCCGGGGGCTATGGAATCAAAACCGTTCCCTTGAAAAAAATCCGACACGCCCTGTTCTCACGTCTGACGAATCCAGAAAAACTCCTCGATGCCAGTTTATCCGACTCAAACGGATACCTCGCATCCATGCTCCGCAAGGACACGTCATGGCAGGAAGTTCTGGAAAAATCCCAAGCAACAAAATGAATCCCGGATCCAAGAATGCCGGGGGATTCCCGGCGTCAGCAAGAGAGTTCATTCTCTCCTCGGCAGCGGCCTCAGACATCCTGACGTGTGGGGAAAGCTGGTGAGCCGATCATTGGTAGGGATGGCTCGCCGAGCCGTCCGACTTCTTTCGACGGACGCATCGGCAAAACCAGCGCGATAGCGCAACGAAAACAATGGGCAGGTAGAACATTTGGCCGGGAAGGCAACCGTAGCGCAGCGGAGAAGGCGTCCCTACCATCGCGGGTTGGGGTCATCCGTTTTCCTCGCTCCCTCATTTTCCTGGATGACACATCAGGATGTCTGAGCCTTCTGCGCTCGCTCGCCCTCGCGGCGTGGGTTTTATACCGCATCTTGGAAATAATCGGACTTCGCGGCGACCATGGGGAACGGGCGTCCCGCCCAATGCCACTAGCATTCATGGTTTGGAGCGATTAACATTTTCTTGGCGTCGGCTCTGGAGCCGATCAAGGGCGGAAAGGATTGGCGCAAGTGCCGTTGAGCCCGTGGCTCGGCAGGACGAGGCTTGGAGCGTTTTGGCAGGCGGGCACGGGCAATGAGATCCAGGAGTTTTTCCCAATCCCCGGCCAGATGCGGTAAATTTTGGCTCCATCGCGCCAGCCAGTTGAGCAAGTGACGGCAAGAGGAGCTGAAGGAAAGCGACAGTGCGGGCACCTTGGCTCGGAGAGCGGCACAGAGCATGGAGGCGCGAACCAAATTGTAGGTTCAACAAGCCGGCGAGCCATTCTTTTTTTGCCATCTCCGCAGATTTGCATTCGAGCTGCACCATGTGCATCTGGGTTTTGAGGTAGCGCAAATTCCATTCGATATTCCAGCGCACGGCGTAGAGCCCGGCGAGTTCCAGAGGCGGATAGAGTTCGGTTTGCGTGAGGGTCGTGAATAAAAAGAGGCGCTGGGTGCGGAAGCCGTTGCGCTGGAGTTTGGCCACGAGCAGGCGGCCGGGGATGGGATCGGCGCAGAGATCGGGCTGGAGCTTGTCTTGGCGGGAGTGAGCCCACGAGACGACGTGCTCGCCCAAGGAGAGCGGGCGATTGAGGAGCTTGCGCGCGCGTCCCTCGGTCATGCGCACCAAGGCGTGGGAGCCGGAGCGCAGAGCGGTTTGGGCGATACGAAACACGCCGAAGTTGCGGTCTCCGATGAAGAGGCGTGACCCGGAAGTTTGGGCGAGAATGATCTCGCAGGCCAGCTCCTGCTCGCTGGAAGTGGAAGGCCCGAGGCGGCAATCCATCGAGGCCCCGGTGAAGGCACAGAAGTCGACCACCACGCGCATCAAACACCAGTAGGCCGGAGTTTTGGACTGGTTGCCGTGGGGCGGGAAGTGCTTGGGAATGTCGCCCAGAGAGCGCAGGCGCAGGGTGGTTCCGTCGAGCAGACCCACCAGGAGTCCGCGCCACACGGCAGCGGGATCAAGGGCGGTGATGCGCTGCGCCTGGAGCTTGAGGACATCGGAGAGAAAAGCCAAAGGCAGTCGCTTGCGGGCATTGCTGAAGGAGGCCGTCGCGGTGGAGAGGAGTTTTTTTGAAAGCTCCGGGCGCAGGGCATCGGCCCCGCCGTTGTGGGCGTCGCAGAGGACGTTGTCCAGGGAGTGATCGGGTTGAAGGCGTTGGAAAAGGAAATACCAGAGGGTGACGCCGGGGCAGAAGAGCCGCTTGTAGAAGCGCTTGCCCGCAAGGGAGGGCAAGTCGAGAAGCTCGGCGAAAGGCAGCAGCTGGAGGAAAACACCAAGCAGTTCGCGCGGGCAGCGAGCGGGAGGAGCGGATTGACAGGGAGTCTGCAGGCGGGGAAGAGCGGCGTTTTTTTGGAAAGAAAGAGCTTGCATTTATGTATGTATTATCACATACATACATCCATGAAACAAAAAAACCGTCTCTCGCCAAGTGCCGCTTCCTTTTTGAAAAAGGTGACTTCCCTCTGGCCGGCCCTGAAAGGCTCGCTCGCGCTGGTTCACAAGCCCTGCATCCGGTCAGGCTGCGCGCTCTGTGCCAGCGGGAAAAAACATCCCGCGCACATGCTTTCCTACACACTCCAGGGCCGGCGCAGATGCCTGTATGTTCCCGTGGATCTGGTTCCCTTGATTCAGAAATCTCTGGAGAACGGACGCAAAATCGAGAGCCTCCTCTGCCAAAGTGGACCGGCTTTGGTCTCTGAATACAGAAAGGCCCGCGACATCAAAACTTCTGCAAAACTGGCTGAGGGCGCTTCAAGGACAGCAAAAAAGAAGAAATGCTAGTGGCATTGGGCGTCCCGCCCGTTCAGGCACTGACTCTGCAAGCACAGGCGAGTGTCTTTCACGGGCGTGACGCCCGTGCCCCCTGTTTTGCACTGGCCGCTTATCGTCTGTTTATTTCCAAGAGATGGGGTTTATGCGTCCTGACGCGAGAGGCCGTAAAATTCGATGCTGTCCACGAGGGCGAGCCAGCTCGCCTCGATGATGTTGTCCGAGACGCCGACCGTGCCCCAGGAGGCTTGGCCGTTCGTTGAGACGATGAGGACGCGCGTGCGGGCGGCGGTGCCGCGCGAGCCGTCCACGATGCGCACCTTGTAGTCGGCGAGACGGATGTCATCAATCCACGGATAGAACGGGCGGAGCGCCTTGCGCAGCGCGGCGTCGAGGGCGTTCACCGGGCCGTCGCCCTCTTCGACCGTGTATTCCGGCACGCCGTTCACCTGGAGTTTGACGGTCGCCTCGCAGGTGGTGAACCCGTGGAGCGCGGAGCGTCGGAACGAGCAGTGATACTCGCGGAGTTCGAAGAGCGGGCGGTGCCGCCCGAGCGTCCGGCGGATCAGCAGGTCGAACGATGCGTCGGCCGCCTCGAATTCGTATCCGGCCGCCTCGCTTTCCTTGACCTGGCGCAGGATCGCCGCGACCTCGGGAGCGCCTTTCCGGATGTCGAAACCGAGCTCTTTTGCCTTGGCCAGGATGTTGCTCTGCCCGGACATGTCGGAGACGAGGATCGTCTGGGCGTTGCCGACAAGCGCCGGCTCCATGTGCTCGTAGCTGCGGGCGAGCTTTTGCACGGCATGGACATGGAGGCCGCCCTTGTGCGTGAACGCGGTGGCACCGACATACGGCGCGCGGATGTCCTGCGGCACATTCGCGAGCTCGTCCACGAAGCGCGAAAGCTCGCGCAACCGCGTGAGATCGGGAACGAGCGGCAGGCCCGTTTTCACCTGGAGCGTGGGGACGAGCGTCGTGAGGTTGCAGTTGCCGACGCGCTCGCCGTAGCCGTTGATCGTCCCCTGAACCTGGCAGGCTCCGGCCGCGACGGCCGCGAGCGCATTGGCGACCCCGAGCCCGGAATCGTTGTGCGTGTGGATGCCGACCGGACACCCGAGCGCGGCGATCACTTCGCCGGTGATCCTCCCGACTTCCTCCGGGAGCGATCCGCCGTTCGTGTCGCAGAGCACGACCAGATCCGCCCCGGCCTCTTTTGCAGCCCGGACTGTTTTCAAGGAATACGCGGGGTCGTCCTTGTAGCTGTCGAAAAAATGTTCGGCGTCGTAGAAGACCTCGCGCCCGTTCGCCTTCAGATGCGCGACCGTCTCCGCGATCATCGCAAGGTTTTCCTGCGGCGTGACGTTCAGGACTTCGGTCACGTGCAGCAGCCAGGTTTTCCCGACGATCGTCACGACCGGCGTCTTCGCATCCAGGAGCGTGCGCACCTGCGCGTCGTCCCGCACCGCGACCCCGCCCCGGCGGGTGCTGCCGAATGCCGCGATCTTCGCGTTCCTCCACTCCCGCTTCGCAGCCTCCTCAAAAAATGCGACGTCCCTCGGGTTCGATCCCGGCCACCCGCCCTCGATGAAATCCACCCCGAACGCATCGAGCTTTTCGGCCACGCGGATCTTGTCGAGCACCGAAAAAGAAATCCCCGTCCCCTGCGTGCCGTCGCGCAGCGTCGTGTCGTAGATCGTGACCGCCTTCATGCAAAAACCCTACCCGCCCGGCTTCCCGGGAGCAAGCCCGGGAACGAAGCCCGCTTGTCACCGGGTGCCTCTCCGAAAGGTGTGCGAAGGGGTCTGCCCAGGGGGCATGGACGTCCCGCCCGTGCGGGCGCTGATTTTCGTCTCGAATGGGGTCATCTATTTTCCTCGCTCCTAATTTTTTCTGAATGCACGGCAGGATGTCTGAAATTCTGTCAGGGGATTTTTGCAAGGATCTCCTTTGCGCCGGCCTGTTCGTAGGCGTCGGCGATTCCGAGCAGGCGGGTTTCGTCGAGCGGTTTTCCAAGGAACTGGAGTCCGACCGGGAGGGGTTTTCCGTCCTCCTCGACGAGGCCGCACGGGACGCTGATCCCGCAGATGCCCGCGAGGTTGGCGGCGATCGTGAAGATGTCGGCGAGATACATGCGGAGCGGGTCGTTGACGCGCTCGCCGATTTTGAACGCGAGGTCCGGGGATGTCGGGCACACGAGGGCGTCCACTTTTTCGAAGGCGCTGGTGAAATCCCGGCGGATGAGCGTGCGCACCTTCTGGGCGCGGAGGTAGTAGGCATCGTAGTATCCGCTCGAGAGGACGTAGGTGCCGAGGATGATCCGGCGCTTCACCTCGCTGCCGAACCCTTCCTCGCGCGTGCGGCGGTAATGGTCGAGGAGGTCGGTGGGATTCTTCGCGCGGTGCCCGTAGCGGACGCCGTCGAAGCGGGCCAGGTTCGCGGAGGCCTCGGCCGTGGCGATGATATAATAGACGCCGATCGCGTATTCGGTGTGCGGGAGCGAAACCTCGACAAGCTCGGCGCCCAGCGCTTCGCACTGCCGGATCGCGGCCTCGACCTTTTCGCGCACCCGCACGTCCATGCCGTCCACAAAATACTCTTTGGGAATTCCGAGCCGGACGCCTTTGAGCCCGCGCCCGAGGCCGGCGGTGAAATCTTCCGGCGGCAGATCGAGCGACGTCGAGTCGCGGGGATCCTTCCCGGCGATCGCGTTCAAGATCGCGGCGCAATCGCGCGTGCTGCGGGCAAACGGTCCGATCTGGTCGAGCGAGCTGGCGAAGGCGACGAGCCCGTAGCGCGAGACCCTGCCGTAGCTCGGCTTGAGCCCGACCACGCCGCAGAGGGCGGCCGGCTGCCGGATCGAGCCGCCGGTATCGCTTCCGAGCGTGGCGAACGCCTCGCGAGCGGATACCGCCGCTGCGGAGCCGCCGCTCGAGCCCCCGGGAATCCGCGTCGTGTCCCACGGGTTGTGCGTGATCTGATACGCGGAGTTTTCGGTGGACGAACCCATCGCGAACTCGTCCATGTTGAGCCGTCCAAACGGGATCGCCCCGGCCGCGCGCAGCTTCGTGATCACGGTCGCGTCGTAGGGCGCCCGGTATCCGGCAAGAATTTTTGACCCGCACGTGCACTGTTCCCCGAGGACATTGATCACGTCCTTGATCCCGATCGGCACGCCGCCGAGCGGGAGCGACACGTCGGCATTTTCCGCCGCCGCGAGGGCGGAATCAAAATCCCGGGCGAGGTAGGCGCGGATCTGCGGATCGACGGTCTTGATCCGATCCTCGAGTGCCCGCACGGCATCGGCCGGCGCGAACGCCCCGCTGCGGAAACCGCTTTGGAGTTCGGAGATCGTGAGGCGGGAAAGATCGCTCATGGCTATTCGATGACTTTGGTCACGACGACGAGGTTGTTTGCCGTGTGCGGGGCATTCGCGAGCACGGCCGCGCGGTCGAGCCCCGGACGGACGATGTCCTCGCGGAAGACGTTGAACACCGGATTCGCGTGCGCCGTCGGCTCGACCTCCGAGACGTCCAGCCGCCCGAGCTGCTCGACATATTCGAGGACGCTGCCCAGCTGGGACTGGAATGTGGCGGCTTCTTCGTCGTTCAGCTCGATGCGCGCCAGGCGGGCGACATCGCGGACATCAAGGTTCGGGCTGCTCATGTGCGCCCTTTGGTAGATTCCCCGCGCCCGTTTGTCCAGCGCGCGGTCAACCCGGCCGCCACGCAGGGCGCATCTCTGATGGCAGAGCACAGGGAGAACGGACGTCCCGCCCGTTCCTTTTCTATGGTAATCTGTGATGACTCCTGCATTTGGGGCGAGTTTGGGGCAACCAATCGGGATGGCGAAGACCGAAGCGGAATTCGCACCAGCTACGACTTGGGGAGTGAAGAAATTCGCGCCAGGAGGTTCCCTCATTTCTTGCGGCTTGCAAATATGCAGACAAAATGCATTTTTACATAAACCATGATCCTGCGTCTTCTTTCTGCCGCGTTGAAAACCCAATCCCACGAATTTCCGGTGGTGACGCTCACGGGGCCGCGTCAGTCCGGGAAAACGACTCTGGTTCGCACGGTTTTTCCGAAGCATGCGTACTGCACGCTGGAAGAGTTGGATGTGCGGCAGGCGGCCAAAGATGACCCGCGCGGATTTTTGAAATCTTTTCCCGGGCCGGTCATATTGGATGAGGTCCAGCACGCGCCGGGGTTGCTTTCCTACATTCAAAGCGAGGTGGACTCGGGGAGCGATCCCGGACGGTATATTTTGACGGGTTCGCAGCATCTGGCGCTGATGGAGGGGGTGAGCCAGACGCTGGCGGGCAGGACGGCGGTGCTGCATCTGCTGCCGTGCTCGCTGCAGGAGACCGGGGTGAGGGGGACGCTGGATGAGACGATGTTCCGTGGCGGATTTCCGGCGGTGGTTGCCGGGGGGCGGGATGCGACGTCGTGGCAGAACGCCTATATCCAGACGTACATCGACCGCGATGTGCGGACGGTGCGAGCGATCGGGGATCTCGCCGGTTTCCAGCGGTTTGTCCAATTGTGCGCCAGCCGGGTCGGGACGCTTCTGAACCTGGCCTCCATGGCAGCGGATTGCGGGGTGGCGCTCAATACCGCGAAGGCGTGGATTTCCGTCCTGGAGGCCGGGTTCGTCGTAACGCTTCTGCGCCCGTATCACCGCAACTTCGGCAAGCGGCTCACCAAGCATCCCAAACTGTATTTCGCCGACACCGGCACCGTCTGCGCGCTCGTTGGAATCCGCGAGCCGGGGCACCTCGCAAACCATCCGCTCCGTGGGCCGATTTTCGAAAATCTCGTTGTCGGCGAGTATCTCAAGGCGATGACCAACCGGGCTCGCCGCCCGAGCCTGTTTTTCTGGCGCGACCATACGGGGAACGAGGTGGATCTCCTCGCTGGAGACGACACAAACCTCACCGGCGTCGAAATCAAATCCGGCTCCACGGTCGCCTCCGACTGGGCGCGTGGGTTGGCCTTCTTTCAAAAAGTCTCCGGCACCGCGCTCACCCATGCCGAAATCCTCCACGGCGGCGGCGGCAATTCTCTCCCCTGCGGCATCGCCCGCCCCGTCCCCTGGACCCGGCTCGCGGAAAAGAAATATTTCACCAACCTGTGATCGGGTGCCTCGCCGGGCTGCCGGTGAGTCGCGTAAAATGTCAATAAGCAAGGACCCCTTCGACACTGATGCCATCCGGAAAAAATGGTGGGGCGAGAAAAACGGATGACCCCATTCGAGACTCGAAAACGGCAAGCGTTGAGTGAGCAGCATGGGGGTTAATCTTCCGGGGCGAGTCCGGCGTCGGCGAGAGCCTTGTCGTAGAGCGGGCTGAGGAGCGGATGCTGCCTGCGGGCCGACTCGATGTCGGCGCGGGCGTCTTCCGTGCGGCCTTGCACGAGGGCGGTGGCGGCACGCGCATACAGTCCCGACGGGTTATTGGCGAGAGTGCCCGTGGGAAACTTTCCGGCCATGACCTCGGCCTCAGCGGTTTTTCCCTGCTTGAGCAGGCAGAGATAAATCTGGAAGCCGGTGAGCGGGCGGAATTTCGTGGTGGGCAGAATCTCGCGGAACTGCTGCTCGGCTGCGGCGTAGTTGCCGTCCCGGAGAAATTTTTCCGCGAGGGCCTGACGCCCCCGGGCATTTGCCGGCGCTGACCTGGTCGGCGGTTGAAGGGCCTTGCCCGCAGGGACACCGAGCTTCATCGAGACCACGGCGGGCACGGGATGCGGAGCGGGAGCGGCGGGCTTTTTCCCCCACGACGAAAGCAAAAAGGAGGCCGTGACGAAAAGCGACAAGGCACCCAAAACGCCGAAATACGTTGCGAGAACAGCCTTCGGGGACGAGCGTCGCTGCCAGCGGAAAACCGGGCGGAAAATCCGCCATGCGGCGATGCGCAGCTTGCGCGCCCGCGGGCTGGCGAGCTTCGGAAGCGCTCTGGCCGGGCGTGCCTCCGCGCCGTGGAGCCCGTCATCACCCGGCGCGCCAGCCCGCCCGCCCGCATGGCGGCTGCGCTGCAGGATCTGGATCGTTTTGCGGCGGGTGCGCCGGTCGTGCAGCCAATTTTGCAATCCGGGGACAAACTCCTGCAGGATCCTGCCGAAAACGCCCTGCCGCCCCTCTGTCGCGATAGCGGTTTGCTCCACGGTTTCCTCTGCCTTCGCGACGATCGGGAGGAGGCGTTTTCCCGGAGGGAGTCCCTCGGGGAGGAGCGGTTCTTCTTTCTTTGGAGCCCCGGAGTCCTGCGGCATTTCTTTCGGCGGCACACCGGAACCCTGCGCGTTTTCTTTCGGGGCCTCCTCCGAATCCAGCGATTTTTGCACGAGCTTTTGGAGCAGGGAAACGATGGACACAAGCAGCGCCCCGGAGTTCTGCGGCTTTCCCTCCGGAGCCGGTTCGTTCTTCTTCCGCCTATCGGCGAACTTGTCCACGAGCGTTTTCTTCGAGCGTTTTTCCATAGTCAGAATGATCGGGTTGTCAGTGGGCGGTCGGGGATCCGGAGCGGCGCGACAATGCCAGTTTGACTATGACAGCCGTAATAATTTCCAGGAGTCGCGTGGTAAAAGAACTTGAACGGGACGTATCCGGCCGTCATATGGACTGGATCCCAATAAAGGATACTCATCGCTCCGGTGCTCGCGGTCACCGCAGGCCCGTTGTAGATAACGATCGCGCCGTTGGCGTTGAGTAATGTGACAGCGCCCGCGCCTACCGAGAGCGAGAGGTAGGTGCCAAGGGCGGAAGACCGATGTGGTTTGCGGGCGTTTTTCGAGTGAGCTGGGTGGGTTTTTATTTTGGTTTTCGCATGCTGCCTTCAGGCATCCATTGCCATCAAGCAGACACAGAATATCCAGTCACAGGGAATCGTAAATAGGCAGGATTGCCTATGCCGGCGGGCGCCTGAACTCCGGCGGAGCTTATTGGAAAACAGCGGCAGCGGTGCGGGTTTCCACGCCGAGCTTGGCGTAGATGCTCGCCACGTGATGATGCACCGTGCGGGGACTGATGCCCAAAATGATACCGATCTCGAGATCGCGTTTGCCCTCGCGCACCCAGTGGAGAATTTCGTGTTCCCGCACGGTCAAATCCGCCAATTTCCCCATGGGAACGACAGCGCCCGGAGCGATATTTTGCACGCCGATTAGGCGGCGGCTCAACGGGTGGAATGGAGCCAGGCTATTCAATACCCGGTGGAAGGCTTGGAGCGGGGAGAATTCCCGGTCGAGGAACCTGCGACTCCGCCCGCAGGTCAGGATGAGCACCCGGTTGGATGCGGTGAAAAGATAAGCCGTCGCGACGTCCTCGACGTCCAGCGGACGGTCCACCTCGTTGTAGATGGCCGACTTGTGCCATTCCCTGTCGCTCACCTCCCTGCTCCGTATCAGAGCCATGGGCTCCCGGCGGCTCAGGAATTTGCGGGCCAGCGGGTGGTCGATCAATTTCCCGCTCGCCGCCATGCGGAAGTCGTTGACGGACGGCAGCCACCCCTTGTGCGAAAAATATACGTCCGCAACCAGAGTTGCGGGATTGAAGAGAATGGCCGAAAAATGGTCTCCCGGCGACACCTCGCGGAGTCCATCCACCGCCGCCTCCGCCAAACCACGGTCGCTCCTTGCGGAGACAATCCGGTCCAGGATTTCGAGTTGAACATTTACTCTCGGCATGAAACTACGATAGCGTATAACCATTAGACCGGAAATGTGGTCAGTCAAAATATCTGACAATTCTTGCGCGATCAGATCATCGAAGCGATTGAGCAATGTCCGGTTGACTTGGGACACCGCAAGTGGGATTATCCCACGATGACAACGACGGCGGACAGCAAGAAGCGGATTGTGTTGCCGGTGGCGAGGCCGGGCGATGTGTTCGACATTCAACGTCAGGGGGATGGTCAGTTTGTGCTCCTGCGGCTGGCCCGACCGGAACCGGAAGCTCGATTGACCCGTGCGCAGTGCCTGCGGGCGATTGACGCCGCGCCACTGCACCCGAAGATGGACTGGGGGACACTCCGTGAACTGACTCGCGAGCCATGATGTTGCTGGACACGAATGTACTGATCTACGCATCCGACGCGAAGTCGAGCCACTGCCGTTGGGCTCGGCGCATGATTGCCGAGGGCGTTTCCGGTGCGGGGGCCGCAGTCAACGCGGTCAGCCTGGCCGAGGTGTGCGTGGGGGATGCCGAACCGCAAACCGTGGCCGACCGGATCCGGAGTTGGGGCGTGGCCGTGCTGGACGTTCCGGCTGCCGCCTCGGAGGTGTGCGCGCGTGCCTATCTGAGTTACCGGGTGCGCCGCAAGGCCGACTCCGGCAAGGAAGCGCCCGCGTTGCCTCTCCCCGATTTTTTCATAGGCGCCCATGCGCAAATCATGGGTTGGCCGCTGGCGACCGCTGACGAGAGTCGGTTCAAAACGTATTTCCCGGCCGTGCCGCTGAGAACGCCTTAGCGATGCGGTGAGGAGAATGGCTCAGGGCACGCCAAGGAAGGAAATGGACTCCCTGCTTCATCCAGTGGAGGGGAAGATTCGGGGTCAGGGAAGTCAAAGATTTCTGACAATTCTTGCGCGATCAGGTCATCGAAGCGAATGAGCCATGTCCGACGGGTCGCCGACCACGAGGCCGCAGATTACCCACGGCTTGCGACAATGTCGTGGCGCTCAGAGATCCTTGACAAAGGATTCCAAGTCCGCATACCGGATGGCCGCGCCGCGCTTCATTCGGGCAAAAGCTTCCAGTGCCATTTCCCGGGCGATCGTGTGACTGACGACGGGGCGCGGGTAATGGTCTCCAACGCCGGCGGCGCGCAGGATTTCCGCCGGTGCTTTGTGCGGTTGATGCAGCCACTTGTCGGGAAGTTTCGCGAGTTCGGGGCACCACTTGCGGACGTAGCGGCCGAGGGGATCGAATTTCTCGCCCTGGCTGGTCGGATTGAAGACCCGGAAGTAGGGCGCGGCATCCGCCCCGCAGCCGGCCGTCCATTGCCAGCCCATGGTGTTCTGCGCGAGGTCGGCATCCACCAGCGTGCCCCAAAACCACCGTGCGCCCTCCTGCCAGGGCAGCAGGAGATCCTTCACAAGAAAACTCGCGGCGATCATGCGCACGCGATTGTGCATCCAGCCGGTCGCCCACAGCTCGCGCATCCCGGCATCCACGATGGGAAACCCGGTGCGGCCTTCCTGCCACGCGAGAAGCAAGGCGGCGTCATGGCGCCACGGAAAACTTTTGAAAGCGGCGCGCAGTGGTTCGGTGGGCGTGTGCGGAAAGTGGAAAAGCAGGTGGTGAGCGAACTCGCGCCAGCCGATTTCGGCGAGGAATTGCGAGCCGCGCCATTGACAGGCAGGCAGACCGCGCTTCGTCGCGAGCCGCCGCAGGCCGTGCCACACCTGGCGCGGGCTGATTTCTCCGAAGTGCAGGTGCGGCGACAAGCGCGACGTGCCGGCGACATCCGGGCGATTGCGGTGGTCGGTGTAGCGGTCGAAGGCTTTGGAAAGAAAGCGGCTCAGGTTGGCGGCCGCTCCCGCCTCGCCCGGCTGCCACGCGGCGCGAAGCCCGTCCGGCCACGGGAGCTTCGGCTCAAGTTTCAGTTCATCGAGCGCGAGCGACGCCGGCCACTTCGCGAGCGCGGGCAGATGCGAAGGCGCGCGCAAAGGCGCGTCCGGGTCGGGCTTCGCGAGGCAGTGTTTCCAAAACGGCGTGAAGACCTGGAACGGCTTCCTGCTTTGGTTCTGAATCGTCCAGGGTTCGTGCAGCAGCGCGGCGTTGAAGCTTTCGGCGGCGAGCCCGTCGTCGCGCAGGGCTTCCTTCGCCTGATGATCGCGCGCCATGACGGCCGGCTCGTAGCGGCGGTTCCAGAAAACCGCGCCGGCACCGGTCTCCTTCGCGACCTTGCGCAGCGTGGCGGGCGCCGGCCCGCGACGGATCACCAACCGTGAGCCGACCTCCCGCAGACGAGCGTCGAGGGCCGCGAGCGATTGGTGCAACCACCAGCGCGACCCGCCTCCCGGCTGCCAAGGGGCTTCCTCCCCGGGTGAGTCAATGAACAGGGGGATGACGGCTCCCCCTCGTTTCTTTGCGGCGTGAAGCGCCGGATTGTCGGCGAGGCGGAGGTCGTGGCGAAACCAGACGATGGCGGGAGCGGGCTTCATGGGAGGAACGGGCTCACACGAACTTTTCAAATTCTCCGATGAAGGGGCGCATGTCGCGGAGCAGCACGGCGTCGGGCTTGCAGCGCAGCACCATGCCGTCGAGATACATCAGGCTGCGGATGATGGCAAAGATGCCTTTCTCGAACACCATCCCCGAATGCACGCCGAGCTTGATGGTCCGCATCATTTGTCGGGTGAGGCTGACCTGCGCCACCGTGGCGCCGTCGAAGCCGGCGTAGAGCTCCACGAAGCGGCCCTGGAACGCGTCAAATTCCGCGCCCGTGATTTGGCGTTCGGACATCCGGTTCAGCGCGGCGGCGCATCGCGGGTAATCGTATTCGGAAAGCGCGGCGAAGAAATCAAACAGGCCGCGCCGGATTTTCGGGCCGACGTGGCCGATATACCCGGTGTCGATGAAGCAGAGCTTGCCGTCCGCGAGCAGCACGTTGCCCGGGTGCATGTCGCCGTGGAACGTGCCCGCACAGAACATGTAGAATCCGTGGATGTGAAACAGCTCGAGGAGGCGCTCGTAGCCCAGGTCGCCGGCCTCCAGCAGCTCATCGAAGCTGCGGCCGGGAACGAAACTGGAAACCATCACGTTCTCGTTCGACAGCGGCTTGTCCACACGCGCAAAAACCAGGCCGGAAAGATCGAAGGTGTCGCGGTGCTGTTCGTAAATCGCGCGCAAGGATTTTTGGCCGGCCACCTCATGGCGCAAATCGAGTTCGCTCAGCGTGTATTCCTCGATGTCACCAAGGATCCCCTCGGGATCGCCGACCTGCCGGAGCTTGGGATAAACCAGGGTGGCCAGACGAAATAAACGCCTGAGGCTGGCGACATCGGCGATGAACCCGGCGCGCAGATCGCGCTTGATCGCTTTGATGACCACGGCTTCGCCCGTTTTCAACCGCGCGCGATGCACCTGGCCGACAGAGGCCGAGGCGAGCGCGGCCGGCTCGATGCTATTGAAGTGGTCGAAGAATCCCGGGACGGCGGACGCGCGCAGCAGGCCCAGAAAATCTTCCTCTGCGAGGACCGTGTTCCGGCGGTAAAGGCGGGCGAGGTGCGCGCACTTTTCGGGCTCCAGGAAATCAATCCTCAGCGCGTGGACCTGGCCGAGTTTCACCGCGAGCAGGCCGAGTCCCTCGATCCATTCGAGATCCGGCAGCTTGCCGCCGCGCCCGTAAATCGAGTGGATGAGACGGCCGAATTGAAGCCAGTTCATGGCGCCTGCAGGTTCAGACCCGCGTGTTCTTGGAGACGAACTCCACGCCGTGCCGGCGCGCGATGAGATTCGCCGCGATGCGGCCGGACTCGTAAATCGTCGGCAGGCCGCTGCCGGGATGGGTGCCGCCGCCGACAAGATAGCAGTTGTCGAGCTCCTCGAACTTGTTGCGCGGCCGGAAATAAAGCATCTGGTTCAGCGAGTGCGCGAGGTTGAAAGTCGCGCCGAACTGGATGTTCATGTCTTGCCACGTCTCCGGCGTGTACACGATTTCCTCGTGGATGTGGCTCCGGAGATCCGCCATGCCCGCCCGCATTTCCATCGCCGCGATCACGCGGTCGCGGAACGCGCTCTTCTCCTTCTCCCAATCCACCTTCGCCGTCCGGTTGGGCACGGGCACGAGGACGTAAACCGCCGAATGTCCGGCCGGCGCGAGCGAGGGGTCGGTCACGCTCGCGTTGCGGATGTAAAACGAAAGGTCGTCGGACAAAACCTTGCGCTGAAAGATGTCGCGGATGTTCGCCTTGTAATCCCGGGCGAAAAAAATCGTGTGGTGCGGGAGGTCGTAAATTTTGTCGAGTCCGAGATAAAGCATGAACGTCGAGCACGAATACTCGCGGGCGTCCACTTTTTCCGGGCTGTATTTTTTCAATACGCCCGGCGGCACGAGATGCTTCATCGCGTATCCGAAGTCCGCGTTCAGCACCGTCTCGTCGGCCAGCACCCGTTCGCCGTCCGCCAACTCGACGCCGCGCACGCTGCGACCTTCGAGCACAAGCTGCTTCACGGGCGTGGAGAGCCGGAAATTCACCCCCAGTTCGCGGCAGACCTTCGCCATGGCCTCCGGGATTTCACTCAGGCCGCCCATGACGTGATACACGCCGAACGCGTGCTCGACGTAAGGCAGGATGGCGAACGCGCCCGGACATTCCCATGCCGACATGCCGAGGTATTTCGATTGGAACGTGAACGAGACTTTGAGTTTTTCCTCCTTGAAGTAATCGCCGAGCACGCCGAGCAGCGAGCGGCCGAGCGAAAGGTTCGGCATCGCCCTGAGCAAATCGCGCGTGAAATACTGCCAGATGGTGGAGTAGTCCTTTTGCAGGCACGGATACATCAGCCGGAAGCGCCGCTTCTCCACCGCCATGAACTTGTCGTAGCCCGCGCGGTTGCCGGGAAAATGCGCGTCCAGTTGCTGCAGCATCGCCTCCCGATCCGTCGTCGGCTCAAGCCGCAAATCCTCGAACTGCAACCGATACATCGGCTCAAGCTGCACGCACTTCAGGTAGTCGTCGATGTGCCGCCCGCCCTCCTCGAACACCTCGTCGAGAATGAACTTCATCATCAGGAATGTCGGGCCGGTGTCGTGCTTGTAGCCGTTGCTCACGATGGCGGCGTTGCGCCCGCCGACATGCGGCTCTTTTTCGAAGACGGTGACCTTGAAACCGCGCGCCGCCAGCAGCATGGCCGCGGTCAGGCCGCCCGGCCCCGCGCCAACGACGATGATGTGCTTTTGTCCGCCTTCAGTTTTCATAGGAAATCCCACTATCGCAGGAAACGAACCTTTTCACCAAGCTCTCTTTCAACCGCCCGTGTTCCCTGCTCTTCCGACAAGACCCTGCGGAGCCGCTTCATTCCTTGATGGGCCGCGGCTAAAGGATCTCAAAGCGCACCGTCCGTGCGGCGGCGGCGGCTTCCGCCTCGGATGCGGCGTGGATCCAGAGGAGGGGCTCGCCTTTCACGACGCGCTCCCCGGTTTTCCGGATGCCGGAAAATCCGACGGCGGGGTTGATCGGGTCGGTCGTCCGGTGGCGCCCCGCGCCCAATTGTACGGCCGCCGCGCCGATCGAGCCCGCGTCCATTTTCCCGATCTCCCCATCGCGCGGGCAAACGAGAGGGGTCACGACCGGCGCGGAATGGAAATCCTCCCACCTTTCAAAGGCCCGCGCATCGCCGCCCTGCGCCTCGACAAGTTCGATAAACTTCCGCCAGGCCGAGCCGTCGCTGAGCCGCACGGCGAGGGCCTCGCGCGGCGAGTCGGAGACAGCGGCCGCAAGGTCGAGCGTGAGCGCGAGGAGATCCTCCGGGCCCTTGCCCTGAAGGGTTTCGAGCGCCTCGCGCACCTCCAGCGCGTTGCCGACCGTGCGCCCGAGCGGCTCGTCCATCGGCGAAAGGCGGATCGATGTCCGGACGCCTCCGGCATTTCCCGCCGCAGCGAGCCCGGCCGCAAGCTGCTCCGCCTCCCCGCGGGATTTCATGAAGGCGCCGCCGCCAAATTTCACATCGAGCACCAACCGGTCGAGCGACTCGGCGAGTTTTTTCGACATAATGCTGGCGATGATCAGCGGGCGCGAGGGCACGGTGGCGGTGACGTCCCGCAGCGCATAGAGCCGCTTGTCCGCCGGGCAGAAGTCGTCCGTTTGACCGGCCATGAAAACGCCGACTTTTTTGATCTGGCGCAGGCAGGCAGCCTCGTCGAGGTGGACGTTGAACCCAGGGATGCTCTCGAGCTTGTCGAGCGTGCCGCCGGTGATCCCGAGCCCGCGCCCGGAGACCATCGGAACCCAGAGGCCGTCGCAGGCCAGGAGCGGCGCCAGGACGAGGGAAACCTTGTCGCCGATCCCGCCGGTCGAGTGCTTGTCCACCTTCGGAGGCGAGCCCTCCGGCCAGCGGAACACGCGCCCGCTGTCTCGCATCGCCGCCGTCAGGGCCGCCGTCTCCCCGTCCGTCATCCCCTGGAAAAAAACCGCCATCGCGAACGCGCTCATCTGGTAGTCCGGCACCTCGCCTCGGGAATACGCGGAGATCAGGCCCGCGATCTCCCCGGCGTCCAGGGATCCGCCGTCGCGCTTTTTTTCGATGAGGGACGGGACGTGCATGTTCCGGAGAACTTACCATGCCGGGGCGGAACGCGGAAGCCCAGACATCCTGATGTCATTCTGAACAGATGGCTGTGTTTGACCTCGCTCGGGGGCCGGGCATGATGCCAGGGTGCTCACGGATCTGAGGTTGCGGGACTTCCGATGTTTTGACGCCCTGGAGTTTTTTCCCGGGCGCGGGCGAACATTTGTTTCGGGGGCAAACGCGCAGGGGAAGACCTCGATCCTCGAGGCGATCTGCATTCTCCTGCGCCTGCAATCCCCGCGCACAACCGCCACGGCCGAGGCGATCCGGTTCGGGAGCTCCGGGTTTTCTCTCGACGGGCACTGCGCGGGCGCCCACCTGCTCTGCCGCCACATGTCCGACGGCCGCGAGATCGCGCTCGACTCGAAACCTCAGTCCCGCACCGACGACTACCTGGATGTCGCGCGGGTTGCGTGGTTTGCCAACGCCGACATCGAACTCGTGCGCGGGGGGGGAGGCGTCCGCCGCCGGTATCTGGATTTCCTCGGGACGCAGTGCCTCCCCGGATACCGGAAATCCCTGCGTGCGTTCGAGCGGGCGCTGCGCTCGCGGAACGCCTTGCTCAAGGACAACCGCTCGCGGCGCGAGATCGAGGCCTTCGACCAACCGCTCGTTGAGGCAGGGGAGATCCTTCTCGCTTCGCGTGCCTCGCTCGTCGCGGATCTCGCGCCGCTCGCCCGCCAAGCGTGCATCGAGATCAGCGGCGGGAGCGACGCGCTGGAGATCGCGTATCGGCCCGGCGCCTCCGGCCCGCTCGCGGACGCGCTCGCCGCCTCGCGGGCGGAGGAACAACGCCTGCGCCAGACGATCACCGGCCCGCACCGCGACGATCTGGGAATCTCCCTCAACCGGCTCGACGCCGCCGGATTTTCCTCGGAGGGCCAGCAGCGCGGGATCGCCCTCGCCCTCAAGCTCGCCCAGGCCCGCCATCTGGAAGCCGTCCAGCATCGCGCACCCATCCTTCTCCTCGATGACATTTTCGGCGAGCTTGATCGGCCGCGCCGCAACCGCCTCCTCGAGTCCCTGCCCGCCCGGAGCCAGGCGATTATTACCACGACGTTTCTCGACTGGGCCGACCGTTCGGGCGGCGATGCCGTTTTCCTCCTCGATGCGGGGCGGTTGGGGGCGCATGCCTGATAAGTGCAACGAAGCTTCTTGAAAGGAGCGTGGGCGTCCCGCCCGCTTCGCCCACAAGCGGGCAGGATGCCCGCGCTCTGTGGGTTTGCACTTATCGGAGATCCGCGAGCGCTTGGTGGGGTGAGATCTTTTTCGTTCCTCACGCGGTATCGGGTGATACGTTGATCCGATGTCCCTGCGCTTTTTCCGCGAGTTTTTGAAATCCCCCGGCTCGGTTGGGGCGGTCTGGCCGTCGTCGCCGGCACTGGCGAGGACGATCGTGAAGGCGGCGAATGTCGCGGCGGCGGATTTTGTTCTGGAGATCGGGCCCGGAAGCGGGGCGTTCACAGGCGAAATTTTGCGGTGCCTCCGGCCGGGTGCGCGGTTCGTGGCGATCGAGAAGAGCCCGGATCTCGCGCGGTCGGTCGCCGGGAGATTTCCTGCTGTGCGGGTCGTCGCCGGTTGCGCCACCGGGTTGTCGGCGCACCTCGACGGGCAAGGGCCGCCGGATTCCGTCGTGTCCGGGCTGCCGTGGGCGGCGTTCGGCGGGCCGCTGCAGGACGCGATTCTCGGACAGATCACCGCCGCGCTGCACCCGGACGGAACGTTCGCGACGTTCGCCTACTTCGGCCCGCACTGGATGAAGGCCGGGCGCGGGTTCCGAAAAAAACTCGGATCCCACTTCCGCGAAATCCGGCGCACGCCGGTCGTCGTCGCGAATCTCCCGCCCGCCTTCGTTTACTTTTGCCGCAAATAGCGGTTTCATTTCCCGATGCCATCGCTCGACTGCCCGGAAAAGGAGACCCTCGAAGAGGCCGGCTTGGATGAGCCGTGGAATGTCGTCGTTCACAACGATCCCGTGAACCTGATGAGCTACGTCGCGCTGATCTTCCGGAGGGTGTTCGGTTTCTCGCAGGAGAAGGCCGATGCGCACATGCTCGAAGTGCATCACAAGGGTCGCTCGATCGTCTGGACCGGCACGCGCGAAAAGGCGGAACTTTACGTCCAGCAGCTCCACGCCCACCTGCTGCTCGCCACGCTCGAACCCGCTCCACAGCAATGAAACTTCATGCCGCCGATGACGGGGCCCTGCTCCTGGAGGAAGTTCCTCCGTTTTTGTTCCGGCTCCTCGGAGAGATCGCCGTCCGGGCGGCGTCCGACCACCCGCGCGTCGAGGCAAGATTTTTCCCCGACCCGGCATCCGACGACGAGCTCATCGAGGATTGGAAATCGCTCGTCCAGCCGGAGCTCCAGGTGCTGTTTCAGTCCGCGCGAGAGACCGTGCAGGCGGATCTGCGCGGGGCCTCCGAACACAAGAAGGGGGTTTCGATGCGCATCCCGAAGACACACGGCGACGCCTGGATGAGCGCGCTCAACCAGGCCCGGCTCGCGATCGCCGAGGAATCCGGCTTCAGAGAAAAAGACATGGCCGCCGAGGTGGCCCCGGATCCGGATGACCCGCGCGCGATGGCGCTTTTCCAACTCGGTTTCTACGGGTTCCTTCAGGAATGCCTGGTGCGGATGCAGGATAAGACATCCTGATCTGCAAGGAAAGTTTGTGAGACGTGTGGACGCAGATTTTCGTTTCGAATGGAGTGATCCGTTTTCGTCGTCCTTTCATTATCTCCGGGAGAGGACAGGATGTCTGATGATGAAAACTCTCAAACAGCCGAACCGGATCATCCTGTACTCCCGGCCGATCTGCGGTTGGTGCCAGGAGGTCAAAGCGTGGCTTGACGAGCGCGGCTGGAAATACACGGCCCGCGATGCCGGCGCGGATCTGGCCGCGCGGCAGCGGGCGGTGGATCTCAGCGGCCAAACCCTGGTGCCCGTGATCGAAGTGGACGAACTCGTGCTCGGCGACTTCGGCGTGGACCAGCTCGAAGCGTTTCTGCAGAAACACGGCTACCTCGAGTAAGGAAACACTCCCAACAAATCTGAGGAACGCCTCGAAGGCGCGGGGCGAGAGTGACCGCCCCTGCTGGCGTTCGCCCCAGCCGGTTTCAAAAAGGTTGCGGAAATCATGCACGCGCCCCAAGTTGCGGGTGCCGGGTTTTCGGCGCAGCATTTCCTCTTGGGCAGGATCATCCAAGAGTGACCAGACCATTCTTTCACGCGGCAACTAGTGTAGTCCGCCAAGCAGACTGTATATTATCTTCCTTGTAAATATGAGCCTCATTCTGGAAAACCCACTGACATTCCCTCGTGAATCCATGCTTTTCATAATCGTCAATCCGTTGGGTGGACTACACTAGCCGGTCACCCGCGACGCACGGGATTTTGCCGGCTCCTCCATGACGAGTTGCATTTGGTTTGGCTGGCCTGTTGGAGAGGGGTGAGGATTTTCGCCGAGGCGAACCAGTTCCGGCAGTCGGCCAAGTCTCTTGGCGATGGCCACCAGTGAAATCCGCCGCAAAACATCGACGGTGATGGGGCGCTTGGAATCCGCGAAAACCAATGACTTGACAAAACGCTGGCAGATTTCCGAGTTGAGGAGTTCAGCTATCAGAGTCGCTTCCTCTTTGCCTCCGCAGGCAATCGAGTAGCAGGTGTCGTCGAGAAGAACCGGTTTCCCGGAGTCGGGCGGAACGACAAGGAACCGATAGTTGCCGTATAATCCGGAAATCGCAACTTTCCAAAGTGCGAAAGAATAGTCCCCGATTCCAAAAATGCTGAAGCGCGGACGGTTCAGGTAAATCGAACTTTTCCGGCCGTCCAACTTCGCCGAATGCGCTTCGAGGTATCCCCATGTCCGGGGGGCGAGAAGACGGATTTGTTTGGTGTCTTCGCCGGTTGACTTCTGGGTCACAAGCACCTTCTTCCTTGCGAAGCACCGTCCGTTTCCAAGGTCGGAAGATTTCAAGAGGGGAAACAGAAAACGCTCTTCGATGGCCACCAGTTCGCCATAACCGTTGACAAAGTTTCCATTTGACGGGGTCAGTTCCATCACCTCCGAAGCGTCATGCTTCAGTCCCGACCTCCAAGCGTAGGGAGAACCGCCGTCGAGATCGCGAAGTTTCTTATAGTCCGCAACATCGGAGACAAGATGCCCGTCAACCAAACCGAAATCCGATTTTCTCTTGGAAGTATCGAGCGACGAAAAAACCGTTGCAGTCAGATCGCAGGTGGCTTTCCCTCGCAGGAAAAACAGGCATGCGTCCACGGAAACGGCAAAGTGCGTTTTGGCATCGATCAAAAACAGGGAGGCATCCTCGCGACCCTGGTCCATTTTCCAAAAATGGCGCAGAACTTTGCGGGCGGTCATTGTTTTGCACAGAACGGCGAGGGAACCGCGAGTTGGCAGCGTCTCGATGAGGCGAATCAGCATCCACTCGGCGATATCAAAATTGGATTTGCCCGTTTTAGCATCGAAACCGCCAAGGCCTTGAAAATTCGTCTTCGCGGGAAGATTCTTGCTCCCGAGGCTCCCAAGATCGGCATTCGTAACCCAGGGAAGATTTCCCAGCACCAAAACTTCCGCGCTTTTTTCGGCGTTAAAGATCAACTTCCAATCCGCGCTAAAAAAGTCCTGTTCCTTGACGCGAATCCCTCTGGCCTCTAGGTGCCCGTTGGCTTTTTCAACGTAGGAGGCATTGATTTCGTATCCCTCGTATTTTGCATGCACACCCCACGCGCTCTCGGCCGCTTCGAGGAAGGAGCCGAGTCCCGCTGTCGGTTCGACAACTCTCGCAGGCACGCCGATCAGCCCGTCAACCAGTGTTACAATCTCTTTAGCAAGAGGCAAGGGGGTTTGAAAATCTCCAAACTCCTTTTTCGCGCTCATAGCTTCTCGATCCCTTCCGTTATCCCGGCCTGCTGGATGACACGTCCGTATTGAAGCCTCCACTGTAAGGCGTTGGAAATCGTCAAATATCCGATCCCGGGCGGTTTGTTCATGACCTCGTCCGCAAGGTCCGTCGCCTGGATCTCCTCAAGCGGCAACATGCGCTCGGAAAAAAACGCGCGGACATCATCTCTGTTGCCTTGGTTCTCGCTGATCTTCAAGAGGCCTGTGGTCGTTTGAAAATCGGCAGTCTTGGACTCCTCGACGAAAATCGTGTGCAGAATGTCCAGACGCCCGGTTTTCTTCTTCGGGTTGTCCGTCTTTTCATAGACGAACACGAGCAGGTGATAGCCCAGCCCATAGATCTTCTGCCTGGCCGAGCGAAACGGGCAAGATGACTGAGGTTGCCTGATGCTGGTGGTTTTTAAATCAACGCCAAGTTCAGGAAAATCAATCCCTTTTGCTGATGACCCGAAGACATACGCATATTTTTTGGCCAGATAATGCTGGAACTTGTGTTCCAAATAGGTGCCGACCGCCTTGCCGTCGGTCACTCCAAACAGCGAAGATTCGTGGTGCAGAGATTCTTCGGAAGCAAAAGCGGTGGCCTCGGTCTTTAGAATCTGGATGGTCAGTTGGAGTATATAGGTTTTTTTGGATTTTGAGGATGGAGGCATGGCTGTTCTGCGGAGACTACAAGGTCACAGTTTGTGACCTTGAAAGCGCACCCTCTCCCGCCTCCTTGCTGGAAAGCTGAAAAAGAAAATCCTCCGGGAACCGCTCCGAGTTGCGTTTGACTGCCTGGTTGAGAGCCTTGGTCGGAACGCCGTAAATCGCGGCGAGGTCGGAATCCAAGAGAACCTTTTGGCCTCGGACAGTCAGGATCAGGGATTCGAGCGGCGGGGGGGGTTCATGGCACGGGGATTCCGACGGCGCAGACCGGGCGGGCTTCGCGTTCGGCAGCGAGCCAGTCGGCGAGGTCTCCATCCGGAACGGACAGCACGGAGCCCAAAAGGGAGCGGAGCGAGCGGCGGCGGTCGAATGCCCGCCAGACGGCTTCATCCTCGTTGAACTTTCGGGCGAGTTCCTGTGAGGTCGTGTATTGCATGACGAGGGGCGAGGCTACACGACTCCCGCTTCGATGGCCAGTTCATCCAGCAGCCCGGAGTCAGAAAAGCTGAAAACCGAGTCATCGGCCGGAAGTTCGCGCCATTCGCAATTGACCCCCTTCAAACAACAATTAGCTTGGTCGCATCATGAATTCCCGAGCTCAAAAGCGGTGCCGCAGGCACGCCCTTCCGGGGCTGGGGCTCACGCTGGGATTTTCTTTGCTCTACCTGGGCCTGGTTGTGCTGATCCCGTTTTCCGCGCTGTTCCTGAAAACCGCCTCGGGTGGATGGCCGCATTTTTGGGAAACCGTCACGTCACCGCGCGTGGTGGCGTCGTATCGGGTGAGCTTCGGGATCTCGCTCATCGCGGCGCTGGTCAATGGCGTCTTCGGAGTGATTGCCGCATGGGTGCTCGTGCGATACCGGTTTCCGGGCCGCAGGATTCTCGATGCGATCGTGGATCTGCCGTTCGCTCTGCCGACCGCTGTGGCCGGCATCGCGCTGACCGCGCTTTACGCTCCGAACGACTGGATCGGAAGCTGGCTCAAGCCGCTGGGGATCCAGGTCGCCTTCACCCAGCTCGGAATCTTTGTGGCGCTCACGTTCATCGGCCTTCCCTTTGTGGTGCGCACCGTGCAGCCGGTCATCCAGGATCTCGTCGCCGAAGTCGAGGAGGCCGCCGCCTGCCTCGGCGCAAACAGATGGCACACGTTCCGCCGCGTGATTTTTCCGGCCCTGCTCCCGTCGATTCTCACCGGGGTCACCCTTGCCTACGGGCGCGCGGTCGGCGAATATGGATCGGTCGTCTTCATCTCCGGCAACCTTCCGTTCAAAACCGAAATCACCCCGCTCATGATCATCACGAAGCTCGAGCAATACGATTACTCCGGCGCGGCCGCCATCGGGTTCGTCATGCTCGTGGCCTCGTTTGTGATTCTCATTGTCAGCAACGGGCTGCAATCCTGGAACAACAAGCGCCACGGGATTTCCTGAAAAGATCATGGCCGGCGCATCCACCATCCACCTCCGGAGCCAGGCTCTCCCGCTTCGAGCGACCGCCGAGTCGCCGGTCGCCAAGGCGGTGCTGATCGGCATCACGCTGGTTTTTCTCGGGCTTTTCCTCCTCCTCCCGCTGGTCGTGGTTTTTCAGGAGGCCTTCTCGAAAGGGGCGGCCGCATTTCTGCATGCGCTCCGTGATCCCTACACGCTCAGCGCGATCTGGCTCACGCTTCTGGTGGCCGCGATCGTCGTGCCGATGAACACCGTCTTCGGGCTCGCGGCCGCATGGAGCCTCACGCGTTTCCGTTTCCGCGGCCGCTCGTTTCTGGTCACGCTGATCGACCTGCCGCTGTGGGTCTCGCCGGTCATCGGCGGCCTGATCTACGTGCTGGTCTTCGGCGCGCAGGGTTGGTTCGGGCCGTGGCTCCGCGAGCACGACATCCGGATCATCTTTGCCGTGCCGGGCATCGTGCTGGCGACCGTGTTCGTCACCTTTCCCTTTGTCGCGCGCGGGCTCATCCCGCTCATGGAGGCGCAGGGGATCAAGGAGGAGGAGGCCGCGCTCACGCTGGGCGCGAACGGCTGGCAGATTTTCCGGCGCGTCACGCTGCCCAAGATCAAGTGGGGGCTTCTTTACGGGGTGATCCTCTGCAACGCGCGGGCGATGGGCGAGTTCGGCGCGGTCTCGGTTGTATCCGGCCATATCCGCGGAAAAACCACCACGATGCCGCTCCAGATCGAGATCCTCTACAACGAATACCAGTTCGCCGCCGCCTTCGCGGTCGCCTCCCTCCTGGCGCTGCTCGCGATCATCACCCTGATTTTGAAAACCCACGCCGAATGGCGCGCCGAACGCCAGCTCCGCGAAGCCACCCGATGAGCATCTCCATCTCCAACATCTCGAAATCCTTCGCGCGCTACCCCGCGCTCAACGGCGTGAGCGTGGAAATCGCGAGCGGCGAACTCCTCGCCCTCCTCGGCCCGAGCGGATCCGGAAAAACCACGCTTCTGCGGGTGATCGCGGGGCTGGAATTCCCCGACAACGGCGGGACGGTGAGTTTCGGCGGGTGCGACGTCACCAGCCTCTCGGCCTACAAGCGTCGCGCGGGTTTCGTCTTCCAGCACTACGCGCTCTTCGCCCACATGAACGTCTTCGAGAACATCGCGTTCGCCTTCCGCGTCCTCCCGCGGCGGAAGCGACCCGCCGAGTCGGCCGTCCGCGAGCGCGTCGGCACTCTCCTCGAGGCCGTCCAGCTCACGGAATTCGAAAAGCGGCTCCCCTCCCAGCTCTCCGGCGGGCAGCGCCAGCGGGTCGCCTTCGCCCGCGCGCTGGCCATCGAACCCGAGGTCCTCCTGCTCGATGAACCCTTCGGCGCCCTCGACGCGAAGGTGCGCAAAGACCTGCGCCGCTGGCTGCGGGAATTCCACGAACGCATCAAACTCACCACGATTTTTGTGACCCACGATCAGGACGAAGCCTTCGAGGTGGCCGACCGGGTGATCCTCATCGACAAGGGAATCATCCAGCAATCCGGAACCCCCGCCGAAGTTCGGTCAAATCCCGCCAATGAATTCGTCCGCGATTTCCTCGACCTGCCGCACAAATAAAAACGGCGGCGCCATGAGCAAGCCGGATTTCCCCCGCTGGTTCTGGATCCTGACGCGCGTCGCGCTCGGGGGCCTCTTCCTCTATGCGGGGTTGGTCAAGGCCGGCGCAAGCGAGAGGTTCGCGCTGACCCTCGCCCCGTTCACCATCATTCCCGGCACCTGGACGCAGGTTTTCGCCATCGGGCTCGCATTGACCGAGATTGCAGCGGGCCTGCTGATCCTGCTCCCGCGCGTTCACCGTATCGGATCCGTCCTGATCCTGCTGCTTTCCTTCCTTTTCATCGGGGTTCTCACCTGGGCGCTGGCAAACAATATTATCGTCAGCTGCGGATGTTTCGGCCGGGAGTCCCCGCCGTCGGCCTCCGCGATGCTCCTCGCGATTTTGCGCGACGTCGTGATCGCCGCCGCCGCGGGTTTTGCCCTGGTGTTCCGCTTCACGCTTCCGGCTTTTCTGGATCCGGACAAGTGGCTCCGCGAGCCGCGATAAGCTTTTGTGAGCCGCGGCCTTCAGCCCAGCGCGGGCAGGCCGTCGAGCACGATCTGCGACCAGGTCTCCAGCGAATCCCTGAGCCCGAGGAGCTCGTCGCGCGTCGCGAAGCCGAGACCGGCGATCGCTTTTTCTCCGGCGCGCACATCCGCGGATTCAAGATCCACGAGATGGACGACCCCGAGGTGGACTTTTCCGACCTCCGTCGAGTCGTCGTTGATCAGGGCGACCGCCCGTTCGGTGAAGCCGCCACCGAGCCGCAGCTCCTCGGCGATCTCGCGGCGCACCGCGTTGTGATAGGCCGACTGGTCGAAGGAAAACAGGCTTTCGTCGGTGTCGTTGATGTGGCCGCCAATGCCGATCGAGCCCTTGGCGACGAGCCGCTTTTCCCCGGACTTCGCGCCGCGCGTGTAGCGCAGGATTTTTCCGCCGTGCCGGAAAACCGCATACGGGATCAGTTGCTTGAGCGAGGGATCTTCCTCGGCGGCCGAGCGGGGGACAAAAAAGTTGTTTTCCTTCAGGAGAAATGGCCGCAGGTAGCGGTCCACATCCGGACAAAGCCCCTGGAAGCTTCCGATCCGGTCAAAAAGTTCCCGCTTGATCACCAGGATCTGCTCTTCTGATTTCGCCATAGTTGAGTGAGCTTGCCCCGGCTGGAGCCCGGATCAAAGAGAAAATGCAACGTCGCGCAACGCGGGGCTTGCGAACGGCGAGGGGAGGAGATAATCGCATGGGGTTGAAACTCCCCATGAAACTTCAAAAAATCTCTTTGGAGCACATCGCCAGGCTCGCGGGCGTGCATAAGGCGACCGTCTCGCGGGCGCTCCGGAATCATCCGGCGATTCCGGCCCGCACGCGCGAGCGGATCCAGGTGATTGCGAAGCGCGAGGGGTATCGCCCGCACCCGCTTGTGGCGATGTATCAGGCGCAGGCGCGATCCAGCCGTCCCACCGCCATGCGGTCGGCATTCGCCTGGCTCAACGACTACCCGAACCCCTTCTGCTGGCAGGAATTTCCCTGGTTGCGCGGCTACCTTGCCGGGGCCAAAGAGCGCTGCGAGGCCCGGGGGTTTCGCCTGGAGGAAATCCCGATCGGGGGCGAAGCCAGCCGCGACAAAGTCGGGCGAATTTCCGAAACCCTGCGCCAGAAAGGGATCTTCGGCGTCATCCTTCCCCTCATGCTCCACCAGCAGTTTTTGCTCGAGGATTGGTCGGACTGCGTGATCGCGTTGATCGGCAGCGGAAATCTGGTTGCGCCCGGGCAGGAACCTTCCCCCGCCGCGCGTTATTATCCGCAGGGGTTTCCGATCGCCGACCGCGATTTCCATTTCAACCTCCGCCTCGCATTCCAGACGGTCAAGCAGCGCGGCTATCAGCGCGTGGGGCTCCTCTACAGCCGATACCTCGACAGGGAGTCCGAAGGCCGCGCGCAGGCCGCGTTCCTCGTCGAGCAGGCCGGGCTCGCGGAACGCCAGCGCGTGCCGATCCTCTTTCTGGAACGATTCAAAGAAGGCCGCCCTGCGGCGTTTGACGGGTGGATGGACACCTGCAAGCCGGATGTCATCCTTTCGATCAACCCGATCGTCCGGGAATGGCTGCAGGAAACCGGGCGCTCGGTTCCGGACGACTGCGGGCTCGTGAATCTGAATGTTGTGGACGACGTCGAGAACTGGAGCGGGATCCGCGAGAACCACGAGCTCATCGGCGCGGCGGCCGTGGATCTGCTGATCGGCCAGCTCAGCCGGAATGAGATCGGCCATTTGCGCCATCCGCGCAAGATCCTCATCCCCGGCGAATGGCACGAGGGCGGGACGCTGCGGGGGGAGATATCTTCTTTTCCGCCGCACTCAGGTCGTGCAAGATCCGCGGGATGAATGAAGCGCGCGTCAGAGTGCCGGCGACGACGGCGAACCTGGGCCCCGGGTTCGACTGCCTGGGCATCGCCCTCCAGATTTACAACACGACGACCGTCCGCCTCGGGCGCGGGCCGGCCAAGGGCGGGATGGCGGAGGAATCCGCGGATCTTTTTTTTCACGAGGCGAGGAGGCGGCCGTTCGCGTTCCACTGGGGGGTCGAGGGTTCAGTCCCCCGCTCGCGCGGGCTCGGCAGCAGCGTCACCGTGCGGCTCGGCGTTCTTCACGGCCTGAACGAGCTTGCCGGAAGACCGCTCGCCCGCACCGATCTGTTCCGCCTGTGCGCCGGGCTCGAGGGGCATCCCGACAACGCCGGGCCCGCCGCGTTCGGAGGGTTCACCGTCACCCCTCCGATGGGGCCGCTCCAGCGCTACCGCGTCGGGAAGGAGCTGTGCTTCGTGCTCCTCATTCCGGATTTTGAGATCGCGACGCCGGCGGCGCGCGAGGCTTTGCCGCGCACGGTGACCTTCGCGGATGCCGCCTTCAGCGCGGGAAATGCCGCCGCTGTGGCGGCAGCGTTCGCCGCGGGGAATTATCCCGCCCTCAGAGGGGCCTTCCACGACCGGCTTCACCAGCCGTTCCGCGAGCCGCTTCTCCCCTGCCTGACGCCGGTTATCGAGGCCGCGTGCGCGGCCGGCGCGCTCGGCGGATGGCTCAGCGGATCCGGCTCGACGATCGCGTGCGTCACCCTCCGCCGGCCCGATAAAATTGCGAATGCGATGATCTCGGCCTCCGGGCTCGATGAGGCCGTCGCCATCGCCGTCCGCGCCGACAATTCCGGCGTGAAGATTCTTGCATGAGACGCTGGATCGAGGGGCTCGAAACCTTTGCGATCGATGTCATCCTCGGCCGCCGCTACGGCCGCCGGGCGGACGTGCTTCGCTGGATCCTCCATGGGCTCTCGATCATCTACCGGTTTCTCGTGCAGTCCCGTCTCGCGCTTTACAGGAACCGGATTTTCCGGCCGCATTTTCACGGCTGCCTGGTCATCAGCGTCGGCAACCTCACGGTCGGCGGCACCGGAAAAACTCCGGTCGTCGAGCTCCTCGCCCGCGCCCTCCAGCAGGGTGGCCGGCGGGTCGCCATCCTGAGCCGCGGATACAAGAGCGTCCCCCGCCCGTTTTTTTTCCGGCTGTTCGACCGGGCGACCAGGAAAAAGGCGGGGTTCATCCCGCGCATTGTATCCGACGGGCAGTCGCTTCTTTTGGATTCGCGCACGGCCGGCGACGAGCCGTTCATGCTGGCCAACAACCTGCGCGGGGTCGTGGTGCTTGTGGATCGCGACCGCGTGAAGAGCGGGGCGTATGCCGTGCGCGAGTTTCGCTCCGACACCCTGATCCTCGACGACGGGCTGCAATACATCCGCATGCGCCACGGGCTGGATGTCGTTCTCGTGGACCGCCAGGCGCCGTTCGGAAACGAGTTTATGCTCCCGCGCGGCACGCTTCGCGAACCGCCCCGGAACCTCCGTCGCGCGACGCACATCTTTCTCACAAAATGCGACGGCTCCGACAACTCGGCGATCGTCGCGAGGATTCGCAAATACAACCGGACCGCCGACATCATCGAGTGCGCGCACCGCCCGAAGCATCTCCGGAATTTCGTGACCGGAGAGATCAAGCCGCTCGAGTTTCTTCGCGCCCTTCGCATCGGCGCCCTCAGCGGCATCGCGGTCCCCGAGAGCTTCGAGAACGCCCTGCGTGCGCTTGGCGCGGAAATCGGGCTTTCAAGATCCTACGCCGACCACCACCGCTACACCGTGCGCGAGATCGGGGACTTCATCCGCCGCAGCGCGCGCCGCGAGCTCGAGGCCATCGTCACCACGGAAAAGGACGCCGTCCGGATCCCCCGGATTCTGGATCCCGAAATCCCGCTCTACTACCTTCGCGTCGAAATCGAGATCCTCGCCGGGCAGGCCGCCTGGGACCGTTTTGTGGATCGCCTCACCCAGCCCCAGCCGGTGATTCCGCCGCAGAGGTTTTACTGAGCGGCGGACACCCTCGCCATGGTAAATGCGCGGGCAGGGCGTTTTCTACACATCCTCGACCCTGTGAACTCTACTGACCGCCTCTTGTGCCAGAAAAAGCCAGTCCCGGCTGTCGGACTACGAGTCTGATGGCGGAAATTCCGCAACAAATCTCTTGTTGAGAGGGCC
>Ga0194063_10000195_pt1 | contig 44684 bp, 55 predicted proteins | sample SepL3720m_MetaG_FD_155459 | JGI IMG/M metagenome (GOLD analysis project Ga0194063, IMG submission 155459) | Anoxic zone freshwater microbial communities from boreal shield lake in IISD Experimental Lakes Area, Ontario, Canada - Sep2016-L373-20m | ecosystem: Environmental > Aquatic > Freshwater...
TATTATAATACGTTACGTATCCACACAAAACTCAAAATGTCACCTTATGCGTTCAGATTACAAGTTGTAGAGAGTGGTCTTGAAAAACGGGGTACTTGACAAGTATGTCATTTGTTAACTCATTAGTCATTCTGAACGGAGTGAAGAATCTTCTCGCTTTGGCCTAGTATGATTATGCTATAAAGATGCTTCGACTAACGCTCAGCATGACAAATATATACATAAAAATACCTGTGCCACGTGTTTTACAAGGCATGTATATTATTGGAGAAAGCTAAAACGACCGTTTTATACCATACTTAATGTTAGAGAACCGTAGTAAATAAGTATCTCCAATATATTTCAATAGTATTCTATTCTCTATCTCCCCATTCCTATATTTATTACTTCATTCGAATAATCGAATGAAGTATTTGTTATAACTAATAATAAAATTATATATACCGCTAATCGATTTTTTATCTTGTTGTAATGGGCCAAAAATGAAAAAAGCGGCTTATAAGCCGTTGCACACATGTACTTAAACTTGTAGCTTATAACTTGTAACTTGCAAATACAACTTTATACGGATTGTTATTTCAAGTTATAAGTTATAAGTTGTATAAACACTCATGCTTGCTCGAATATTTTCGGGTACAACTATTGGGTTGGATGGAGTGATTATCGAGATTGAGGTTGATATAGCGAACAAAGGCTTTCCTACCTTTAATCTAGTTGGCCTTCCAAATAAAGCGATAGATGAATCAAAAGATAGGGTGCGAACTGCTATTTCAAATGCTGGCTTTGACATGCCAGACTCCCGTCTTACAGTTAACCTCGCCCCCGCTGATATTCCAAAAGAGGGTTCAAGCTTTGACCTTCCTATTGCGCTAGGTATTCTTACCGCAGCAGGAATGATAGATAAAAAAAATATTGAGCATAGCTTCTTTATAGGGGAACTTTCGCTTGATGGAACAATTCGTGGAGTCCCGGGAGTACTTCCCCTCGCTCTTCTTGCGCGCGAAAAAAAAATAAAAACAATGTATGTTCCTATTCAAAACAGCCTAGAAGCCTCTGCTGTTGAGGGAATAGTGATTATTCCTGTTTATAATTTGCAAGATCTTATCCTCCACCTGAACGAGCAAAAAAAATTAGAGCCATCCCCTTCTTTATCGCTTGAACATTTTAAGTCAGACAATCCTATTGAAGTTGATTTTGAAGGAATACGAGGACAAGAAACGGCAAAGAGAGCTTTGGAAATAGCCGCTAGCGGTTTTCATAATATTCATCTCAAGGGAGTTCCTGGCGCAGGAAAAACTCTATTATCACGTGCATTCCCTTCTCTCATGCCTCAGCTTGAACGAGAAGAAATATTAGAAGTTTCAAAAATCTATTCTATTGTTGGACTTCTCCAAAATAAAGGATTTATCACTACTCGCCCTTTTCGCACTCCTCATCACACCACTTCTCGAATAGGACTGACCGGAGGAGGAACACATCCTATGCCTGGAGAAATATCACTTGCGCATCGAGGAGTTCTATTTTTAGATGAGTTTCCCGAATTTCCTCGCTCTACTCTTGAGTCGCTCAGACAACCAATCGAGGATGGAAAAATTTGTATATCTCGAGCTGCGGGAAGCGTAACCTTTCCCTGTCGATTTCTTCTTATCGCGGCATCAAACCCCTGTCCATGCGGATACTTAGGACACCCCACAAAAAAATGTAGTTGTTCATTTCATTCAATTCAGCTCTATAGAAAAAGATTGTCCGGCCCTATACTAGATCGCATCGACATCCATGTTGATATTCCTCCAGTTGAACAGGAAAAACTCATCTCAAACGAAAAAGCAGAGTCAAGTACTCTCGTTCGAGAACGAGTATGTATCGCTCGTCAAAAACAAATGAAGCGATTTGGACATCCCACAACAAATGCAGAAATGAGCTCAAATCAAATTCGTACCCTATGTAAAATGAGTGATGCAGCGAGCTCTCTTCTTAAAACGGCCATTACAAGATTATCTCTTTCTGCTCGCTCCTATTTTAAAATCATAAAAATTTCTCAAACAATCTCAGACTTGGAAAATACAGATAAAATTGAGGGAAAGCATGTTGCGGAGGCGTTGCAGTATCGGCCGAAGGAAGAGTGAACAAAAAGTTGAAAGCTGAAAGTTTAAAGTCTAAATGATATATGATTGCGGAGTTTCTGTTTTGAGGTGCCCGTCGATCACCCCGCCTTCAAGAGGTTCGTGGGCACCGAGAAATAGAAACGGAGTAATAAGATAAAAGTTATAAGTTTTAATAAATCTAATTTGCATTTTTCAAACGGCTCTCTATAATGAGCATTGTTATCACTTATTAGTACTTATACTATTTACTATATATGCAAACTCCAAAACCAGAAGAAAAAAAGAGCCAGAAGACACAAGCTGTGGACTTAGCTATTGAACAAATTCAAAGAGAGTTTGGAAAGGGATCAATTATGCGCCTTGGAGAGGCACCCTCTTCATCCGTTGATGCACTTAAAACAGGAGTTATTCCTCTAGACTTTGCCCTTGGCATTGGAGGAATTCCCAAAGGAAGAATTATTGAAATTTTTGGACCTGAATCCTCTGGAAAAACCACCGTTTGTCTATCTCTTATCGCTGAATGTCAAAAAATTGGCGGCACTGCAGCATTCATCGATGCAGAGCACGCTATTGACCCAGCTTGGGCAAAAACACTGGGAGTACAGCTTGATGATTTACTCGTTTCCCAACCTGATACTGGAGAGCAAGCCCTTGAAATTACCGAGTCTCTTATTCGCTCTGGAGGAGTGGATTTGGTCGTTGTAGACTCTGTTGCGGCACTCGTTCCAAAGGCAGAAATCGAGGGAGATATGGGAGATGCTCAAATGGGGCTTCAAGCGCGCCTCATGTCCCAAGCTCTACGAAAACTTGCAGGTGTTCTTTCAAAATCTAAAACAACCATCGTATTTACTAATCAACTTCGTATGAAGATTGGGATTATGTTTGGTAATCCAGAAACAACTCCTGGAGGAATGGCCCTCAAATTCTATGCATCAATCCGCATGGATGTACGAAAAATTGAAACACTTAAAAAAGGAACTGAAGTAATCGGTACTCGTGTACGGGTAAAAATTGTAAAAAATAAAATGGCCCCTCCTTTTAAATTGGCCGAGTTTACTATTAATGGACAAGGAATTGATAAACTCGAAAGCGTCATTGACACAGCTCTTGAAAGTGGCATTCTCACAAAAGCAGGTTCATTTATAAAATATCAAGATAAAATGCTCGGACAGGGAAAAGAACAGGTAAAAGATTTGCTTAATCAAGATGAAAAACTCAAACACGCGCTCATAAAAGCAGTTGAGCAGAAAGTATTTAAAAAATAAATTTTGCGCCATTCTGAACGTAGTGAAGAATCTTCTCAGATTCTTTGTGTATAATTCTTATCACTCAGAATGACATATGGTAAGTGGTATATTTATTCGTAGCAGTATAACTTTCTATGGAAAAAGCCTTGTCACTTGCCTATCGATATCTTTCATTTCGCCCTCGAACTATTGTTGAAGTAAAAAAATATCTTGAAAAAAAAGCTGAGAAATATATGTTTTCTGCTGCAGATATTGAAGCAACTCTTGAACTTCTTAAAGACCAAGGATATCTGAATGACCTGGAATTCATCAAGTCGTTCGTCAATTCACGCAATCTTCTCAAGCCGAAGAGTAAACGAGTGCTTGAAATGGAGCTGAAAAAGCTAGGAGTGGAACAAACAGATATTGATACTTTTTTTTCAGAAACCCCCACTGATGAAACGGAGCTTGCTCAAAAAGCACTTCGTAAAAAAATAAAGTCTCTTTCCCTCATCTCAGATAAAAAAGTTCAATTTATAAAGGCGCTATCTTTTCTGCAAAGAAGAGGATTTTCTTATGATGTGGCCAAAAAAGCATTCTCTTGCATTTTTCCATCGTAATTCATAAAATAAGAACATCATGGATAATATAAAACAAAATTGCAAAACGTGTGGAAAGGAGTTTTGGATTATAAAACAAGAACAAGACTTTTTAAAGAAAATGTCGCTTCCTCTTCCCTCTAATTGTCCAGGATGCCGACAAACAAGAAGACTAAAAGAACGGGGGGAACGAAATCTTTACAGAACTACTTGTAGCAAATGCAATAAAAGCATCATAGTTGCTTACGATCCTAAAACAGAAACAAGACAAATATTATGTAAGCCATGCTATCTTGACTGGTTTGAAAAAAATCCTGTCCTCATACCTTAATTCTTATGAATTTTCAACAATTTACTGAAGAATACAACAGACTCAAACTACAATATCCTCGTGTACCCACTAATTCAGCCAAATCTGATGATAGCGAATGTGGAGACTATTTATATATGTGTAACGATGCATATTTTTCATTTGATAATGCTTCTTCAGAACATATTATTTACATCTTTGACTCATTCAAAGCAAGAAACTGTGCAGATGGAGATTATGTTGTAGAAAGTGAGCTTTGTTATGAATGTGTTGATGTGCTTAAGTGCTACAATTCAACCTACTTAAACTTTTGTGGAGGCGTGACAGATTCTCACTATTCTTGGGACTGTGGAAATTCACATCATTTATTTGGATGTGTTCATCTTAATTACAAGCAATATTGCATTTTCAATAAACAATATACTAAAGAAGAATACGAAGAAAAAATAGGGGCATTATTAAAAGAACCACCCGAAAAACATCAAGCTCAAATGAAAGAATTATCTACGAAGTACCCTATTACTACAACATATATTTCGCATTCTGAAAATGCAGACTATGGAAATCATGTAGATTATAGTAAAAATATGTATCTCTGTTTTGATTCTGCTCATAACGAGAATTCAGCTTATTTGTATGATTCTCACCACATAAAAACCTCGTATGATCTTACTCAATCTTTCCATAGTGAACTATGTTATGAATGCGTGGACTCATCAAAATTGAATAATTGTTTTTATATGACGAACTGTAGCACTGTTTATGATTCGGGCTTCTGCAAAGACTGCCGAGATGGTCATAATCTTTTTGGATGTGTCGCACTAGATAAAAAAGAATACTGTATATTAAATCGTCAATATACGAAAGAAGAATACGAAAGGCAAATGAGAGAGATTATGTCTACTTTTAAATAATGGGCTCTGGAAAAAAGGGCTCATTGTCAAGAATGTCTTCTTTTACTTTTCCTTTTTCCCATCGTTCAATTTCTTTCTCAACATTTGCGCGCTCTGTAGCCCACATCTTTCGTGATGATTCTATTATTCTTTGAGCTTTATCTTCCGCTGGTTTTTCTAGAAATAATGTCTCAGCAGAAAATGGTTTTGCTGTTTGTCCATCTATCGACATTTTTATGAAGAAGTTCCTCATATCTAGGTTAAGAAAATCATTAACTGAAAAAACCGGCTCAAATTCCTTTACAAGTATTTGAGCATCTTCTCCTCCTACTCTAAAACTGATTATATTTCCTACATTGCCAAAAATAGTAGCTCGTATTTCTTGAGTTAATTGTTGCATATACTGATGTGCAACGGTTAGATTGAGATGATATTTTCGGGCCTCAGAAAGTATTTGAGCAAAGGTTGAGGTTGCAAAGTTTTGAAACTCATCAACATACATGAAAGTGTCAATTCTTTCCTCTTCGGGAATTGATGCGCGCGCAATTGCCGTTTGCCATATTTTTGTAACTAACATTGATCCAAGTAGCGCACTATTTTCTTCTCCCAGTTTGCCTATCGAAAAGTTCGCTAACAATATTTTTTGTTTATTCATCACATCATCAAGCGAAAAACCCGTTTTTTCTTGGCCCACAATATTCCTAATCATAGGATTTGCAACAAACTGTCCTATTTTATTGATGATGGGGACAATCGCCTCCCCTGCATATTGATCATTCCACCCTGAAAATTCAGTTGTCCAAAATTTCTTTACTAATGGGTCAGAAATGTAGCTAATGACATTTTGCCTAAACACAGTATCCGTTAACATGCGAGGAATTCCTAAAATACTTGCATTTGGATAGTCAAGAAGTGCTAATGTAGTATATCTTAATACATGTTCAAATCTTTCATTCCAGTTGAGTCCAAAAAATTTCTTAAAAATTGATATGAATCCATTCACCATGTTCTGCTTAAACTCAAAGCTCCCAACTCCTTCCATTGGATTGAAACCTATGGGAAAGTCCATGTCAGTAGGATTGAAGTACACCACATCATTAATCCGTTTTTCCGGAATAAAGTTCAGTATTTCGCGTGTTAAATCACCGTGGGGATCGATAAGAATCACACCTTTTCCATTCAAAATGTCAGTTTTAACCAACAGTTCCAACATTTTTGACTTTCCCATTCCTGTTTTTCCAATAATATACAGATGTCTTCTTCTATCGTTTGTCTTTATGCCAAAAGTGGTTTTTTCGTTCTGAAAATTTGTTCCGCCAAATACACTTAAGTCTGTCGAGGTGGATACATTGGGTAGATTCTGAGGAGGAGCTGCTCTTTTTGATCTCAATTGCATAACTTGCGATATTTCCTCTTCAATGTAGGGAAGATGGAAAAAAGTTGCAATTTCGTCCGGAGAAAATGCAAATGTATGACGTCCTAATACTCGCCCCCTAAATGATTCTATAAACTTCTTATCATTTCTAAAATCTTCTTTTAACTTTTGAAGCTTGGGTCGTTCTAAACTTTTTTTATAGACTGCTAATATCGATGATAAATTAAGACTCGCTTTATCGCTATCTTTTGCAAATGTGATAATGCGAATTGTCGTTTTGAAGTTCGATTTCTCTTCTTTATCTTCCTCCAAGGTTATATATTCTGGCTTTTCACCACTTGCTGCAATAGACATACGTCTATTTTCTCTTCTTTGTTTAAGAAATTTATTCCATATATTTTCTTTTTTTGGAGGTTCAAGAACAAGTTGGATAATGCCTGTTTCCTCACTTAAAAAAGAATTAACAAGACCTGCAAGAGAAACAAGGGGATTTTTCTGCAGCTCCTTATATGTTTTGAGAGGGATATATTCTGAATGCTCATAATATAATTCACACCCAGCAACTCCTTTTAATTCATATTTATAGAATAACTTATCTGTGTATTCTTTAACTTCTTCTATTTCCGCGTGAGGATACTGTGAATACCACTGCCCTTTTATCACGCTTTTAATAGCGGCGGGACAAGAAAGAAAGAACCATAAATATTTACCGATATTTGCAATTTCAATAGAAATAGAAAGATCTCTTCCTTTTAATATCTCTGCTATCTGCGAAAAAAAATCACTCGCAACATCCTCTTTTTTATTATTTTCTTGGGGTATGCGAAGCAAGAAAAATGATCTTTTTTCCATAATATTGATAATTAAAGTATACCAATAAATATATTACATAAAAAGACAGATGCTATTTGCATCTCTTACCTTAATAGAGTACAATATCGCTATATTATTAATTGGTTGGCGGAGAGGTACCAATTATTGTTCCCTATCACCATGATTCATTTTATTTCGCAATTTGGCAACACAAATGATGCATAAGATACCTACTCTCATCCAACAGATCTAAAAAAAGACTATGTTCGGTTCATTTTTTAAACAATTGTTCTTCGGTAAACAAGTCGAAGATCAAAAAATAAAGCTTCGTCAAGAAGCAAAAGAAATTATCCTCAAGGCTAATGAGGAAGCGCTCCACATAAAGACTGAGGCTGAAAGACAGGCTCAGAAAAATCTCGCAGAGGCGCTTGATGTTGAAAAACGTATTGCGACAGAGAGGCAACAAATTGATGAAAAAGAAAAGACTCTTTCATCGGAAAAACTCCTTCTTGAAAAAGAAAAGCAGTCCTTAACCGATATAAAAAAAAGCGTAGAGGAAAAAAGAGATCAAATTCTTCAAAAGCTCGAAACTATCGCTCAAATGACAAAAGACCAAGCAAAGCAGCTTCTTCTTCAGGGATGGGAAGAAAAGTTAAAAGCAGATGTTGCGCGACGCATTACTCAAGCGGAAGAAGATGTAAAACGAACCGTTGATGAAAAAGCAAAACATTTACTTGTTGATGCGATGCGCTATGGCGCAACAGATGTTACTGCAGAATATACTCTCTCTGTAGTTCACCTTCCCAGCGATGAGTTTAAGGGAAGAATTATTGGAAAAGAGGGGAGAAATATTCGCGCATTTGAAGTAGCTACAGGTGTTGATGTTGATCTTGAAGAAGAGGGTGTAATAAAGATTTCATCGTTCGATGCTATTCGACGCGAAGTTGCCCGTACGGCTCTTGAAAAGCTTATCAAAGATGGCCGCATCCAGCCACCAAGAATTGAAGAAATTGTTGCAAAAACTAAAGAAGAGGTTGAAAAAACCATCTTTAAAGCTGGAGAAGAACTTGCTCATAAAGTGGGCGTATTTAATCTCCCTGTGGAGCTTATCAAGCTTTTGGGAAGGTTTAAGTATCGCTTCTCTTATGGACAAAACATGATTATTCACACACTTGAAGAAACACGAATTGGAATTGCTCTTGCTCATGAATTGAAGGCAGATGTAAATGTAGTAAAGCTCGGATGTCTGTTTCATGATATTGGAAAAGTGATAAATGATAAAGAAGGTTCACATATTGATTTAGGAGTTGAACTCTTAAAAAAATATAGATTCCCACAGAAAGTTATCGATACCGTCGCGTCCCACCATGAGGATGTTCCGCTTAATAGCTTAGAAGCGGTTATCGTTTATATTTCTGATGCAGTATCTGGAGGCAGGCCAGGAGCTCGACACGAAGATTTTGAAGAATATTTGAAACGAATCAAAACAATTGAAGATGTGGCAAAAACAAAAAAAGGCGTCAAGGAAGCTTTTGCGCTTCAGGCTGGTCGTGAACTCCGTGTTATTGTACGACCAGATGAAATGACAGATGACGATACGGTGATATTGGCAGCCAAGATTAAACAAGAATTGGAAGAAAAGTTTGATGTATTCCCGGGACAGATTAAAACAACAATCATCCGAGAATATCGAACTGAGAGTACGACAAAAATCTGAGTTAAAAGCTGAAAGCTAAAAGGCTCAAGCTAAAAAAACCACCCATGAAGTAAATTCTGGGTGGTTTTTTTATATTGTCCCAAAGCCCCATATTTGATATAGATTGTTACAATAAGATATTTAAAGTGTAGATTGACAGGACGCCCAATAATGAGTAAGCTTTCTCTACTTAATCATAAGTTTTCGTCACATAAAAGGCAGGTGAATCACTATGACAAAAGCAGATCTTATCGCACAAGTAACAAAAAAGGCAGGTCTTACTGCAAAAGCATCTAAGGATGCTGTCAATGCAGTCTTTGGCTCAATTACCGATGCAATGAAGCGCGGTGAAAAGGTCGTTGTAACAGGATTTGGCACATTTATGGTCCGAAAGAGAGCTGCCCGAAAAGGCCGCAATCCACAGACAGGTGCTGAAATTCAAATTCCCGCAACAAAGACTCCAGGTTTTACAGCTGGTAAAAGCCTGAAGAGAATCGTAAAGTAATTCCCTAAAAAGATTACAAAAAAATATCCCCGCTTCGGCGGGGTGTTTTTTAGCTTTTGACTTTTAGCTTTTAGCTTGTGTTATACTTATTTCATGCCGGTCTTTATTGCAACAGACCATCGCGGTTTTGAACTTAAAAATAAACTTGTAGAATATTTACAAGAGATTAATATTCGTGTTGAAGATTTTGGTAACTACCGTTTTGATCCGCTTGATGATTATCCAGATTTTGCTCAAAAGGTTGCTCAAGCTGTTCAGCAAAATCCCCAAGAAAATATCGGTATTGTTATCTGTGGATCAGCAATTGGAGTAAGCATTGCGGTGAATCGTTTTAAACATATTCGTTGTGGAGTAGCTCTTAATGTCGAACAAGTACAGCATGGAAGGGAGAATGATCATACTAATATCCTTGCTATCCCTTCAGACTATACTGATTTTGAAACCGCAAAGAAATACATTGATATATTTCTTTCTTCCCATCCAAAAATGGAAGAAAAATATATCCGAAGAGAAAAAAAGCTTGATACTATACCTTTGCAATGAATCTCCCATCAACATCTTTGCCCACTACTCCCCGCACCTCAAGAAGAGAAAGAATGGGAAGAGTATCTGAAATGCTTAATGTCATTTTTTTTGCTAATTCATCCGCATGATATTTTTTGACTGATAATAAATCATAAATTCTTTTTTCGTCCCCCTCAAGATCTATTGGTTTTTTTACCATCATTTCTGATTCTTGGTTTAAGCCAAAATCTCGTAACACTTCTTTTGAACTTGTAAGCAGATGTGCTCCTTCTCGAAGAAGAATGTGAGGACCTATTGACATGTCGGAGGTTATGGGACCTGGTACAGCATAGACATCTCTCCCATTTTCAGCCGCATAGCGGGCCGTAATAAGAGAACCTGAATGTTCTCCACCTTCAACAACTACAACTGCTTTTGAAAGGCCTACAATGATACGATTTCGCATCACAAACATCCCTCTTTGTATGCCGAATCCTGGAGGATATTCGGAGATAATGATGCCATACTCCCTTAATATTTCATCATGTAGCTCTTTGTTTTCAGGTGGATATATCATATCGATTCCCGTTCCAAGCACGGCAATTGTTCTTCCTTGTTTTTCAATTGCTGCTTTATGAGAAATAGTATCTATCCCCGTTGCCATGCCGGACACAATAATGAGCCCCGCTGAAGCAAATGATTTGCCCAACTCCTCCGCAACATATCTTCCATAAGGAGTCGGCTTGCGCGTCCCCACAATACCAATACACATATCACTGACAAAATTAATACTATTTCTATCCCCTTTCCCAAAGATTGTTATGGGGGGGTCACTGATATTTTTTAATAATTTCGGATAGTCAGCATGATACTGAGTAATAACCCATACGCCTTGGGACTCAATCTTTTTTATTTCTGCTTCATAAGAATAATGAGCTCGAAATTCAATAAAAGCATTGAAGTGTGCCTCTCTGAAAAAAGCAGGTCTGAGTTGATCTGCTGAAGCAAAAAAGGCTACATGAGGAGAACCAAAATGAGCGACCAATTTTATAAATGTCATGGGCCCAACACCAATACAAGAAGAAAAGCCAAGGCAAGCTTTTTGATTATCATCCACACCTTTCACTATATCACCTTTCCATTTAATTATTTATTCATTTCATCATTTGAGCTTATCTATCCCTCCCTTATTCCATGGATTACACCGAAGAATACGATATAGTCCAAGAAAAAGCCCCTTCCCCGCTCCATATTTTTCTACAGCCTCAATAGAATAGTCGGAACACGTCGGATAAAATCGGCATGATACTCCGAGATATTTTTGAAAGAAAGAAAACGATTGATATTTTTTCAGACACCAGAGAACGATTTTTTTCATACAGCTTGATATAATTATAGCTTATGTCAATACTCTATGTGATAATTGCGGATATTCTTTGGGCGGGTGAAATAATATTCACAAAAAAATATTTTGCTGGAAGAAGTCCGGTTTTAGTAGCTGCCTTTGCTTCTTTTTTTGCAACTCTTATTTATCTTCCCATTCTCACAACGGTAAAAGAAAAAATATCACCTCGAGATATTATCCTCTTTATTATCATGGGTGTGTTTGTCTATGTTATCCCACAGATTTTTTATGTAAAAGGAATTCAGGAGACAAAAAGTGCTATGGCGGTCTCTCTTGCAAGCCTTACCATCCCCATCTTTACTTCGTTATTTAGTATTCTTATATTAAAAGAGGCGATAACGCTTAAATTAGTTATGGGAAGTATTCTCGTTGCTGTGGGATTTGTTGTTGTGTCAATGCCATAAAATAGTTCGATATACATAATATGAAAATAACCATCGTTACTCTGTTTCCCAAAATGATTGAGGGGTTTATCGAAGATTCAATCATAAAACGAGCACGGGCAAAAGGGGTTGTTGAGATTCAGATTATAAATCTCAGAGATTTTGCACGTGACTCCTATGGAACAGTTGATGAAAGGCCTTATGGCGGAGGCACCGGTATGATATTGTGTGTTGATGTTCTCAAAAAATCACTAGACTCCCTCTCTATTCCCTATTCCCTAACCCCTAACCCCTCACGTCGTATTATCCTCACTTCAGCCCGAGGAACAGTTTTCAATCAAAAAAAGGCACAAGAGCTTTCAAAATTAGATGAATTAATTATATATGCAGGTCATTATGAGGGTTTTGACGAGCGATTTTCTGAGTATGTGAATGAGGAGGTGTCGATTGGCGACTTTATTCTTACTGGTGGCGAGCTTACTGCTGCTATGATTTGTGATGCTGTGGTGCGCCTCCTTCCTGGGGTATTAAAAAAGGAGAATGCCACCACTGAAGAAAGCTTCTTTGTTACTTCGATTACGCAAGTCATCGAAGCAATTGGAGAACATCCAATTCTTGTTGATCTTCAAAAAAAAGGAGTCGCCGAAATAAAATTATTAGAATATCCTCAATATACCAGACCTGAAGAGTTTGAAGGGAAAAAGGTTCCCGAGATTTTACTTTCTGGAGATCCAAAAAAAATAAAAAAATGGCAGTTACAGAAAGCCTTTGAACTCACTTTTCTTCGTCGACCTGACCTTCTTGACAATGAACGCTAAAAATGTAACAATTCAACTGTTACTAAATTAGTGATAGATAATTATGATAGAGGCAAAAAAATTCAGTGAAACAATCTATTCCCTGAAGGGAATCTCCAAAAAAACAGTTGAGGATCACCTTAAACTATATGGAGGATATATTAATAAGTATAATGAAATTTCAGAAAAGCTACAAGCGCTCACTGATGAAGATTTCTCCAAAGCAAATCAAGTCTTTTCGACCATTCGCTCTCTAAAAACAGAGCTCAGCTTTGCGTGGGGAGGGATTGTAAATCATGAGTTATATTTTAATCATTTAGGAGGCACTGGAGGAATGGCAAGTGGTAATCTATTACAGCAGATTAATAAAGACTATGGATCGTTTGAAACATATAAAAAAGACTTGAAAGCATCAGCGATGGCAGCTCGCGGATGGGCGTGGACCATTTGGAGCTTTAGGGAGAAAAAACTTATAAATCACATTGGAGACTCTCAAAACACCTATGCATTCTGGTGGTCCCGACCCCTCATAGCTCTCGATACATATGAACATGCGTATTTTGGTGATTATAGCGTTGACAGAGGTCAATATATCAACTCTTTCTTTGAGAATCTTGATTGGAAAATAATAGAAAAAACATTTGATGAGGTAAAATAATAAAGTAAAATAATAAAGAGGTATTGAACTCTTTATTAATATTTGGTATAAACTATCTCTATGATAGACCTTTCTCACGTATACAAACGGTTTGGGCTTAAAATAGCGGTTTCCGATCTTTCGTTTAAGGTTGAACAGGGGGATATTGTTGGTTTTGTGGGTCCCAATGGAGCTGGGAAAACTACCACCATGCGCCTCATCACAGGATATTTAAAACCCACTGAGGGAAAGGTAAAAATATTTAATCAAAATCCTATCGCGGACAGACTTTCCCTTCTTCCTCGCATAGGATATCTTCCAGAAAATAATCCACTTCCGGGCGATATGACGGTAAGAGAATATCTTTCCTTTATTGCTGAGATAAAAAAAGAAACAGCAATAGAAAAAATAATGGAAGACCTCCACGTTGATGATGTATATGAAAAAAAGATTGAACAACTCTCTCGTGGATATAAACAACGAGTAGGCCTCGCCTCAGCTCTGTGCGGGAAACCAGATATTCTTCTTCTAGATGAACCTACATCTGGGCTTGATCCTATCGAACAAGATGTTATTAAGGACTTAATAATAAAGCTCGCAAAAAAAAGAATTGTAATTTTCTCTACACATATTCTTTCAGAGATTGAAGATATTGCCACGCGCTTACTCATTATTAATAGAGGCACTCTTCTTTTTGATGGTGCAAAACCAAAAGGAAAAGGTGGTGTAGAGACGTTATTTAAAAAATTAATTAAAAAATCATGAAAGCCCTCTATAAAAAAGAATTAATGCAGCTTTTAAACTCCCCTGTTGGCTATTCTGTACCCATTGTCTTTGCGCTGTTTTTGGGGTATTTATTTATCAAAGATGTATTTGTAATTGGCTCTGCATCTTTAAAACCGTTTTTCAGCGTTGCTCCTTGGCTTCTTTTTATTCTTATTCCGGCTCTATCTATGCGAAGTATTAGTGAAGAGAAAAGGTCCAATACGATAGAGGTTCTTTTGACTCTTCCCCTATCTGAAAGTGCTATTGTACTTTCAAAGTTGTTAAGTATTTTTACCCTCACTGCGATCACTTTAGCGCTCACACTCTCAATTCCATTAGTGCTCGGATTTATCTCTTCTTTATATATTCCTGAAATTATTATAGGGTATATTGGATTGCTGCTTCTGAGCTTGCTCTATTTAAGTTTTTCACTCTATATATCGAGTCGTGTTTCAAATCAAATCGCTTCATTTTCTATTTCCACTATCATTCTTTTTCTTATGACCACTCTTTCATCAGACTTTCTTGCAAACCTGTTCCCCAAAGTAATACAAGATGTACTTTTATTTGGAAGCCCCATTCTTCATTTAGATAATTTTGTAAAAGGAGTTGTTGATTTTCGATCACTGAGTTATTTCATTTTACTAATTGCTTTATTTTTTAAATTAACCGTTACAGAGTTACAAAAAAGAACCTAATATGAATTATTTTCGTAAAGTACCTCTATCTATTATTTTCTTTTTCTTGTTCACTGGGGGTTTTGTTCTCTTCTCTATTTTTCCAGTGCGCCTTGATTTTTCAAAAGGGAGCGCATATACTCTTTCTTCCTCAACTAAAAAAATAATTCAACAAAATAAGAAGGGTATTGACGTTAACTTATATGTATCCTCCGATATTCCTACACGGATTATCCCCCTTCGCACCGATGTTGTTGAGCTCCTTCAAGAATACAGAAGAGGAGGAAGAAATATTAAAGTTAATATCATAGACCCAAAAAAGGACACCAAAATCATTGAAAAATTAAAACAGGTGGGCATACCAGAACTCCAATTCTCTCAGCTAGAGCAGAATAAGTATCAAACATCTTCATTTTATTTTGGCATAGTGCTTTCTGCTGGAGATAAAAACGAGCTTATACCGCAGGTAAGCGATTATCAGAATCTTGAATATAATATCACTTCAGCAATATATCGTCTCACGAGGACAGATATGCCGAAAGTTGCTTTTATCGGAGAAGATCAGCCAAATTATGGCCAACAAGACCCTCTTACCTCTCTCAAAAAAGTTCTTTCCCAACAGTATTCAGTAAATAGCCTTGATCTTTCTACCATCAAACCAGAGGATGAAGGTAAATTTTTGAATGATTATACAACGATTATCCTTTTTGATAATGGATTAATAAAATACTCTACCGAACAAATTCAACTACTGAAAAGATTTTATGAAGCGGGAAAAAATATTCTTGTCTTCGCAGGAGGAACAAAAATCGATGAACAAACTCTGAGCGTAATGCCAGAGGAACATAATATAAATGAGTTAACAGCTACCTATGGCGCTCAAATCGAACACAATCTTATCCTTTCTACATCGGCTGAGTATGTGAATTTTGGAAATGAAATGTCTCAGTTTCTCGCCCCTTACCCACTTTGGATTCGGTCAAATCTGTTTAATACAAAGTCTGGCCTTTTTACCAATGTCCAATTCGTAACATTTCCATGGGCATCGTCTCTTTCGATAAAAAGTACAAAAAATTCAGCTATCACTCCTCTCATCGTATCTTCTAATAGATCATGGACTCAAAAAGAGACATTTCAAATTAATCCAAATACTATCCCCCAGCCCGCACTTAAGGATTTGAAAGAGTATGTATTGGGCGCGCTGGTAAAAAATATAAAGGGGGGAGAAATGATTGTAATAGCTTCCTCTCGATTTCCCTTCGATAGATATATGAGTCGAGGAGGAGGAAATATAGATTTCATTCTTAATTCTATTGATACTCTTAGCTCCAATGGAGCTTTAAGCGGGATTAGATCCCGAGTAGTCTCATTTTATCCATTACCGGATATGCCAGATACACAAAAAGATGTGTATAAATATACAGCTATTCTTTTATTCCCTCTGTTGTGGGGAGTATATGGAGCAGTCAGACTCATGAGAAGAAAATGAATGAGAAGCTATTCCAATATTTAACTTCATGTCATTGCGAGGAGCCCTTCGATAAACTTAGTATAAACTGGGCGACGCGGCAATCTCAATATTGTAAAAGATTGCTTCGCAATAATATGTTTGGCTCGCAATGACATTGCTATCAAACACTCACATAGCGCGCAGATTTTGTGCTTCCTATCTTTTTTATGAGATTTTTCTTAACTAAATCTTGCACATCTCTAAGTACTGAATCTTCTGATATGTCAGGAAAAATAGTTTTAAAGGCCTTATTTTGTAAGTAGCCAATTTCCTGCATGTACTCAATAATTTTTATCTGTCGTTCAGTAAGAAATATTTGTTGACCTCCCATTTTATCTTTCAATTTTACATCTTGTGAAAGTTTGAGTATTTTTTCCTTAATACGAGTGAACTCAACCGCAGCACCAAAACTAAAATATTCAAGCCAAGAAGTAAGATCTCCCGCTGTTGCTTTTTGGAGGTGTTCATAATAGGAAATCGCATCTCTATCGAAATATTCTTCAAGAGAAAAAAATCTCCGAATATCATACCCTCCAAGGAGTAAGACCAATGTAGCAAGACTTCTTCCCACTCTCCCATTACCATCGATAAAAGGGTGAATACGGACAAACTCATGATGTACGATACCTGCTTTCAATATGGAGTGGATATCCTTTGACTCATCTTTATTGATCCAATAGACAAACTCTTTCATAAGAAATGGAACTTCAAGGGGAGTTGGGGGTTTAAACGTTACTTCTCCGGTTGCAGAGTTCCGAATTACAACCTGTTTTAATCTATACTCTCCTGATTGATCTGTAGACAATGTTTTTTCTGTAAGAATACGATGAATTTTAAGAATAAGCTGCTCCGTTATTTTATCTATCTTTTTTTTTGCCTCTTCATCAATAAGCTCCACAACCTTTCGATAGTTAATCACCTCCTGAATATCCCGCGGTCGTGCAGCAACTACCTTTCCTAGAAGTACTTCTTTTGCCTCTTCCATATGAAGCATATTTCCCTCAATATGAGTACCATGATACGCAGCTCGAACAAGTGCATCCTCCTTAAATTGCCTCTCCCAAAGCGGAAGAAGTGGTGCATGTCGAATTACTTCCTCAGCCGCCTCTACTTTTGAAATGTTTAAGAGGATTTTATTTGTTATAGTAAATGTTGGATTAAACATAGATTTATATTCCAAAACGCCGTTTCCGATCTCCGTATTCAATAACTGCTTTTTCCAATGCTTCTGGTCCAAAATCGGGAAAGAGTAAATCTGAAAAGTAATATTCACTATATGCAGATTGCCAAGTCATAAATCCAGACAATCTTTTTTCTCCACTTGTACGAATAATAAGGTCTGGATTAGGATAGGGTAATATGTGTGTGTCTAGATAATCGTCGATTATTTTTTCTGTTTTAATATCCTTCATTTTTTGTACTGCTCTCATTATCTCATCGTGTCCTCCGTAATCTAAAGCAATCACAAAAAAATATTTAGCAAAATGCTTTGTTATTTTTTCAGCCTTTTCAATCTTCTTCTTTAATGGTTCAGGAAGTCTATCTTTTCTTCCGATATGAACTATTCTTGTTTCTCCCTCTACTGCTTCCTTTATTTGTACATCAATAACTTTTTCGGCAAGTTTCATCAAATATCCCACTTCATCCTCGGTCCTTTTCCAGTTTTCAGTTGAAAAAACCCAAAAGGTAATAATACGAATTCCTAATTGTTTTGCCTTCTTGCTCAATGCCTTGATATTTTCAAAGCCTCTTCTGTGGCCTTCAAATGAAGGAATATTCCTCTCTTTTGCCCAGCGACGATTACCATCTGCAATAATTGCAATGTGGTTTGGGAGTAATATTGAATCCATAATGAATTTATTATACCGTATATTTTCCGCAACAACTTGACGACTGTAAACTATTTCGTTATAGTATATATATGCAATTAATTAAAACAGTCTATGCCCAGGTAGATATCATGAATCCAAATGTCAACCCTCTGGCAAAATTTAGTACAATTGCTTCGTTTACAAATATAATTACACCTATCATGATGGTAGTAGCGGGTCTTTTTACTCTCTCTATGTTGCTTATGGGGGCTTTTAAATATCTTACCAGTGAGGGAAATCCAGAAAAGATAACAAAAGCACAAAGTACAATGTGGTATGCAGTTATTGGGCTATTTCTTGTAGTTGCAAGTTTTATTATTACTAAAATTATTGGGTTTATATTTAAAGTTAACATGCCCCTATGAGAAAACTAATAGCTGCAGGTATTAATGATGTTATTGGAACGATTGAAGCTCCGGTTAATAACGATTTATATAAGGGGGATGTTAATGCCAGCTTGGGAAAATTAATTTCAACAGGTATTCAATTTTTTTTCTTTGTTGCTGGAGTAGCTGCTCTCATCTACCTCCTCTGGGGAGCTTTTGATTGGATTATTTCAAATGGTGAAAAAGAAAAGTTACTTAAAGCTCAAAATAAAATTCAAAGTGCTGTTATTGGACTTGTGTTGATTGTTGTTGTCCTTGTTGTGTTTAATGTTATTATGGGTACAGTACTTGGTGGACAGTTTGGAATTGGAGAAGGATTCACCTTTAGTCTTCCCTCAATAGGAGGCCCGTAGTCTATCTGTTATTAATAAAGGGGAACATTACCCTTTCACTAATCCTCTATAGTTGGGAATAAACGAGGTGTAAAGTATTGATTTCTTCGTAAATATTTCCTTGCAAGTATTACTGTCCCCACAGCAAAATAAAATATATCCTGATCCAATCATTTTCCCTACGCCCACATCAGTCAACTCAAATAATAATTTGTTTGTTTTGCTAGATACTACGCCAATTTGTCCCAAGAGCTCTTGACTGACTCTTATATTATCTCTAAAAAAGGCTCCATCCTCTTTCATGAAAGAGACAACAATACGTTTTGTTACCTTTTCCATTTTGTTGAATATCATTTCTGTTTTGTTACTCTCTTTATTAAAAAGTGCCCCAACAGACCGAATCATCTCTTCAGATGTTTCTATGGGTTTTTCTGTGTCAATTAATATAAGATGTTCTTGTATCTTTTTTGGTATCCGTATTGCAAGACTAGAGATTGATTTAAGAAATTCAAACTCTTTTCTGTAATAAATAAGTCCTCCCATTACTGAAGTTGAAGTGTCAACTCCTGATGAATTTTTATGGAAATATTTCTCCATTTGATATGCACATACGTTCACCTCTTCTTTGCTCCATTCTTTTCCGGTAAATAGCTCCAATAGCCCCGCTGAAATACATGCGCAATATGCAGCCGAAGAACCTAGCCCTCGTCCAATGGGAATTGTAGACTCAACAGAATAAGCATATTCTTTTTTTTCAAAAGAAACCTTTTTTGATTGTAAAAAGTCTATTACTGATTTTTCCAGTATGGGAAAAATGTTGTCTTTATAAACTGTTTTTTTTGAGAGAGTGAATGTTACTGAAAGCCGTTTATCTATCGCACATACTAGAGCCGGTTTACCATACACAGCAGCATGCTCTCCAGATATATATATTCTTCCTGGCGCGGAATATCTCAGTATATTCATTGTTAAACGGCTATTTGAATGCGGTCAGTATCATCTTTATATCCTTTTTCAATGAGAATTTTTTTTATTTCTTCAGTAAAAACGGCAAGCATTTCTGCTTCTTTTGTAACTTTTATTATCTTCCCTTCTCTTATTATTGCAGCTTGCCCTTTTCCTCCGCAAAGTCCAATGTCTGCAAAACTCGCTTCTCCTGGTCCATTAACTACACAGCCCATAACGGCAACTTTAATAGGGGCCTGAACTTTTTTTAACATTTTTTCTACTTTTGCTGCAAGACCAATTAAATCAATTTCTGTTCTTCCACAGGTCGGACAAGAAATTATCTCAACTCCTTTTTGTCTTAATTTTAATGCTTTTAATATTTCCCACCCTACTCTTACCTGTTCTTGTGGTTCACCACTAATTGAAACTCGAATAGTATCTCCAATACCTTCAGATAAAATCGCTCCAATTCCCACAGCACTTTTAATACTCCCACTCCACACTGGTCCCGCTTCGGTAATACCTATATGAAGAGGGTAATTGTAGCGTTGTGCAAATAAAAGGTATGATTCTCTTGTAATATTTACATCAGATCCTTTTAAAGATACTATAATATCTCTAAAATCCATATCTTCAAGTATCTTTATATGTCTTGTTGCAGATTCAATCATTACTCGGGGTATTCCATATTTTCCAAACTCAGAAAACAAATCTTTTTCCAGTGAACCCATATTTATTCCTATCCTAATGGGAATATTTTTCTCTTTACATGCCTTTACCACTGCTTCAACTTTTTCCTTTCCTCCAATGTTTCCTGGATTTATTCGTACTTTGTCTACTCCTTGTTTTATTGCTTCAAGAGCAAAAAGATATTGAAAATGGATATCCACAACAAGCGGAATATGAATTTCTTTTTTTATTGCTCCTAATGCTTTTGCAGACTCCATGTCTGGAGCAGTCACACGAATAATTTCGCACCCCGCTTCTTCAAGAAGGAGGATTTGTTTAATAGTTCCTTCTATATCTGTCGTTTTTGTTTGTGTCATTGATTGAACTCTTACAGGATTACCTCCTCCAATTTTAAGCTTACCAATTTGTATTACTTTCGTTTCGTTGCGCTGTGTTATATTGTGTGTGTCCATATGATATTTTTATAATTAACTTTTAGAGTTTTAAATGCTTCCTCTGCTGATTCTTTTGAACGATAAAATCCTGCAATCGTAAGCCCAGATCCCGCAATAAGTTGCTTTACTGAGCCACTAGCTGATAAATCATTATTAATAGTGTCTAACTCTGGATAATGTTTGCTGATTATGTCTTCGAAATCGTTATGGAAATAGTTTGTTATATTAGATGTGTTTTTATTAAGAATATTCTGTTTTAATTGCTCACATATATTTACATGTTTTCCGATTTTATCTAGTTCAATTTTACTATACATCCAACTAGTAGAAGGCTTTGACAATGAAGGAGTAATAAGTATTACCCATAATCTTTGCAAAATACCCAAAATAGGATTTATATCGTCTCCTTTTCCTGCTATTTCACAAATACCTCCCCTCATGAAGTAAAATACATCGCTTCCTAATGGGTTAATAATTCTTTTTAATTGCTCTGTAGAGATCGTGCTTTTCCACATCTCAAGAAGTGTTTTGATTGTTACTGCTGCATCGCTACTTCCTCCTCCTAAACCAGCTTTAACAGGGATTCTTTTTTTTAATACTATTTTTACCCCTAGGTGAGAATCTCCAATTTCTTCTTTTAACAATTGTGCAGCTCTATATACAAAATTTTCAGCATTTGATAATTCCCCATTGTCACATGACAATGTTATCTTGTCATTTTGACTTTCAAAGAAGAGAGAGTCATGTAAATCTAATTCACAGTTAATAAACCTTACAGGATAATAGCCAGTATCATTTTTAAATGATAAATCAGGAAAAACATGCAAATTTAAATTTAATTTTGCATATGCATTTTTTTCAATCATTTAGTGTTCTGTATTAAACTTACTATACATCTACAGCAAATTCCTTTTCCCTCAGAATAGAGCGTAAGTCCATTTCCACTTGTAATCGATATGCCAATTTGAGATACATCAAGAATTAACATATCTGCTAATGATTTTTTTATTGCATTACAATGCGATTCTAATGTGGGTTGTCCCGCTTCAAGTGATATAGAAATATTATTTATTTCGTATTTATTATTTTTAATCTTTGAGAGAGCTATTAATAAGTATTCTTTACTATCTGTTATTCCTTTTTTACATAAAGGTCCTGCATACTCATCAAAGGAGCCGCCTCCAATAGCTGTATTGAGGGCGTTACATAAACTATGTATTATCATGTCTCCATCTGAATTTGCTATAACCTCAATATATTCGTCAATAACCACTCCCCCTAGCTTTAAAGGTTTGTAAGTTTTATTAGTGCTGTTTACTATTTTATGACTATCTTGTCCCAAACCTATTTTAAACATACTATCATTTTCCAACTTCTAATATTTTTTCTGCAATATATGTGTCTTTTGGATAGGTAATTTTAATATTTATATCATCTCCAGGGACGATACATATTTTGACTTTGGAAAATTTCGCAACAAGCTCACTATCATCTGTTGGGATAAAATATTGAGTTTCTATCGCTTTTTCAATTGAGCTTAAAATCAATGATCGGGTAAAGCCTTGTGGCGTTTGAGCAATCCACGTGTCTTTTCTTGCTAAGGAGTATTCTATGTATCCATCAGCGCCATATTTAACTGTTGCAGTTGGATTGACGGCACTCATAACTGCATTATTATGTTTCGTTTTTTGAATTACTTCATCAATAAGGCGTATGGGAGTAAATGGACGACATCCATCATGCGTTATGATAATCGTTCCCGTTGAAGCTTTAATACCACTTAAGAGTGACTCTATCCTTTCCTTACCGCCAATTGCTATCTTTATAGAAATTTCAAGATCTTCGGCTATTTTTTCAAATGCTTGTATATCTTCCTTTTTTGCAACGACAACAATTTCGTCTATTGATCGGGATTTTTTAAATTGACTCAGTGTATGCCATAGAACAGGTTTTCCATTTATCGGCATCAAAATCTTGTGTGTTTTCATTCGTGTTCCGTTTCCTGCTGCAGTTATTATTACTGAAACTATTTCTTTCATACTATATGATTAATTAAATTTTTTGTATATTCATTTCCCCATTTATCTGCAGAGATAATTTGACTTAATGTCGGATTATATACTACATTATGGGCATTCATTGCTTTATGAATGATTTTTGGGATATCGATAAAAGATATTTTTTTCGACAAAAAAGCTTCTACTGCCGCGTCATCTGATCCATGCATAACCGCTGGCATCGTTCCTCCTTTTTTAATCGCATTAAATCCTAAACTTAAACCTGGAAATTTATCATAAGGAGCATCTTCAAAGGTGAGGGTTTTATTAATAATACTAATGCTATGTGTAATTCGCGTAGATCTTCTCTTTGGATAAAAGAGAGCAAATTGAATATATCTTTTCATATCGGCACTCCCCATCTCAGAAATAGTACTCCCATCAACAAACTCTACCATCGAATGACAAATATATTCTGGGTGAACAACAATAGTAATTTTTTTTGGAGAGATATCAAATAACCATCGAGCCTCAATGACTTCAAAGCTTTTGTTTATACAAGTGGCACTGTCTATTGTTATTTTATTACCCATTTCCCACATTGGCCTATTCCGTATTTGTTCAATTGTCACCTTGGATAATTCTTCTTTACTCATACTTGCAATTGGCCCTTTTCCCATCGTTATTACTAGTTTTTTTACTTCCTTTTTTTCACCGGAACGAAGGCACTGAAATAATGCGGAATGTTCTGAATCTATTGGGATGATGCTAACATTATATTTTTTTGCCTCTTTCATTATGAGTTCTCCGGCGACCACTAACACTTCCTTTGTGGCAATTGCAACATTCTTTCCTTTTCTGATTGCAGCAAGTGTGGGTAATAATCCAGATAGCCCTACTACCGCCACAACCACTAAATCTACCTCTTTTATTGTGGCAACTTTAAGTAAATCTTTTTCACCAACTCCAATTACGTTTGGAGAAAACTCCTTTACTTGTTCATTGAGAAGAGTAGTATTCGTGTTTGCGGATATGCCAACTATATTAAAATCCTTAGGAAATGCTCTTACAATATCTAGTGCTCCCCTTCCTATTGTCCCTGTGGATCCGAGAACTGCTATATTTTTTCTTGAGGATTTCATAGGTTTCTTGGTAAAGAAAAAGTAACTGTTTCTGTAGTAGTAACTATTTCTTCTATGGTTGTTTTTTTGCCAGATAAATATCTAATAACATCTTTAATAAGTTCATTAGGGGCTGATGCGCCAGCAGTAATTCCAACCATTGACTTTCCCTCAAACCATTTAGCATCAATCTCAGTTTTATCATTAATAAGATATGCTTCAATTCCCTGTTTTAAGGCTACATCGCGAAGCTTATTACTGTTTGAGCTCGTTTTTGATCCAACAACAAGAATTGTTTTTACTTTTTTTGCTAATTCTTTGACAGCATTCTGCCTATTTTGAGTTGAATAACAAATATCAAATGCAGGTGGAATTATTGCACAAGGATATTTTCTTTTTATAGCTGTTACAATTTTTTGTGTATCATCTATGCTTAATGTTGTTTGCGTTAGAATCACTATTTTTTTTGGTTCAATGTTGCCTATATTTTCAATCTCTTTTGTCGAACCTACCCGAATGATGCGGTCATGAGAAACCTCCCCGAGCACGCCGACTGTCTCTGCATGATTGTTGTGTCCTATATATATGATAAAATATCCCTCATCTGCATACCTTTTTGCCTCTAAATGAACTTTGGTTACAAGTGGACAGGTCGCATCATACACATGTAATTTCCTTTCTTTTGCTTGTTTATACAATTCGGGAGAGCTACCATGTGCACTAAATATCACTATGGATTCTTTAGGTATATCTTCAAGTCGTTCGACAAATATAACACCCTTTCCTTCAAAGTCTTTGATGATGTGGTCATTATGAACAATATGATGACGAACATATATAGGATTTCCGTGCTTAAGTAACACCGCGTTTACCACGTTAATGGCACGATTTACCCCAGCGCAAAAACCTCTTGGTGAAGCGAGGTAAATTTTTTCAATATTCATACCTTATTGAGTCGTTGTGAGAATGCTTAATCATTCATACAAAAGGTATTCGTGAAACACCAAGAGAATACAGCAGAATCCATAAGGGAATGGAAAGCGTAAGATAGATGAGAAAATAGTAAATTACTCTGTATAAATGAACACGCAATGAAAAACGAATGCTTAGATATATCAGTATTATCTTCCATACAAGTAAGCTTCCTGAAAACGCAATATAAAATATGCTGAATGATTGTCCAAGAATTGATGTAGTGCGAGGTGGGGGTACTATGAAATAAAATATAAGTGTTGAATAAAACCAAATAAGTGTGGGAAGAAGTGTATATCCCCATGTTTTAATCATTCTCATAAATCTTTCTCTTTTATCCCCCCCAGCGGGAAGAAGAGAGAAAAAAATAACGCTCCCCATAAATAGTCCTACTGCACCGAGAAATCCATTAATCCAAAATCGCACCGAGTTGGTAATTAAAAAATAGAAAACAGCGAGTATCCCAATCCAAATAGTATCTTTCCATCCTTTCTCCATGCTGATGGCTCGCATTGTCGCGTATGGGGTTATTATGAGCCCAATTGACCTACGGAGAAAAATAATGAGAGAAACAACGTCAGAAACCATATTGAAGGAGTGAAACCAATCGAATTATTAAAATACCAAATATATAAACAAGACCAGCAGCTCCCAAAAGGGCAATGGGAACAACGAAGATAAAGGGGGCGGTTTTAAAAAAGATATTTATCCTTCTATATATATATGTTAATAGAGGAGCCCCTAGGTCATTCGGTTCAACGACATTTACTTCTCTCAGGTGCTTTTTTAATAACGTTGAGGTATTTTGTCTCATGAATTGAGATCGGAATACAGTTTTGAAAATTCGCGACGAGCGCGAAAAAGCATACTTTCTGCGGCTTTAAAGTTAACCGCTAATTTTTTTGCTATTTTCTTCACTGGAAATCCGTCTATATATTTGAGTCGTATAATAAGGGCATATTCATGCGGAAGATGCCCAAATATTCTTTCTATTAAGTCTGAAATCTCATCTTTTTGAACTTTTTCATTAAAAAGTAATGATGCCCCGCTATTTACTACATTCTCTGGAAGTGCAGAAAGAAATACTTTTTTAATTTTTTTTCGACGTATATAGTCGATTGTTTTGTACCGAGCAATGGTAAAGATATAGGCTGAAAAAGATTGAATATCTCGCTTTTCTCTAATTCCATCGATACACCCCAAGAAAACATCCTGGACCAGTTCTTCTGAAACCCCCACATCTCGTATTTGTCTATTTATAAACTGAAATATCGACAGATGATATTTTTTATATACAAAAAGGAGAGCTTGTTGATTACCCTTTCGTATTTTTTCAAGCAATACTTGATTTATCTCTATTTCTTTCATAAATCTATGCTCAATAGCTGCGCCCCTTTGAGGAGAAATGCTTTGTTATTATAAACCTCAACATCGGTAGCTTGAAATAATTGAGGGGAGGATATTTGCCCCTTATACATTCCGTCTCGTGAACTGATGTAAATGACTCCATTTTTTTTGTCCCATAGATAAAGATCTGTTTGATCTATATGGGTAATAATTTTTGTAATAGTTGTAGTATCTCCAGGAATGGTGAGCTTAAAATCATCTTTTAGTCCAGCTGTATATTTTGTAACTATATCTTTTGTTGCGACATATACAGACATATCTATTGCAAAGGTAGACTGTGTATCCATATCGGCATAGGACCCTTTAAAATAAGAGGTCCTATCTCCATATCCATCAACTATTACGGGGTATTTGTATAGGGCGTTATTTCCTCCATCAAGTAGATATATATTTCCGTTATAAATTTGCATAGAGCTTATAGAGCTCCATTGTGTTTCCTTAGATATGATCGTCTTGCTTTTCCCTAAGTTATCAACTCGAATGATTCCCTCTTCAGGGGAAAGCACATATGTATTTTTATCATATCCTCCAACAAGCGAATTAACGTTGACTTTTTTTGGAAGTGTTACTTTAAGGAGTGATTTTTTCTCTAATGTAAGAACATATACTTTTCCTTCCGGATTTAATACGTATGCTTTGTCTTCAAAAACAGAGAGTTTTGTACCACTTGCATTCTTTTCTTCAAAAGCAAACGTGTAATATTCTTGAGATTCCTTGAATGTTCTTTTAATGAGCTTTGACTCAGCATCTTTTATTGTTTGTTTCATGGCAGTCATCTCTTGCTGTTTATCTTTTGGGGATGTTTTTGTTAATAGGACGAGTGTCCCCTGAGCATCCTTTAGTAACTGTAGACCCTCGTTTATTGAGTCTCCTTTCGCGCTAGCCTGCTCAACTAATTTTCCTATCTGTACTTTTTTTTCTTCAAATGATCCTCCCGACCCTATCTGGACTCCACCTCTATTTTGAATCCCTTTCGTCATACTCCATCCAAAAAGTAAAATACAAGTAGTAAGAACCACTCCAATCGTTACTTTTTTTCTTTTCTCAAGAGAGCTCATTGTTTGCATGGCTGTTTTAATACGGCCAGCAATTTTTTCCCCAATACCCACTGAGGGCTCTTTGCTCGTATATACTTCTTGGTGCTCTGTCATTTTTACAAAAAGAGCTACAGCGCCTGTATCATCCTCCGCCCCAATTGTTTGTTTTATATGTTCTGGAAAATCTCGTATAGATACTTTTTTATGAAAAAGTGGCTTGGTGTGAATTATCCCCTTGAGTGATTGAGTAAAAAATGATGTAGTAAATATATAAAAATCATTCCGCTCATATTTTCCCGCAGCGGTCAACGCTCCATGAATAACTCTTTCAAGAGACTTTCCTCTCCCTATGTAAACCTCTCCTGATCCAATTGTCTTAAGGTAAAATGTTTGATTTTTTTTATAACCAATTGATATAGATGTATCAAGTGGTGTATTAAAGCGAGTACATAAGGCTGAAATAGCTGAATCAAATTCAGTAAGGGTACCGTAGCTTGTTGTCCCCACTTCTGCAAGCGCGCTCATAAGTTGTTCGCCTTGTTCGTTGGTATATCCATCAAAGATTTCCACCACACAGAAGAAATTTTTCTCTGCAAGAAACCCAGTAAAGCCATTTTTTTGCTCCTGACCTAAATATATTGAGTATTCTGCATCCATAGATATAGTTACAGGATAACAAAACCAAGAATAAATAACAAAATACTTATTACGACTAGCAGGGTTGAAATGAAAATAAATAGTGTATTCCTTCTTGTTACTACTGTTTTTACTTCTTGTTTAATATTGGCATACATTTGAATTGTAAGAACCATAAATAAAAAGGAAAAAATGATAGCTCCAACCTGAAATATCTTTTGAAATGTAAAAAATTCACTGAGTATTTCCATTTTGTTTTAAAATATCTTGAATAATGTGAGCTGCACGAGCAGGGTGTGGAACATTCATGAACTCAGTATTGATCTCAGACCCAGCTGTTTGAACAAAAATATTTCCTAAATCAAAAATACTGGAGGCAAATCCACTCACCTTCACCGTAATATCTTCAACATGTTCCAATTCTGTACGCGAAATATTTCGAAATGAAAGAGCACTAAAATCAACATCAATTATTTGCTTGTCAGTTACTATTCCTATATTAAAATACCAATTTACTATTTGAAGCCAGATATAGATAAAATTAACAAAAAGAAAGAAGGTTATTAAATAGATAAGCTGAACCCAACTAAGAAATTGATTAAGCAGAAAGCCTGAAAAAAAAATGAGAGTGATAATAAGCATGCTATTTATCACTGTGGGGATTAAGGTGATGGGATGAGCTCGAAGGCTCAGAAGTACAATCTCATCTGCTTTTTGGTTTTCAAATTTTATCCCCGGCTTCACGCACAAGGCGTGCAGTAGGGAGTGGTTCTCTTGAAGCTGCAACATAGTAATATTATATACCACTTGATAAAGAATGGATAGTTCGCTATAATATCTCTTGTCCTGGTTATTGAAGCGATTTGGTACCACCCTTTCCCATCCCGAACAAGGTCGTGAAACAGATCAGCGCCTATGATACTTTTTGATCCAATCGAAAGGGAAAGTAGGTCGTAGCCCGGACATTTTTTTTTGGTCTTTGTTTCCGCTAACTACTTAAAATTAATCTCCTTCGGTACCACAAATATTCCTCCATCTATTCTCTTTACATTTTTACAAGACACAAATAATGCTTGAAAATCAATCGATGTTGATTTTTCAGATTTGGGTACCATACTTATGATTGATTCTACTGAACCAAGCCCAGAGCTAAGCAATTGCTTTCCTAAGGGAATATAGCTTCCCATCCCACACTTCTTTGCCCCATTAAAATTGTTACTTGTCCAAGAGTATAAACAATCTCCTTGAACGACATACTGAGTTGTTATTTTTCCACTGAGAAACGTTCCCGATAGAGAGCTTCCTTCAAGTGAAGCAGAGATGCTCGATTCCTTTGTTTGATAGTGACAGGCAATGGGTTTGTTGTAATCTATTGAAATATGAATATTTTTATTGGGGGTGCTCTGAAGCGGAGAGGGAATAGGTTTTGTGACGCTTATAAATTTATCTTGTGAAGTTAACTTGGAAAATAATCCAAATATCACAATACAAAATGCACAGAAAAAAAATACAAGGGGAATGTCGATTTGATTGTTATTTTTCATTAGAGAATTTCGCTTTCCTTACTTCCATTGCTCGCGGCAGAATCAAGGACATAAATATCTTCTTTGTAATGATTCACCCCTACAAACTCCCCCTCTCCCTTAAGAAGAAGCTCTAACGGTTTACAGGAATAGCATCCATCAGGTTGTTTACATTTAAATCTTCCCAGTTTTACTGCAAGTTGAATTTCAAGTGCACTATCGATGATGCTATTAAGTATCTCTCCTTCATCTGGTAATTCTTTTTCCGCCATACCTCCTTCTTCCCTATCTAGATACCAGTAACTCATGCGCGCGATATGGCGCATCTGGCACTTTTTTGCGAGAATATAATATATGGGAAGCTGAAGTGAATCCTCTTTTTCCTCATTCTTACTTGTCTTAAAATCAATAATGTGAATTGAGTCTGTTTTAGGAAGATACTCCATCCAGTCTATTTTTCCCGATAAAATAATATTTTTTTCTTCAGAAAGCCAAAAATAAGGCAGGTCCATTTTTAATTTAACTGCAAGTCTTGCTAAGGGACCAGGATTTTTCATTATTCGAAGAAGCATTTCCTCTGCTCTCGTTTTATATTGCTGTTCAATCGAGCTATTCATAAACCCCCCCTTCTTTCCTTCTATTTTCACCCAGAGTTCATGAAGTCTTATGATGAGAGATTCTTTGAATCGTTCTTTTGTGGGAAGCTCCTTGAGAGAGTCTAATACATCGTGTACTATCTGGCCGAGTGCTAAAGGAGAGGTCATCAGCTTCATCTTATGCCCTGTTTTGGGATTCCGATATATATATTTTAAATAGTATGCGCGAGGACACGCTTTAAAGTCATTGATGCGGGAATGTGATACCCAAAGCGCTGAATATTTGTCTTGTGCCATTGGTTAATGATATCAAATCTATTTCGGAGGTTCTTCTTTAATCGTTCTCATTAATGCTGCTGTTCTTTCTTTACTTCGTTTACCTGTAAAAAAGGTCGTCCATACCTTTTTTTCGGACCCGTTTTGTATAGTATCGAAAAAGGAGGGACTGATAGATCCATCATCTTCTAAAGATAAAAGCAAAGATTTTAATCCTTTCTCGGTATTTAATGTTTGAAATTTTATTAGTGCTTTTCTATACCAGTCCTTTTCTGATTGAGAGATAGCCTCACCAATAACTCTATTCATGTATTTTTCATCTTCCTCTTTATTAGATATACCCCCAGCGTCCTCTTTTTCCTTTTCTTCTTGTCTATTAGCTTTCACAAGCTCAGAAAGTCCAAGAGGAATCGTGATCCCTTCTTCCCGAAGCGTCACTTCTACGTCTTGTAAATTTTGGGCTATTGCTTTGTTTAATTCCTGTAGATCTACTTCCCTTATAGGAGTCTGACTATCCATACCGATAAAAAACGTCCCTCCCCGTCTGCCGATTCTCAGCTTTCCCTGTGCGCCAGTGACGGCTTCCATTACTCCATTTATTTTCTTCCATACTGCTTTTATCACTTCATCTCCCTCTACGACGCTATATTCATCATTTACTTCTTTGATAAACTTACAATCAATAGTCCTTATCATCTTAAATTTATCTGCCTTAAGGCTCTCCACAAAGTCGGTAAAAGAGTAAATATTGTATTCCAACACAGGATCATATATGGTATTTTCAATAAAATGGATGATTGCCTCTGTACGCTTAATGGTTGGTGTACCCGTATTGCGTGATTCCTCTTCATCAATCACTCTCGCTAAATCAATAAGAACTTTCAACTGAGGATTGTTATCACAGATATATTTTGTTATTATTTCAAACTTATTTGATTCAGTATCCCCTTCTGAAAAGATTGACTGAGGATAGATACTATGAGGCTTTAGTTCGTCTAGCAGTGTTGTATCCCCCAACGGTTTTTTACTAATGTCCTCTTTTCTATATCGCTTTACTATTTTATTTATTTGGTCTGAATCAAGAAAAAGACCTTTCTTGAAAAAGCTTAAGAATATACTTTTTTTAATTCCCTCATCTCCCTCCATATGTTCTTTTGATACAAGAAAGAGGCTGTCTTTACTCTTATTAAATTGTATTTTATTTTCCCTATCATCCGTACTACTTTTACCTCCCACTTCTCTATACCAACCTTTCAATGTTTTTATTTTTTTACGAATAGCATCATCTAATTGAGCGAGCTTTTCTGGTGTGACGCCAGCTCCACCTACAACAAATTCATCTCCTCCATATCGACATACATGCACCTTCCCTTGTAAGTTTGAAGTTATTATTTCACTATTCATTAGTGATACAACGTCGTTAAGGATGACGTCTGCTGAGCTGCGATCTTGGGAGTCTTTTGCTAAGTCGGCTTGGCGAAATCCAGCAATATCATAAAAAGCGAGTGAAATATCTGTATCGGTATTCCACATTCCGTTCTCATCGCACTGAATATTTGCTTTTTCTGCAATTTGCGTCACAAACGACCCTCTTCGAAAAGCGACGGAACCTGGAGATACATGTTCTTTTCCATTTGGGTCGGTGTATTTTTGTTCTTTTAGTATGCCAGATTCAAAAGCCGATAATAATAAACCCCCAAAGATTGGTTTATAGTCTAAGTCTTCTGCTCCTGGAATAGGATATTCAAAATCCTCGATCTGTGGCCCATAAATAGCTTCTAGCACTTCCTTACAGGAAGGAGCAACATTAGAAGATCTTTTTTGATATTCATGTAAAAGGGCTCTATCTACAGGAGGAAATTTATCTGCGAATTGTGTGCCTCCATTTAGAGGCGGAGGTGGCTCACCATCAACCATAGTTTCTTAGTTTAAACATATAAATATGATCTACCAAATTCCCCTTTCGCTGCAGCCCTTGAGGGAGTAGTCCATACTCTCTAAAACCAATTTTTTCATATATTTTTTTTGCTACGGGATTATTCGCAAAGACGCCCAGAGTCACTATTTTGAGATGAGGAATGTTTTTCTCCGCTTCCTCAAGTGTTTTTTGCATAAGAAATGTGCCAATGCCTTTATTTCTCCATTCTTTTGCCAGAATGATGCCAAAAACGCCAACGTGGTTCTCTGCTTTTTCTTTCATTGTAACATCTGCAAATCCGATGAATTCGTCTTTATGAAAAGCGAGAAGTTTTGTAGCTTTATGGTCTGCTGCTTTTTTGATATATCCTTCAATATATCGACTTTCCTCATCTAAGGTTAATTGCTCCCCTTGATAGAGAATGAATGATTGTTCTTTCGATATGGTATTAATGAAGTTAAGAAGTATTTCCACATCATCACGTTGCACATGACGGATAGTGATTTCTATTCCCTTATGATTTCCTGTAAATACAGTTACACCTTCGAGCATAGTACATCCATTGTACCACTTACAACAACTACAGTCCTCCCTATTGAAGGACTGTATGTAAATCTTTCCGTGATGTTAGTTGCAAGAAACAATTATTGTGTCTCCCGGCTGTAATGATTCTTCGCCATACCCATTCTCTTGTTTGGTTGATTCTGCTACTGCTCCATTTCCACACACTTTCTCAGTGAGCTTCCAAAAGCTATCCCCTTCTTTTGCAATTATTGAGACTGCTCCAGTATCTGCAAATTTTGTTACTTTCTTTATGCTTTTTTTTGCTTCCATTTTTGGCGTTATTACTTGCTTCGTGATAATTGCTTTTATGGGTACAATCGTTGGCGCTAGGGTTGGTGTTACTGAAGCAGATTTAGTCGTAATTACTTTCATAACTGGCTTATATGTTGCTTTTACGATAAAAAAACCAGCGACAATAAGAGTCAACATTCCCAAGTATAATTCTGGTTTCTTTATTAACTCCTGTATGTTTTTTTTGTCCTTTTTATTCATTCTTTTCACCCCCTTCCTTTATTTTTGTTATTGCTCGCACTGCGAGTAATTGATCGTTCTTTTGTGTCCATGCACGAACTTTATTACCTTCGATAATAGTGATTTCTCTCTTTGGATCGAGTAATGATTGATATGCTATTTCAACTCCTGTTTTTGCATCAAGTGAAGTATCTATCCGAATCCACCCAGACTTTTTAGTTGTTTTTCCCTTAATGTATGAACAAATTGCACACACCTCCGTTGACATGCGGGAATAGATATTTTTTTTCATAACGAATCCACCTATGCTTAACAGTTGTTTTGCCTGTTTTTTCTCCAAAGTGAGAAGGTTTTTTTGGAAGTACACCTCTGCAGCATCAACCCCCCCTACGACTCCATTTTGATAGACTTTTGCATTAATATAGATTGCTGCGATCGTATTATACGGGTATAGATACATCGTTTTTTTTTGAAACCATTCGGTATCGTTGATATTTTTCAACGCGGTTGTTTGATGTGCTAAATATTCAGACATTTCTCTTTTAGGGGGAAGTACGTCTCGTAACTGCTGAATATTTATTTCAGAGATATTATTGCGCTGGGTGTTCCATTCTTTATATAAAAGGGTTTTATTGCTGTCATAAATAGAAATGCTAGGAACTTTTTGATACTGAGGGAGATAATGGGGAGATGGAAGGATAAAAAAACAATAAAATACCCCGTATGAAATGCTTATTCCGAGTAAAATGATAAAAATACGCACAATCCAGCGAGAAATATACTGCAATATCGCAAGTTCAATGCGGCCTATAGCGAGTATAAGAGATACTATCACAAGCTGCTTCCGAATTTTTCTTTTAGATTGTTGTGAAGCCATTTTAGGAGATTATTATAACATACTACAAGTCTTTTTTCAATTATGAAGATGGTCATTTCCCAACGAGAGCTGGAACAAGCTGCGCGATGATTACCAGGCGTTTGGAGTATGCTTCGCCCGTGCAGGTAAAGAGCGTGAGTTGATTTTTGTACTTTTGCTCAAGATAGTGGATGTCTTCTGGTGAAACTATATGTATTTCTTTTACTGCGTATTCAAGAATGTCGGTATCTGTAGTCAAATGGATCCTATCTCCTCCAATGAGGCTGTGGAGCGAGTAAAATAGCCGTGGAATATCATGTGAGAAGATAATGGTATTGCCGCCAACTCCAGGAATAGAAGATCCCTCTCCAAAAGAAGCTGCATCTAAGTATACATCCCATGTATCTTCCTGAATGGGAGCAGCCTTTATCGGCAGATCTATTCCTGTTTTCGGGACAATAATACGCTGGGGAATTTGGCTAAATCGCCACTCGCTTCCCTGTACGCTTGCTGTTTTCTGCATAAAAATAGAGACCGAAAATAGGAGAAGATATTTTATTATAAGTTTATATATTTTCATCTAGAGCTTCCTATTATACTGGAAATAAACTTAATTATTTAATCAATATATAATATAGTATTGAATATCGTTCGCATTTCGTTATAATGGCGGCATGAAGAATGGCGATAGAGTAGAAAAAATCATCTTCCTCTGCTTACTTCTTGTCTCAAGTGGAGTCGCCTACATTGTACTTACTAAAAGTAGGCTGTTGTCTTCAGACAATACACTTCTTTTTATCATATCTGTTTTTTGGATGATTCTAGAACAGAGAAAAGTAAAAAAATTAGCTTTAACTGCATATCAATTTTCCAAAAAACTATTTCGTTTTACTGGGAAAAAACATCTCCACCAAGCATAATCTTTCCATAAAAAAACAGTCAGAAAAGTGTAAACGGGGATAACCCTCAGCAATGTGAGTGTTTTTTTGGTAAAATAGACACACCTTTGGGGAGTAGTGTAACGGTAACACGCCTGACTTTGGATCAGCGCGACTCTAGGTTCGAATCCTAGCTCCCCAACTCAGAAAAAAAGGTGGACGAAAGTCCGCCTTTTTTGGTGGGGAATAGAATAACAGCTACAATCTTCTTGGTATACTTTCTTTATGGTAGATTACTCAGAAAAACAAAATCAACTTCATATATCAGGAGAAAAAGTATTAAAAGACATAAATCTTATTGCGTTTTTGAGTAAATTTGGAAGAGTCGAGATTGTCGGAAGCTTTGCCTTGGAACTCATGACGTGGGAGGATATTGATATTATTGTTCTTTGCAATCCTAAAAATGAATATCTTTTTAAAAGTATTGAATATTTATTTCAATTACCCAATATATATTCGCTACCATGGATCCAGGATTTTAGAAAAAGCATTCATAAAGACAGACCTCAAGGCTTATACCTACAGGCAAAATATCTAGTTTCTCCGAATACATTCTGGAAAATTGATATTTGGTTTTTGCCAGACAATCAATTCTCTTCTCATAAAAAAGTAGACGAGATTAAAGCGAGATTAACAGATAAGAATAGACAGGTCATTCTCACGATAAAGAATGAAATGAGAGATGAGCTCGAAAAAGGCAAAGAAATCTCAGGAATTGATGTTTATACTGCAGTTTTAGATCATAATGTAAAAAATCTTTCTGAATTTAAAGAATATCTTAATAAAACAGGAAGAATTTAATTGAACTAAATTGTGCATAGAAGGTTCGGACGTCCTCCATATTAACAGCTTTAAGTAATATCTATATTCCAAGTAACATATTTATCACTGGTTTGTTAAAGCCAATGACGAGTTGATCTCCAATCCAAAGCTGCGGAACTCCCATCTCGCCAGACCTCTCCACCATAGCCTGTGCTTGATTTTGATCTTTCGAAACATCAATATCCTCAAAAGTCACTTTCTTATCTTTTAAATAATCTTTTGCCATGTGGCAATAGGGGCAAGTGGGGGTTGAAAATACTTTTACTTTTTGCATACTATTTTTTGATAATTAGTAACTAATAAACTGATAACTTTTTTTTGTTTTTTTAAAGATTTAATCCATGTTGCCAAATAGGCCTTCCCCTCTGTTGTAATTGTATAGCTGTATCGCTGAGGCCCAATTTCACTTTTTGCGCTTTCACGAGCTATGTATCCGTGCTTTTGCATCCGAGACAAGCAGCGATATAGGTTTCCAATATTCATTTCACAAATACAGTCGCTCCTTAATGCTTTTTGTATTTCGTACCCGTAGCTGGGCTTTTTCATCAACAAATATAGTATTCCCGGCTCGAAGAAATTTTCAACTACAACGTGTGAACAATTTGTTCTCATATATTTATGTTTACTATATGTAAGTTTAATATAGTAAAATAGCTTTGTCAATTGATTGTTAAAAATATTCTCTATACTTAGAGTATTAAAAATGTATATTCATCTATGCCTAAGCCAAATGAAGGAAAAACAGATCGTATTATTCGTGTTGTTCTTGGAGCTGTATTATTGGGTCTTGCCCTCCTTAATCTCTCCGGACTGGCTCAAACTATAGTTATGGTTGTAGGGGCTATAGCTCTTATTACTGGGACAATGGGATTTTGCGGATTGTATAAAATCCTGGGAATCTCAACTGTACAAATAAACAAGAAGTAGTATTTTTGATGCTGTTACTAATTTAACAATTATATATATGTTTAGAACAATAGCTTATACACTTTTATTCGGCAAACCATTAATCATGTGGGGCGGAATGGTCACTTTTCTATGTTTTTTGTTTACCGCCTACATTAGTTTTTCAAATGCACAAGGAAATCATGCCGTTCCATTTAAATGGCATAAAAGAATGGCGATTCTCTCTTTGAGTATTGCCCTATTTCATGGATTACTGGGAATTCTTTCAAATATGTAATTTTCAAAAAGCTTCATATATCTGAAAACTTTATGTATTAAATACACTATCAACTATTAGCAGCTAGTGAACAGGAGTATACTGATAGACATATGAATAATGCATATTCTTGGTATTCTCACCTCACTAAGCCATCATGGTCTCCCCCCTCTTGGCTCTTTGGACCTGTATGGACGATACTTTACGTAATTATAGCTATTTCTTTTGGAAGAGTTTTTCAACTATTTTTTCAAAAAAAGATTGAGCTTTTTATCCTCCTCCCCTTTATTCTCAATCTTCTTTGCAACTTTACCTTTACCTATTTCCAATTTGGACTGAAAAATAATTTATTGGCAGCGGTAGATATTCTTCTTATTCTTACTACACTTATTTGGGCGATAATCGCTATCTATCCCTATGCTCGATGGATCTCTTATATACAAATTCCCTATTTACTGTGGGTATCATTCGCTACAATTTTACAGTTAACCGTTACTTATCTTAATTGGAAATAAAATCAGTATCTCTATGATTAATATTATTCTTATCGGTCCACAAGGATGTGGAAAAGGGACACAAGCGCAAGCTATTTTAAAAAAATATGGATTAGTTTATGTCGAGGCAGGCGCAATGATTCGCCAACAGACACTTCTTCATGATAAAAAATCAAGCATTCTCAATCACCTCGTAAATCAGGAAGGTGTACTTATTCCTGATGGGATTATCATGGATATCGTTTGCGATAAAATAGAAGAAACACCCAGCCCTCAGGGCTACTTATTTGATGGCTTTCCCCGTTCTGTTGAACAGTATGTCTCGCTCAAGGAGTATCTTGCTGAAAAACAAATTAAGCTGGACGCTGGAATATATATTTATATTTCTGATGAAGAGGCAGTAAAGCGCCTCGGTGGAAGAAGAGTTTGTTCTTTATGTAAAAAAAGTTATAGTCTATTTTTGGAACCCGGGCGTACTGCATGCGACTGTGGAGGTGCTCTTATAAAAAGAGTTGATGATGAGCCAGAGGCAATTAGACAAAGACTAAATGAGTTTCATTCTCGTACGGCCCCTATATTAAAACTCATGCAAGAAGATAAAATCCTCCTTGAAATTAATGGGGAACAATCGATCGAACAGATTTCATCAGATATACAAAATAATCTAGATTCTGTCACTCCTCTCCCCAACCCCGTGAAAGAATAGAATAGGTCATTATTTCTGACCGTTGAAAAACGCGATGTAGTAGGGGGATAATAAATGCAAGAGGAGCTATTATCCTACTTCTCAACGTCCTCCCTAACCCTCTGGAGAGTTGAGCACTCCTAATGATTCCATATTCTTCCATTGATAAAGGGATAAAATAGAATGTCATAGCTATCAATAACTGAAATTGCTTGGGTAGAAAGGAAAAAAGAGAAATGAGAGTGGCGGGAGAAATGTATTGAATGCCCACCCTCACCACTTCGCTTACCACAAATAATTGCATCGCAACACGAGTTGTTTGTGATATTATTGACTCCCATGGAATTGAATGAACAAAAATAATTTGAAAAAGTAAGAGAGAAAGAGCTATCCCAATAAATATCTTCAATCTACCTACTGTTTGTCGAGAAGAGGTGACGATTATACTTAAAAAACAGACGCACAAGAAAAGAATACTAACAAGAATAATACTATTTATGGCGAGAGCAGTAATATTTATTACTAAAATAATAAATAGTATAAGTAAGGTTTTTATTTTTTTCATATTTTCCTGGGGATTTTGATTCCAAGCTGTTTCAATAATTCTTTTTTTCCAAAAACATATTTGCTGTCCCCTTCTATTTCTATCCTTCCCTCATTGAGTACAATTGTTCTATCGGCAAATGAATATAGATAGTCTGTATCATGTTCAATGATTATGATTGTTTTTCCCTTTTTATGTAGTGCTGCAAGAAGGGTATATAGATGGATAGAGCTTTTATAGTCAAGCATTGAGCTCGGTTCATCAAGAACAATATAATCTGTTTCCATAGCAAGAACCGCTGCTAAGCAAAGTTTTTGCTTCTGCCCAAAGGATAATGTGTGTGGGTCTCGCTTTTCAAATCCTTCAAGTCCTACAAGAGATAATGCTTTTGAGGTTCTTTCAAGTATTTTATCCATTCCTAAATTTGATAGTCCAAAAGCAATCTCCTCCTCAACGGTAAGATTAAAAATCATAAAATCGGGATTCTGAAAAACCATTCCTACTTTTTTTGAAAAGAACGATACTGGTTTTGAGCGGCTGTTCACCCCATCAATAAGAATATTTCCAGTCAAAACTCCTCCTACATGATGAGGAATAAGTCCATTTATCATAAGACTAAGAGTTGTTTTACCAGAACCATTAACCCCCGTAATACCATAGAATGAACCTTTCGGAATAGTGATGTTTACTAAGTCTATTTCTTTAGTTTCCTGTGAGTATTTAAATGAAACATTTTTAAATGTGATTCCTTTCATGATGGAGGTTTATTTCTTAATAAATCTATTTAGCTTGAATTTATACACAATAATCCATGCTAGCGTTACATCTAATAATCCTTGTACAACATTAAATAGCACGATTATAAACCATGGAATTGTTTTTATTGCCAAAGCCGTTGTCATTCCTGTCCACAAAGGAATAGCTACATAATAGTTCAATGGAACAACTAAGAGGCAACGCACCAATATTCCACACAAAAGCGGAACAGATAAAAATAAAATGTTTCTATATTGATGAAATGTTTTTCTCATCATGAAAGCCATCAATCCAAATGAAAACAGAATCGGCACGGACGCTATCCATTTCATACCCGCTCCAAGCCAAGTCTCTGGTGCAAAAATAGTAATCATTACGGCGCCCACAAGAGAAACGAGAAGAGATAGTTGTAGACCGAAGAGAAAATAGGCGATGAACCAACTTACCGCTACGATATCCACCCACATCCCCCATTGGGGTGATTGATACCCGATATGAATGAGCTGTGTAATTATTGAAAGAGCAGAGAGGCCTGCTGCAACAGAAATTTCTCGAACTGTGAATTGCTTAAACATATAAAGCCTCGTGTCCATTAATGAATAATACATATAAACACATCCCTCATATTATCTCATTTTTGATTGTATATTTTCTTCAAGAAGGTACCATCTCTGGGTTGTATTTTCTAAAAATCGATAGTGAAGCAGGTAGGCAATAAAAAGTATAAGAAGAGGAATACAAAAAATGAGAAGTTCTATCTTTTGCGTAACTATTGTTATGAAGGAGCCGATAGACATCACTATCCCTACAAATATTGTTACTAATAAATGAATAAGTCTTTCATGTTGTATATGTGAAATCATTCTAAGATGATTTTCCCATATGTCTTTCCAATTTAAGGAGGAGTCTTCGTTAGAAATAATTTTTATTATTTCGAAATCGTATTTTTTGAACATAGTGTAATGGTACAACAAAATATCTATTACTTATGGCCCAGTTGCCAATCCCTCGATTTTCCATTGAGAATTCTCCTTTATGAGATTGATGAATCTAATATTCTCACCCTTTTCAAAACCATAATAAGGTATGGGATTATTGGCAGAACTGGAGTCCATGGCTATCTCTAGTGAAACCATATATTGATGTTTTGTTTCTGTCCAATTATCTTTCATTGAATCGCTCATTTTTAATACTTTCACCTCTTTCATTGCGCTAAACTGGACTCCATACGACTGTTTGGTGCTATCGTTATCAACGATGTTAGAGGACATCATCATTACAGCCTCACTAATTTTTTTTTCATTAATGAGGTTGAAAAAAGTATATATGACATCTGTTTCTTGAGGTGGTGGGACTGTGTTTTGACTGATTGACGGGTGTGTTATATAGCTTGTCGGCAATATTGTTGTGGTGGTGTTTTGTTTCCGTCCATTTAAATAAGCAAAGCCAAATATAGATATGGATATTAATAATATCCCTATGATTATTTTTTGCATAGAAAGAAAAATTAAATTGGTAATCTAGATATATTCCAATCTTCCTTCAACCACTGCAGTACCATTATTGTTATTTCTGAAATATTCTTCTAATACTTCTCGGATAGATGTGGTTATTACTTTTGCTTTTCCTGATGAGTATAACTCTTCATGAGTGATGTTAAGATATCTTTGACAATTGGAGACATGAAAGCTCTGGATACATATAGAATATTCTTGATAATCGTCAACTGGGCTTCCTCCAATATGTAATGATTTAAGTTTATTATTTTTGTCTGAATAGATTGCTTTTACTTTTGTACTTACTTGATAGCACTCCCCTTCTCCATCTCTATTCTCAATTCTCATGATATGAGAAAATATTTTTTTAACCTGTGCGCCAGTTATGTGAAATCTTGTAAGTGTGTCATCATACGGAAAACACGAAAGGAAGTCTTTAAGTGTTACCGCTTGCCCTATTTTTTTTACCCGTATAGATCCGCTTCCTACAAGGGCTATTTCGCAATCTGCACGACGAGCAAATGCGTCTGATGCAAAGTTACCAAGACTTGTTTCTATTTCCCTTTGAGGATGAGTTAATTCTATTCCTAGTTTACAGATGAGGGTATTATATTTTTTATCTACCTCATCTTTAAAAGAATTTATATACCTCTCCAATTTCTTGTCCGGCTTTGCTATTGATTCATCAATTTGAATAAGTTGCCATTTGTAGTCGACAATACTATTGGTGTCGTCGTCAATAGTAATATCAAATCGTCCAATCTGATCTGTCCCAACTCCAGCTTGAGCAATAAGTATGTTATTTACTTTTGCAGGTTTTTTTAAAATAGTGTGAGAATGCCCCCCAATAATCATATCCACTCCCCATTCTGGCTTCATGAGTTTTGCCAGTTTAATATCAGACTCGTAGCCAATATGTGTAAGGATTATTGTTAAATCTATATCATCATTTTTATATGCATTACAAATCTTTCCTACTTCTTTACTTGCTTCCGATAAATCCACAAAACTACCAATAAGAGAGTCTTGCTTAAGTGCGTCCATGACTTTTTCTGTGAGCACTCCGGTGAATAATATATCAAGCCCTGCTTTTTTTAAAATGATATACGGTTGCATTAATCTCTTATTATTTTTCTTAATATATAAATTTGCATTTACAATGGGAAAATTTGCAATTTTTTCCAAAAATAATAGGTGGGGCAATCCATAATCTATTTCATGGTTGCCTAATGTCACTACGTCAGGTGCAAGCCAATTCATTATTTCTATCGTAGATAAACCTTTCCATTCTGAATCAATAAGAGACCCCTGCAGCATGTCTCCTGCAATGACATACAATACATTTTTTTCTTCTTTGCGTACCTTATTTATATATCCCGAAAGTCGTGCTATTCCACCTATCAATTCTTTTTTTCCTTCTTTAATCTCTGCTAAAAAATCTCCATGCATATCGTTTGAATGGAGTATTGTGAACTTTTTTTTGTTCATATGTCCCAGAATAATATTCTAATTAATACAAATTGTTTTTATTATGCCTTTCTCAACCATTCCAAAACAGCCAAGCTCCACTATCCATAGAGAGCATTGTCCCCTTCCCTTTCTTATCTTTCCTTTCATTCCCTCCCTTAACTGATCGCGGGTAAGAGTTGATTGACACCACCCCGAACATTCGCTATTGTCTGTACAAATCGTACCTCTATCAGATGCTTTTATATTACATGTCTCAAAAGGGTCAGGCCCCAGTTTTTTCCAAACTCCCCCTGCCAGTAAACAGGCATCTTTTGTTTTGGGGATGGGTTTTTTTATTCCGCAGAAATCTCCTGGCTTTGGATAGGAAGGTGTTCCGTGAGTTATCCACTTATTGTCTTTACATATCCACAAATCTTCACTTCCTAATAAGAAGGGTCTCAACAAAAAGACAAACAAAAGGAGAACGCTTATACCCCCCACAACAACAAGTAGTGCATATCTCCTACGCTGACTCATTCTTACTCAAAAGTATACGACTCATGCAGATGTATTTCAATAAGGCAAAATTTATAAAGAAAGCGATAAACATAAAAAGCTAAACTTGATAATAATCAAATATATTTAATACAATGAGTTCATTACATATTTTTTAATATATCCTATGAATCTTATTTCAAATAGTAAATTACTTGATTTAACAGGAAAAACAATCATTGTCACCGGGGGTACAGTAGGTATAGGGTTTGGTATCACTTCTCGCCTTGCAGAAGCTGGGGCGCAAATAGTAGTTGCAAATAGAGATGTTGAAGAAGCTAATAAGGCTATTGAGGAGCTTACCCAGAAAGGATTCAAGGTGAAAGCAGTAAAGACAGATGTTTCGAAAGAGGAAGATGTTAAAAATCTCATGAATGAAGCTGTCACACTATTTGGAGGGTTGGATATTTTGATAAACAATGCAGGAGTATTTCCTTTTGCCCTTCTTCCAGACCTTACCAGCGAACTATTTGACAAAGTGATCTCTATTAATTTACGGGGAGTATTTCTCACTATGAAATATGGCTCAGAGCTTATGAAAAAACAAGGTCGGGGAGGAAAGATTATTAATATAACCTCTATTGATGCAATTCATCCATCACAAGCCGGACTTGCTGCATATGACGCTTCCAAGCATGGGGTGTGGGGCTTTACAAAAAATGCAGCTTTGGAGCTAGCAAAAGATAAAATCTGGGTAAATACAATTGCTCCTGGAGGAGTTATAACTCATGGAGTAGCTGTTATGCAATCAGGAGGAAAAGATGTAGCTGTTGAGCGGAATCCAGAACCACCAAAAATGGATATTGCTATGGGAAGAATGGGCGTTCCTGATGATATTGGGAAAGTGGCATTATTTCTTGCATCTGATATGTCCTCCTACATGACTGGCACGCAAATTGTGGTTGATGGAGGATATTTGTTGAAATAGTAGTATTATTGGTGTCTTTATGATCGCCCTTTCCCCCGGACAAAAGGATGTGCTTAATAAGGTTGTTATATGGCTAAAAAAGGATAAGCCACTGTCCGAATCATTCATTACTATTGGAGGTTATGCGGGAACAGGTAAAACAACACTCATCGCAGTGCTCCGCAAACGAATCGCTAAATTAAAAAAAGGAATGAAGGTTGGATTTGTAAGTTATACCGGGAAAGCAGCTCGCGTTCTTCGTAATAAACTAAAAGATGCAAAAGTAATTCTGTCAGAAGATTCCGTTGGCACAATTCACTCGCTTATTTACTCCCCTATGGTGAATGAAAAGGAAGAAATAATTGGTTGGATACAGAAAGAAAAAATTGATCGTGATCTTATTATTATTGATGAAGCATCAATGGTTGATGAAACTATTTGGTTACATCTTCTTTCGTACAAGGTGCCTATTATCGTTGTTGGAGATCATGGACAACTTCCTCCCATTTCCGGCTCATTTCATCTTATAGCGGAGCCAGAACTTGAGTTGGTGGAAATTCATCGACAAGCGCAAGATAACCCTATTATTGCACTCTCCATCCAAGCAAGACAAAATGGCTATATTCGGGCTGGTGTATATA
>Ga0194063_10000196_pt1 | contig 44662 bp, 40 predicted proteins | sample SepL3720m_MetaG_FD_155459 | JGI IMG/M metagenome (GOLD analysis project Ga0194063, IMG submission 155459) | Anoxic zone freshwater microbial communities from boreal shield lake in IISD Experimental Lakes Area, Ontario, Canada - Sep2016-L373-20m | ecosystem: Environmental > Aquatic > Freshwater...
TCTTTCAACATTGTTCTAACGGGACCTTCTATTTCAGGGATTGGATTAAAAAGCTCAGTAGTCAGACCTGCAGATAGTCCTTCGGCTTTTATTTCTTTAATTCTTTGATCGACAGAATCTTCTCTTGCTTGATTGGTAAGATTTGTTAATGTTTTTATTTCTACAAAAATTTCTTTCCCATCTTTTTGGCATCGATAATCTGGGCATTTACCGTCATATTCCCTAAGAAAATCTCTTTTAGATTTTTGATTTCTCGGATCATCCATTTTCTTATATATGACATCATTCTTTTGACAAAATTCTTCAAAATTAAGCTCTGAATTGATAGATTTTTGTTGTTTAAATTTTTTCTTTGTTTCTTTAATCATATATTGTACAATATTTTTAAAACTTTAATACCAAAACTTCATATCTTGTTTATCTTTTACTGAAAAAGAAATGTTTCTTTTATCACTAAATTGGATAGGTGGATATATGTCAAAAAATGTCCAACGCAAATCGAAGCCTCTATAAGTACTAAACCAAAGTCTTTCTATGCTTTTTCGGTCAAACTTTTGTATGTCTTCTATAAGTTTTGTAACATTAAAATTTTTTTCTGCAATTCTTGATACAACGAGTAAATGAGAATCTCTTAAATCCTTTAATCATTTCTTATCCCAAATAGTTTGAGCTAGTTTTTTATAATCCCCGTCAAAAGCAGCTTGATTATGAAAATATAATTCCATTATTTCCAAACCAAAACCTTGGTTGTTTACTATATCTAAAAGCAATACATCGGGCGAGTCAGAATTAGGTTCTGATAGATAATATTCTTTTTTAGAACATTTTTTTAAGGCCAATGCAAAAAAACTAGCATACCATAATTCACGCAATCTTTGATATTCTCTTTTTTTAAGGACATTTGCGATATTGTCATTCTCATTTTTAATCGCCTGATCAAATAAGTCTCTGACTCCTTTTGGTGAGTAGCATTTAGTGTTTTTGGGATAATGCACCATAATACTTATAAATTTTTAAATGTTTTTGTCGATATACAAAAAAATATAGTTTATACCTATAAATTTTCAATACAACCTCTAATTAATTACATATTGTTCTAATAACCTCTGGGAAGTATAAGAAAATTATAGAATTATAGTTCATACAGCATCTTTTCTTTATCAGATAGCTTACTTAGAATTTCCTCTTTGTTTGGTGCTATCGTATTTACGTAGAGACTAACAATAGCTATCATTCGCTTGAAGTCATTCTTCCTCTGTATACTATTGAATATATCTAGCATATGTTCAAAACAGTCCCAACCTGTCGCCCCATTTAAAAAATGGACACGTAAAAGTGTCTTTTTTTTGTTTTTCTGTATTTACTGTGACGCAGGATGTCGTCCCGATGAGTCGGGATCAGCCGCCCCATACAAAATGACACTCTGGAAATCGCACTCAGCGATTTTTTTATTAAGATAAAAGCCGAGATTTCAGTGGTTCAAGCATTGGTAAAACGTTTCTGATACCAAATTTTTGCTTTTTTAAAAATTTTGATTAAAATTATCTGCAGTTATTTAATTATTAATTGTTTACAAAATGACAAATGCTCCTAAAGTTTTATCAAATGATTGAGATCAAGCGTCTAAAACATGAAAATGACATCAAAATGAACTCAATAGTCCTGAGATTCATAATAACATTATTGATGCTTTTGATAAAATTCAATATGATGCAGAAACATTAGACTTTCCAGGGTTAGATAGGAATATGGTATATAGAGATGTCTTTGAGCATTTTTGGTTAAAAAACACCAGTGATAGTGGTAGATATATGTTTCGTAATGAGAATAAAATAAGAGATTTGGAGGAAAAAATAAAAAAAGGAGAAATAAACATTAAAGAAGAAATAAAAAATGCAGAGAATACAGATAACGATGTTTACTATCTTTGTATAAGCCCATATACTTCAAGTGATGTTTTAAATATGATATTTGATAAAGCATTTGATTCTCATTGAAATATTCTCTGACATGTTTTGTATGCGCTTGTAATAAATCCCAATCTTGATCCTAAAAGAATTGAAAAATATCTTGAACCTTACAACACTAATGGTTTACCATATCTAAGGGCATCTTATAGTCAATGTTTCGATGACATGCTTTATTCTAGACCTGATTTAACTCCAGAATCAATAATAAAGATTTTTAGTTACGGTTGTAATTTTGACGATATAAAAATTCTAATTCATAATAAAAATATGCCCGAAGATCTTAAAAGAAAGATTTTAAGTGATAAGAATATGTTACATGATTTACGTACTGATTCTCAATTTCCAGAACCTGAGGAAAATTACCTAGGGTGGAATAGAAAAGATTTTGCACGTTTAGATAAAATATATAGTGTAAATTCGCCTGATTAGTTTCCAAAGAGTTCTCTGAATTGTGGGGTGTCTTTTTTTTTTGCTAAAATATACTTAAAATTTCTAAGATATGGCATTGCTTGGATAAACTTTCTATATACCAAATGCGCTAGAGATGCATCGGATAAAGTTCATAGTATTTTGGGCTTAGCGCCCCATGTAAAAAATGGACACGTAAAAGTGTCTTTTGTTTGTATAATTAGAGAGTATATAAAAAAGATGAACATGGAACCGTAGCGATACAAAATATTGACTTTTGTGATTAAATAACTATATTACTAGTACCAAAATAAATAAAAGTATTAACCAAAAACAATACGTATGAAAAGCTTTATGAGTGTATTGGTGGTCGTGTTTTTTGTAGCAACCACAGTCGCACAAAATGTGCTGATGCAAGACATGTTCAATGATGGAAAACAGAAGGTTCAACCCAGCTTCTTAGTACGTACAACCTGGGCAGTAACGATTATCAATGAAGGTACAGCCTTTGGACAATGTAAGCACTTAGCTGACTTGATCACAAAGGGAAATACCTTTAATCAGGAAATCTTCGATAACGCATTGCCACAGATGGACGCCACTTTACCTGAAGTACAGGCATTCAAAACATGGGGAGAATATTGCGCAACTATCCCACCATCGGCAACGGATTCTGATTATGCTCCGGTCAGCATGGAGAGTCACAAAGCATTCTGGGATCAAACAATGGCGTATGAACTAATCAAAAACTCCCTTGAAACCAATGGTTTCTTTGTCGCTCAGTTGAATGGCATGAGAATAATTACCATCAAAGACGCTCAGTTTGATTGTGCTGTATTGGCCGGAGAAGACAAAGACTGGAAGTACATAGGATATTATGCCGCACCTGGATATTATATGGTGAAGATGCTTCCTGATTATTATTCCATAAAAACCACATCGCCAAAGTAAAACCAACGGTTCAATAGCATAAACCAACCAACACACGTGACGACATCATATTTGATGTCGTTTTTTTAATTACACATATTTTCACGAAATCGATCTATAAATGAGATATAAACGATTTTCATAAAGTTGCAAAAATACGAATGACGATTATAATAGATTACACTATGATTTTAGAAATAACGGTAAGATGGAGATAATCAAAAATCTTTTGTGACTAAACAAAGCTAATGCCATAAAACAGACGTGTGAGTGAACACAACAATCACTTATAAGAATTCTTGATAGAGAAAAAATATGAGAAGGGGTCTTTGGCAAGATATATAAAGCAAAAGTAAAAATAGGTAACAAAAAAAAGGACTTTGCTATAAAAGAATTTGGGTCGGAAGCAATGGCGAATAATGCTATAGCGATGTATCACAAAATTAAAAAAATATGAATACCCACATGGACGACATATAGAAGTATAGGAAAAAAATCAGTACTTATGACACTAGGAAATAAAAATTGAGAATTAGTCTTTTCTGCTAACAATGAATCTAATGATTCCAAGACAGCTAAAATAAGCCCTATAGCTAAAATATCAGATGATACCTTAAACAAGTTTTTCGATTCAGCTTTGGATACAAGCGATAAACTGTCTTCAAATAAGATAGTATCATATTTTGATGCATGTATATTTGTATACAAAGACGAGGAATTAAAGCTTCTTGTTTGAGATTTTGATAAAATAGACAATGCTGATGAAGATGCACACAACTTGATGATAAAAAACATACAAGAAATAGCGTATGCTTTTTTGAGGGCTGAACCATACTTTAAGATGGGAGAGGAACTATTTAATAAATTTGCTTATCATTTGATAAGTCTACAAAAACAATGAGATAGTAGACTGAAAAATATAGATATAAATGAGGTATGTAATAGAGCCTATAGAACACAAAACGCTGGTTCTGGAAAATAAGGTATAGGTACAAATTTTTGTTTACAAATTTACCAAAATTTGCAAAAATACGAATTCTGGATACAATTATAATGTAGAGCATAAAATGATTTTATCTAATATACTATCATGATATGGTATGAAAACTATCGACTCTATCAGAAGATATTGAACCTTCCAAAAGAGAAGATACAGATAAATTAAAGAGTATTGAAAATAACACAAAAAATACACTTTATGAATGATTAGATAGACAAGAAGTTGTTCATATTTTTAATAAAACCGAAAATGGTTTAGGTAAATTGTGAGATATGCGATGAGAAAGGTTCAAAATTTTGGCACAATACAAAAAAACAAAAGATTATAAAGAGAAACAGAAAAATAATGTTTTTAGATTTTTAAATAAGAAACAAACGGGAACTCCACAGGATATCTTAAATAATCTTAAAAGCATAAATAAAAACGAACAAGTATTGGCTAGGGCATTGACCATAGATATAAAAAAAAACTTACCTATTTTACAAAAATGATCTTTTGATCTAAAAAAAACAGAAACAGGAATAGATCGTAAAGTTATTGATGAGTTTAATAACAATATTATATCATTATCCAATCTCGGTAAAAGATATATGGAATTATCAAGAGAACATAAAAATATTCTAGAATACGAAAAAAAGTTCATTGACAATCCAGACGATAGTACTTTTGATACCTATGTAGATAAGTTAGCATGGTTTAAAGGTGAATTTGAACACTTAATCAGTAAAGAATCAAAAGGTCTAACACAATATTTTCAAAATATAAAAGATGATTTAGCAAGAATAAGAATAGCTCTAGACAACAAAACACCTCGAGAGCTCATCAAGACAAGTTGTGTTTCTGCCATAGCAAGGGTTCTAGTGGCAAATATGCTCTGAGTACTTACTACCTGACATAGTCCAATGGAAAACCAATACTTTTGGGAACTGACTATAGCAACTATGCCAGCAGTTGCTGTGCTTAATTATCTTGATTATTATTATTCAATGTTTGCAAAATTAACAAAAGCAATAATAAAATAAGACGCCGAAACTTCTGAAAGAAGTTTAACGTCGTTTTTATCTATAGGAATGTTTTGAAATTCCTATACGGTCAAATAATAAATATTTTTGAAAATTTGTTCATAGATATGTTTGAGGCAAATAATTTTATTCTCAAATCCAGAAAATTTAAGAGTTTGCTTATATATCACTATATTACAAAATAGTCGATTGTAGGATCGCTGAATAAAGCACACATATCTAAGAACATCAGTTATCAACAAACATAAAGAACACAATCGACGAGGGGTTTTTTGGTTTATTTTTTGACCTGGGAGCAAAAAAGAAACGCCCAGCCGGCGAGGCGATAAAAAAAAAGATATAAAATCCTTCGGAGATTTCCTTTTTGGCATCGCCCTCCCGCTTTGCGGGACAGGCGCCAAGGAAACACTTGTCTGCGCAAGCAGGAAAAACTCTAGCCAGATGCAAAACTCAGAATTAATGCTTTAAATATACATGACCTACCAACTCGCTTCCGTCCCACCTATGGTGGGTCCCACTTCAGCTCGTTCCGGTTAACTATTTCATTTATATTCAGATTACTATCTCGTGGCGTGCATCTGGCACTGTTCTATAGTAGAAATTTCCTATTGGTTCTCGACGGTGCTAATAGTCACATCAAAATTTGTTCGTATATTAATCAAAATTTGCAAAAAAACCAATTCTGGATACAATTATAGTGGTCAATTTTATTTGTATCGCAGGGATTTATGGGAGAAGACACCACCATCACCGACAATAGACTGCACATGAGATTGAAGCGTCACTTGGTAAAACATGGGAAAAGACTCCATGCACATATCAAGAAGCATCACAAGAAATATATATTCTGAGGAACTATATATGGTATTTCTCATATCGTGATATTGAAAGTGTTGGCGTTTAAGTTGTTGGCACTAAAACTGGTAACCGGTGGATTGGCGTTGATCGGTATCATGAATCCGTCCTTGAGTGATATTTTTGCCAAAATAGATAACATCTGCATAGACAATACCCCAATCATAGCACAACAACTCTGTGAAAAGAACTTTGCTAATATCCAAGATGCTGTAGCATATCTAGAAAGTATGATTGATCCCGAAACAGATACTATATATAACGCACAGTACTACGGGATTATAAAGTCACTGTTGGGGACCTATGGAGAGAAAGAGATAGATAAAGAAACGATTAGTATGGAGACCAAAAAAATAAATGATATCAAAAAACAAAAAGATATCGGTGAAAAAATACGTGCACTAGAAGATGCTCATGATATATGGAAACAGAAGTCTTTGGACAGTAATCTGAGCGGAGAAAAAGAATTTTGTGACAAAAAATATATGGCGTATGATATGTTGGATCTGAGTAAAAAATTATTTCTCAAAGAATTAAAAGCTCAGTGAGCGTTGAATCCACAAGCGATTTTACCAGGACAGAAACTCACAAAAAAATCAGACGCACTGATTATGGACAATTTTTCTCAATGGCTCCATGACAATGATACATTAGATATCCACTATACATTGGACGATCTCAAAAGCAAAAGCGCAAATGATATGGCAAACATAATCAAGAATATAAGTGTAGATGCGACAGATGCTACTATCAAGGCTTTGGACACAATGGATATACTGACGACCAAGGAGACGCAAAAAATCAAAGACAAACTCAACATCGGATTTGTAAGTTCATGCAACAAAATCCAATGATATCATATGATAAAACAATATTATACGGACGACGATGTGTTGAAAGATACGACATTGGAAGAGATAGAACTAGATATTTCCTTATGTGATTCCTATCAGTATATAGATCAATTGGAGTGACAAATAAAAAAATTGGTGATACATGAGATAGGACATTATCTGTATTATTTCAAAGATACGACACCAAACATATTTGAATCTATTTGTTGGAATAAAAAGTGAGATACAGAAAAAAAGATATGTGATTACGAAGAGTTTGTATCCAATTACGCGCAAACAAACGCTGAAGAAGACTACGCAGAAACGTTTTCTAGACGAGCATACACCAAGATAAACAAAGATAAAAAATATATTGCCTATGAGACAAAAAACACGAATACAACATCACGCTCAGGAAATACTCATTGAGTTGCAAACGTCACAGGAGCCAATGACAACGCTATTTTCCAGAAATTTGCGTATTTTGATACCTTAGTAAAAAAGCTAAGTAGCAAATAATAACAAAAATAATAATTTTTTAAACGCTCCGCTAGGCTTCCTTTTTGACATTGCCTCAAAAAGGAAGCAAAAAACGCTAGCCAGATGCAAAACTCAGAACGAACATTTCAAAAACACATGACCTACCAACTCACCGAAAACCCCACCTAAGCGGGTCCCCATTTCGGCTCGTTTCATGATGATGTTTCATCTATGTTCAGATTACTATCTCGTGGCGTGCATCTGGCACCTGTAATAAAGTTATTTTCCGTATTGTGATAAAAAAAACCTATCCTACTAGGACAGGCTTTTTTTTATGATTACTCTATGTTTATAATTTGGCGGCTCTCATAAGCATGAGCATCAGATAGACTCTTTTTTCTATACCCGTTGGATTGATAACCGTGATGACTCATTTATCTTTGAGCACATTGAGGTGAACACTATAATACGGAGCACCACTGTCAAGAGTAGTATACAGCATCCTAGATATAACAGTTCATAACTGCGCTCTAGTAACAGTACCCTTAGGAGTAAATTCTGTTCTCTTTTGACCCATAAGTCACAACTGACATGATTTAATAATGTAGTCCTGCATCTCTGTTGTTTGGGTAGATATATCAGTAAACGTACAAGGTAGCGTAGCATCTGGAGCTTTACCAAGGACGTTGATAGCATAATTTACCACCATCTTAGCCATAGCAGACCTAGTAAGTATTCAGGTCATATTTGCTTTTTGGATAGTCGGCATCGTAGTGATACCCTTGCTCAAGGCAAAGTTATACGCTTCCGTATATTCTGCATTATAGCCACTATCACTCAATAAATCACTGCCCACTTCTCAACGTGATTTGATTATTTTAACTTTTTCTCCATCTTTATTGTTGTCGTTACATTTGCCATCATATTCATTTCATGATTTATCTCCGTTTGCACAGACATCTTTGGTGGGAGTTCATCCTCCTCATCATCAACCTCATCAACCACCGCCTCCTCATCATCAACCACCTCATCATCACGTAGGAGCAGGAGTATAAGCAACAAAAGTAGAAGCTGCACATGTATATATGGTAACAGTACCACCATTAACAAGAACATCGCCGCCATCATACTGATAATTAGCTACTCCAGAAGTACAGATTGCAGTAGAAGAACGGGTCAATCCACCGGTAGTCAATCATAAACCATCACGATGATCAGCCCTAATCTTTACTGGAGTGATGACACTGACGGGGATAACTATTTTGACAGGTTTGCTAAATTGCGCTCCTCAAAAAAAACTAAAATCGAGATTAACGACTCATTGAACGGTACTCGCATCTATCACGGTATAGGTACCCGAAGTAGGGATATGGATAATCCCAGACCATGTTCAACCAAGCACAGGAGTGATGATCGTTCCTGCAGGAATCTCTATGTGTATATTATTATATCAGGTAAATGTTCCTGTTGTTGTAGTAGCTCATCCAGACAATGTCACGCCGACATTTTCTTGGATACCAGAAGCATATCTTGAGTTAGTGTTATTAAATTCCTCACCAGAAATATATCCATATCCTGTTCCATATCCTCGTCCATTATCTCCTAATCCATATCCATAGTCTCGTCCAGTGGTAGATGCAGGAGTTAATAGTCCCAATCATCCCGTTCTTAGAAATCATCCAAATGCATCAAAAGCGCCTCCTGCGTAGAGAACCAGAAGGGAGAAAACGATTACAGCAATACTATTGAAATGTTTTTTAGACAAGAGTCTTACGAGAAAGACAGGTAAAAAACCAAACAAATCGCTACTATACTAGACTAATGCAAAAAGAATTCAAGTAATGCTTGGTGAGATAGCGGTTTTTGAATTGACTTTTTTGAAAAAAATTATTGCGGAAAGGCATCAAAAAAACGGATTATGTTGAAGTAGCAGAAAATTATACTTAATTAAAGATTTTGTGTAGTTAAAATAGAAGATTAGTGGAAAACTGATTGATTTAGCAATTTTTTATAAACATCAAATAAAAATAACTAGATCACATCCGCCAGATGCACGCCACGAGATAGTAAACAATTCATAGATGAAACAATCAACTGGAACGAGCCGAAGTGGGACCCACCGAAGGTGGGACGGAGGCGAGTTGGTAGATCATGTGAGTTTAAAATATATATCCTGAGTTTTGCATCTGGCTTGATCTTTTTCGTCAGTTTTTCTATCAAGAGAAAAAGTGACCCCAGCGGAGCGTTAAAAAAATATAGAAAAGTTTGATTACATAGATGAGTTTATTGGTGTTTTCTCCTATTACACCCAAAATTATTTAAATTGAGAGATAGCATCGATAGGACAATCCACATAGATATATCCTGTCTGAGTTACTATTTCCTGATGAGTGATACTCTGCTTGATACCTGGGAACATATTCCATAATCGAACGACAAAAAACACCACCGTCAGTAAGAATCAGATAAGGAAAATATCGTTTGAGAAAATTTTACGCCAGGTAGTAAACTTGAGCAACAACATCAATACTATCCAACACCGTCGTGCTATACCGATACTATAAAAATAGCTGACATAAAAAGGAAGTATCTGGAAGTTGAGAAGGAGACAAACGCCGATAACGCAACACATCACGAAAACACCATCAGAAGGAAGTAGTTTTCTCTTTCAAAGTCGGATATCTCAGACGATAATGTCTTTGGAGATCACAAGCAAAGACACCACGAGCACAAACAGTCACCATCGCATATTCAAAAACAAGATATTAGCGAAAAGATAATCTACACCACTAACAAGCAAGTAGACGATGGAAAGTACAAAGACATAATGTTTGAAGAGATAGATGACACCTGTACGCAAAAGCGTATATTGTTCGGGAGTCAAATGAAGCCCGCTACGAAAAAAATAGGTCGTCTGGGTATCGATCCAGGTTTTTATTTTGGAGAAAAAGAAATAGAGCACAAGCAAATTTACTCATCACAAAAACACCATTGAGCCATGACCGAGTGCAAGTCATCGGACAATGAGTTGAAGAACGACGAGAAAGTAGATGGTGGTGAGAGGTTTAGACATAGTGGGAATTAGGAAATTGGAACTTGGAATTGGGAACTAGGGACTTGGAACTTGGAATTGGAAATGAATGGTTAGGTAGTTTTGGATTTTATTACTTTTATAAATATATTTAATCTTTTGGACAGAATTTCCAAGGAAGAATTAAGTTCATGATAAAGATTTGATGATAAAAAGTTCCTATCGTGAAGTACAGTAGTCCAATGGTTAGCTTCTAGTAAAGATCATCTGGCATTATAGTAAAATTTCACAGAATCGAGATAATGGAATCTCCCATATCATTCTGCGATATTTGCTCAGACACTATCTACAGATCTGATAAATTGATCTCAAACTATTTTTCTTGTTTGATAGTCTAATGTTTCATAAATTTTTCGACACTTTTTACTAAGATCACATGCTAAGGCATAAATTTCCAAGGTTGCTAACCCCTTTTCCATATTTACTATTTAACATAATAAATATTGTTTTCTGATTCCTCCTTCCCATTTCCCAATTCCTTTTCTTCATTATTTATTTCCCAATTCCTCTTTCCTCCTTCCCCCTTCCCATTTCCTCTTTCCCAATTCCTGTTTCCTACTTTCTCATTTTTTATCGGTAACATGAAGATGATTTTTATTGGAGATTACTGATTCTCATAATTGTTTTTCAATATCTTTTCTAGTATTACCAGCAATTTCTCATCACGTTCTAGCTATTTTTTTGTTTTCTTCTAATCATTTGGGATTTTCTTTTTTGTTTATTTCTGTTGTCGTTGCTTCTGCTAGCATATTTAAGATTAACTCTAAATTATTCATATTATCTCTCAGATTTTCTTTTTTAAGTCATTTGTAATCTTTGTACTCTCTTGTACGCATTCATGCCCAAGCACTCGTAATTTCATCAGTAAGAATAGCATAGTCTGGATGTAATATTCATCATTTTTTCCATTCATCTGTAAGAGTTTTTCTCACTTCGATCGTTTTTAATCTTTGATTAACCCAATCTTCACTGTATCATTTATTAAGATAATTTTGTAATGCTCTATTGATTCATAATTCAGGATCGTCAGTTTCTTCTATTCTTTCATATCAAATTCTTGCAAACCATAATTTAAATGGTTCAGCGTTTGGAGATGGAATAGATTGAATAATACGGAACATAACTTCTGTATCTGCAACATCAGTAATTCTGTATTTGCCATCTAACGCCAACAATTTCAATCCGTGACATTTTGTCACGACTTCACTTCATTCTACTTTTAGTCTTTGTTTTAATTTTCTCCAATATGCTCAAATATCTTTCCCATCAGATCAAGATAAAACAGACACCACATCAACAACCGAGAAAAACCATTTTTCAGTTACTTCATCCCATATTCTTCTAATTTCTTTTCCTTCAAAGAAAGCTAATTTGGTTTTTATAGTCATATATAAACTGTTTATTCAAATAAATCTATAGTTTAATATTACAAATCTGCTCCCATTTGTCAATCTTATTTTTGACAAGAACACATAGTATAATGATGGGGTAGAGTTTAAACTCCTCTATAGAGACTAAAAAAACCCCAACAAAGGGGTTTATATTACTAATTACTAATTACTAATTTCTAATTACTAATTTCTAATGCCTAATGCCTAATTCCAAGTTCCCAATTCCAAGTTCCCAATTCCTCATTCCTATTTCCTCCTTCCCAATTCCCATTTCCCCATTCCCAATTTATCTATAATTTTTCAAGAACCAATATTTATTAAGCTTGCTGAGCGCGGCGTCTACGACGGTAGGAGTAGTGAAGTCAAACTTCTTGTCAGTGACCGCCTTACCTGCCTTGGCCATATCAATATATAACTTCACCTTGCTCGCAAGTGCCATCTCATTAGTAGGATCATCTTTGAGGACTTCATCGATAAGGGTAGAAGCGTCTTTGTAGTTGCCAAGGATACGCTGATAGTTTACGAAGACAATCTTCGCTTCATGAGCAACTGTCTTAGCTCCTCGAAGATTTTGGTATCGAGTATTAGCTTCTGGGAGTTTACCGAGCATATAGTATGTTAATGCCTTATTAAATTTTGCATAGGTGCTGTATGATGCCAAAGTTAGAGTTTTATCTGTATAAATCATAGCATCATCATATTTTTTCATTCTTGTCAAAACAATAGCTAGATCTAGATATTTATTAGCATTTATTGGCACAATTAATTTGGCTTCTTTTATAGTAGTGTCAGCAGATGTTAAATCTTCAGCTTGATATTGAACTAATGATTTTTTAGCTAGAGTAGTAGAATCTTTACTATCTATCACAAGTGCTTTATCATAAGCTTTTATTGCTTGTCCATAATTTCAAAGCCTTGTGAGCAGATCTCATTTAAGGATATAATACGTTTTATTTGTAGCATCTACTGTTATAGCTTTATCAATAGAAGCAAGTCCATCCTTATACATTTCTGATACAAAAGAAACTAATGTCTTAGCATACAATGCTCCTGTATCATTAGCATCGATAGCTAGTGCTTTATCTAAGTACGTAATAGCTCACGTATTCTCTAGATTAGCAAGAGCAATTCACTTGTTAGATCGTAATGCTTGAGTAGCGAGTCCACCCTGCTCTGCCTTATCAAAATATTTGATACTGTCTTTTCGTTTTCCTGTTTTACTCAAAGTCATAGCTTTAAGAAAATTTCCCTGGGGATTGTTATTGTCTATAGCAAGGAGTTTATCTAAGCATACACCTGCATCTGCAAATTTGTTGAGTTGATATATAAGCGCACAACGATAGAAGGTGAACATATCGAGATTGGTGGTACCACTGAGATTGAGGGCATCAAGTGCATTTACGTCCACAGCAGATTGCATAGTCACCAAGCCCTTGTAGAGCATATAGGTTGCTTGACTATCATCAAGCTTAGATGCCTTATAGAAGTCATTGATAGCATCGTCATAGCGACCGAGCTTGACCAATATCTTTCCTCTCGTGATATATGAGGAGAAGTCAGTACTATTTCCATCAAGTTTTTGGTTATAGAAATCGAGTGCTTCTTGATTTTTTCCCATATCGTACAAAATTTCAGCTTCTTTGATAGTTGTTGTTGGTGATGTTGATGAAGAAGTTTGTTTACTACATCCCACAAGCAAAAAACATCCTATAACCATCAAACCAATAGTAATCGGATGAATAAAACATCTTGAAGATAGGTTTTTCATAATAAAAAGAAAAAAATAAAACAGCTAATCACATCATTTTATTTTAGTTTATTTTAGTTTTATTTCGAAGCAAGAACTACCCATGCGGATAAGATACCAAATGGTTCTTGACATATTTTGTAAAAAGATAGTGAGTCAGGCAAAAAATGCAAGAGAAACTTTTTTGTGACTTGTTTTTTTTATAAGAAAAAATAGTGTTGATGGGAATACAATTTACATAATCAATAGCTAAATATATGTCGCTTATACACAAGATTAAGTCCTATCTATTACATAACACAAGTTCCAAACAAACAGTAATCAAAAATACTTTTTGGCTCGTTTTGGCAGATTTTGTGAGTAAATGATCGATAGCTATTATTACTATTTTGATTTGAAGAATATTTGGTAAGGAGATATTTGGTATGTATTCATATCGATGAGTAATCCTTGTTTTTTTATTGATATTTGCCGATTTGGGATTGACCACTCTCTTGATCAGAGACTATCAACATCTGGATGATACACACAAAAAACACTATCTTTCACAAGGTTTAAAAACCAAGGGAATATTGTCAGCTGTTGTTTCTATCGCCTTTTTGTTGATATTATTTTTAGTAACCGATAATATAATGATTAGGTCTATCTGACTGGTATTGTTATGTAATGGATTGGCCAATAGTTTCTTGGAATATCTCAGAGGTACCTTTAGATCACTGCAACGTAGTGAAGTAGAGTTTAAAATCAAACTAACACAATGAATAGGTAATCTAGTACTCATACCGCTAATTTTTATCGTATGATCTATTGTACCGATTATAGCAGTACAAGCATTGATAGTCATAATTACTATATGATATGCGTGGAAAGTTATACATACAAAGCAAGAGCTGTCAGATAAAGAAGTAGACGGATACTGGATCAATAAAATAGAACTGGTAAAAAATGGGTGGGCATTTGCAATGAGTGGATTATTTGTAAGTATGTATTACTATATCGATAGTGTAATCATACAGTGGTATCGTGGATATGAGGCGGTATGAGTATATAACGCCGCATATAGAATTTTGGTAATAGCGATTATTCCTCTTGGTATATTTGTTAACTCTGCATTTCCCACACTTAGATCGCTATATACTGAAAGAAAAGAAAAGTTTTTTGCAGACATTAGAAAATATTTTATTTTTATCGCAATATTAACAGTGGTTGCGATACCTATATGAATACTTATCTCTCCATGGTTGTTAACTTTTTTGTATGGATCAAGTTATGCTGATTGAATAGTTATTTTACAGGTTTTGCTATTGTCTTTAGCAATTTTATATCTCAATGCAATATTTGCAATTTCATTACAGGCAACTTGAAATGAACGTCGGTATACATATAGTACTTTCGTTGCTTTATGATGTAATGTAGTGCTCAATATTATATTTATACCTAGATATGGAGGTATAGCTGCTGCATGGGCAACTGTAGTTACAGAGTTTGTTGTATCTACCTTGATGAGTTGATATTTTTATTTCAGAATATATCTCCCTTATGTCCAATCAAAAAAATAATATATATCAAAACTATTATTCCACTCATAGCGAATATCTTCACGCATCAAATAGTGATAGGAAAAGATTTATACAAAACATAAAATATAAAATCAATCCTCATATAAAATGAATCCTAAAAGATAAAGATATTTCTAATATTAGAATCCTTGATATATGATGTGGGCAATGATATTTTGCTGAATATTGTAAGAACAGATGAGTAAAACATTTTACGGGCTTTGACCTAGATAGTCATATTGTGGACTATTGTGCTAAGATATTACCTGAATATACATTTTCTGATAAAGATATATATGAACATTTATTAAAAAATAAAAACACCTATGATATTGTTTTTATGTCACATGTGTTTGAACACCTTTCATTAGAAGAATGAATACAATTAACTAAATTAATTTATTGAGGTTTAAAAAAATGATGACAATGGGTCAATATAATGCCAAATGCAAGTAGCATATTCTTCTCTTGATACCTAAGATACAATGATATAACTCATAAAACTCTTTATACGGAAAATAGTTTTAATCAAGTACTACTAAATAATTTTACAGAAGAAAACATTGTACATAAAAATTATATAACTTGAAACAAAACAATTAAAGGTCTAATTGTCAAAGTTATGTCGTATATATGAAGAATGATAATAAGGTCTATGTGATTTGGCGTGCCTAAAATATATTCTCTAGAAATTATATCTATTATAAAAATATAATATGCCTAAAGTCTCTATAATTACAACAACCTATAAACACGAAAAGTTTATATCTCAAACTATAGAGTCTATTATTTCTCAAACCTTTACTGATTGGGAACTTTTAATATGAGACGACTCTCCAGATGACAATACATGGAACATAATAAAAAACTACGTTAAGAAATATCCAAACAAGATAAGAGCATGGCATCATAAGCCAAATAAATGAATTGTAGATAATATGAACTTTTTAATTTCATTAGCATCTAATGAAAGCAAATATATTGCTTTTTTAGAGGGAGATGATTTGTATACTCCTGATAATTTAGAGGAAAAGTTAAAAATTTTTGAAAAATATATAGACGTTTGATTAGTGTATAATAATGTTGATTTTATAAACGATAATTGAGAAATTACTGATACCAACTTCTTTGATAACGTTAGTAGTGTTTTTGTAAATGAAAAGATAGATATAAACAACTTTATTAATTGAAAATTTTTTGTGTCATATTCCATAATGATGATTAATAAAATAATATTAAATAAAATTAATATCACAAATCCAATAAAAGATAAATTATATTTTGCTTCTGATTCAATTTTTTTTGCTGAAGTTTGATATAATTATAAACTATATTGAAATGATAAAACATTAACAATATATAGAAAACATAAAGATAATTTATCAAAAAGAAATATAAAGATGACTATGGATACACTTGTTTTTGTTGAATTTTTAAAAAACAAATATAGATTAAACAAAATCGGTTATAGATATAATTATTTAAAAACATTTGTAAGCTATTTAAACAATAATAGACAAAAAACCATATATTATTGATTAATGTCATTTATATACAACATAAAAAATAATCTTTTTTCCAGATTTTGAATGCTTTTTCTTTCATTATTGCCGAATAAAATAAATAAGTCTCTTTTTAATAAATACAGAAAAACAGTCTGAAGAGAACAAATACGCTAATTATTCATTATAAACTTTCATCAGCCTTTCATAAAATAATTTACTATTAAATTCTTTTTTAAGTTTTTCAAAACCATATTTTCACATCTCTATAATTTTTTTATTGTTCCCATAAAGTTGAAGTATCTTTTCTGCTAATTCTATGTGATTTCACATTTGAAACAAATAACCATTTTTTCAATATTCTACTAAATCTGGAATTCATCATATATTGCTGGCAATTATAGGTCTTCCATATTTCATAGATTCTAAGGCAACTAAAGGGTTATTTTCTAAACATACGCTTGGTATCAATATTGCTCAAGCATTGTTATAATATTCTCATAGTTCTTTATTATTTATTTTTCATAAAAAATTTATATTTTTTTGTAATCATAGGTTTATTACCATTTTCTCGAGTCTTTGTTTCTCAGGTCAATCTCCAATTATATTGAAATATATATCTTTAATTCATTTATAAACCAAATAATTTATAGATTTTATTGCGATATCTATTCATTTTACTTTTGATAGTCTTCATACAAATAGAAACTTAGTATTATTTATGGTTTCATAATTAGGATATTCATTTCTTTCTATGTCTATAAAATTGGGAAGATATAAAGTTTTTGTTTCTTCTAAATTCAATGTTTTTATCATGTACTCTTGTAATTTTTTGGAAGGACAAATAAATTTACCTACATATCTTCTTATAAAAAATCTATTAATTGCTATTTTTAGCCATTTAAATCGATACCAAAAAATATATTGTTTGCCAATAAAGTAAGAATAACAATTTTTGTATAAACACCTAGTACAATTAAATCAATATTTACATATAGATCAGTCTTCATATATTCAATATAATCTGGGACAATAATATTGAAAGGCATGTATAGTTTGAATGATTTTAATATCAAAAAATCGTTTAATTAAATAAATACTTGGAGACAAACTATATAAAGTTCAATGGAAATGCACCACTTTTATATCTTTATTTTTGTATAACAAAAAACAAAGCTTGATTAAATGATAAATATTAAAAAAAGCCGTGATTTTATAAATAAATTTATTTTTGGATGATCAGTAATAGTTAACAACATTATTTCATTGCTCTTTAAGAAGTATTGTTAATCAAGAAACATGAATTTCTCATCATCAAAGTTCATTTTCAAAATCATGGACAAGAATTATTTTAATCATTTTAATCAAATTATTTTATAAATGTAATAATATTTTCCAAAAAAATATATTTTTTGTATTTCATATTTATTATTAAAATCATATAGATGATTTGATCATCGAGAAGAAGATGCTGTGTTTATATAATATATATATAATGGAATATTATTTTTTATTCAAAACTCTACAACTTTAAATATTTCTTTTTCTTGAAAATCTTTAGGTATATATCAATAGTCAAATATTTTATAATTTTTATCTAATTGTGTTAAAAATCAATCATCAAAACCAGCTGAAAGAATAATAGATCAACTTTGAACTAATTTAATTAATTGAGTCTTTGCTGACTCAAAATCTCGTTTAAAGCTTCAAAACGTGTAGGCATTAAATGGATATTTTGTCGTTAATACTCAAAATCAACTTATTAATATTAACGATAAAATTATTATTTTTAATGATTTATTTAAATTTGCCCATAAAAATCACCCAACAGATATTCCAAATAACAATATAATTAGAGGCAATAAATATCTAATTAAAGACGCCCTTAGATTGACTTGTCAAATACCAAATCATCATCACATATTTCAAAAAAACAAAAATCACAACAAAAACATAATCAATATGATATTTTTATTTCTTCTATCTATTTTATTTATTCCTATAAATATAAATAAGAAAAATAAAGAACAAAGAAATAACACAGGTAATAGTATAATTATATTTCAATATAAGGTGCCTTGCGGAATTATGTACTCATTCCATATTCTATATATTAGTAAGTTTTTTTGTTTGGATAATATTTCGTTTTGATTCTCAGAAGATGTTGCCGTAACCTTACCATCATAAGTGTTTTTATAACTTGTATAAGAAAATTCAGTATAACTTCACATAGTGATCTTATTAAATCGTAGCTGAGGAAAATATATGAATAAAAATATTAGTAGTGTAATAAATCAAATTTTAATAATAGTTTGTAACTTAACTAATCTATAAAAACAATAGATAAATATAGGAATAAGAAAAATAATATAATTTAGTTTTACAACAAGAGAGAAAGAAAATAATACAACCATTAATAAGAGGGTTTTTACAGAGTTTGTTTCAGCAAAATTAAAAAAATAATATAATCATAATAAAAATAAGAACGAGCTTAATAAATCAGGATAAAAAATATTAAGATTAACATACAACAATGGTGCTGTTAAAAGAAGCATCAGAAACGTTTTTTTATTTAAACTTTTACTAGAAATTTTATTTAATATCATATATAACGTAAATATAACACCAAAAATAAGTAAAACTTGAAAAACACTAAAAATAAAATCATTATTTATGATGGTAAAGACTGATCATAATATAAGCGGAGATCAAAAAAAACCATTTGTAAAATTTAATCACGATTTATTAATAAGAAATCATGGCATAATGAATCCTAGAGTTCCAATTTTTTCATTTAATTCTTCCTTAAACGTATATTCTCAATATTTAGATACGGTTTGGGCAGATAGAGTATCTCTTAAATCATCATTATTATATTTTCAACCAATAGGTAAAGTATTGAAAAAAGAAAAACCTATAAAGATAAGAAAAATAATAATGGTATAAATGTTTTTATGTACAAATTTTTTCATAATTTTTCGCTAAGTTTTTTAAATCAAAATGTAATATACTATTTCTTAGAACATCTTTATCAAAAACCCTTGTTTCAACCTCTTTTATTTTTTTTATAAATTCATTCATATCATCCATTTTACATAAAAATCCGTTTTTTCAATCTATAACTATTTCTTTCATAGACGAATAATTTGTTGTAACTACTGGCGTACCACAGGCAATAGATTCGGCTATAGAATATCAAAATCATTCCAACCTAGATGGGAAAAATAAGGCATTTGCTTTATTATATTCCTGTACAAGTTGTTTGATACTTAATTTTCATAAACAATACATATTATATTTTTCTAAATATTTGGTTTTATCGTTTCTTAGTCAGGCATAGTAAAGTTGATAGTCTTTTCATAATTTTTTCATAACCTCACAAACTATATCTCGTCATTTTCTTTTGGATTGATTTCATATAAAAATTAATCTGTAAGGTTTATTTTTGTTTTTAAGTCAAGATTCAAATTTAAATATATCAGTATCGATACCGTTGTATATAGTATTTATAGTTCTTTTTAGATTAAAATATTTTTTTACAGATTTTGCCGTAAAATTACTAACAGCAACAACCTTATCCGCCACTTTTAGTGTTTTTTTTAAGTTTGGTTTTATCCACAAATAGTGGAATATTTTTTGAAAAAAAGATGTATATTTTTGATACTGCTCATCAAAAATCAAATGATGTATAGTCACAAAAAGTTTTTTATCTTTTATTTTGAAATAGTGTCAAAACTCTGCATTAGTATGAATAATATCATATTTTTTTAAATTAAATTTGTTAAGATAATAAGGGTAAAGGAATGGTACTTTTTCAAGAAATGCAGGCAAGAAAAAAACATCTGACTTTATTTTTGTGTATTTATCTAATCATTTTTTTAATAACTGAAAATAAACATCATTTCCTGAATTTCATTTTAGTGGCATCAATGCTACTTTCATATTTTACATAATAAAATAAAATATTTAACTTACTTTTTATTTCAAATTATTAATTATAATTTATATAGTTACCACAATCAGAAGATAACCGTGTTTTCAAATTTTTTTTGCATCCATTTTGGCGATTTGTTCCAAAAAATATCTTGTTAGTGGTTTACAAAAAATCCATAACATTCTCAATACAAAATACAAAGATAAATACCATTTACTCTCAAGATGAGTTATTTTTATATTTTTTTTTGGATTAAAATATATCAAGATTTCATTGCTAGTATAACCATTACATTTATAATGTCATCGTTTTTTACTCACATAATCAGTTAAAAATACAGGGAACAATTTTATCTGTTTAGATGGGGTAGTGAGTATAATTTTTCATCATTTTTTAGTTACACGTAATAGTTCATTGATAAATGATTGCTCTTTGCCTAGCGTGATATGTTCTATAACATCAAACGCAAAAACTTTGTCAAAAAAATTGTCTTTATATGGTAATTTGATTGCATCTCATTTTCTATAATTTATATTTTTATATAGCGGTTCTATATCTATATCTATTGCATGTTTTTCTTTAGCAATTTGTGTAGATAGCCAATATCAATCAAAACAACCAACATCTAAAACAATATCAGAAATATCTGTTTTTATTCAGATATTTTTTAATAATTCTTTTCTGTAATAAGTTCATAATCTCATATCTATTTTAATAAATTAAAATATCTTTCACTTATTACTTTCCAACCAAATTTATCAGCTATATATTTTATTCTGTTCTCTCTTTGTGATTGTAATGTTTCTATGTTTTCAAGACAAAAAGCTATTTTTTGTTCTATATCCTTAGAATTTCACGATTCGACTAAATATCACGTTTCTCCATTTTGGATAATGTCAGTAATTCCATATAAATTGCTTCATATAGTAATACATCACGATAATATTGCCTCTACAAACACTAATCCAAAACCCTCACTATCACCATCTTTTGCTATCACGCTTGGTCACACAAATATATCTGCAGTAGCAAAATACTTCGGTAAATATTTATGCATAACCGGTCAAGTAAAAATCACATTATTATGTAATTTCAATTGTTCTGATTGTCTTCATAATTCTTCTTCCAATGGTCATCATCATATAATCAATAATTTTACAGTAGAGTATTTCTTAATGATCGCTGGCATAGCATCTATCAGATATTTCACTCACTTTTTTTCTGCTAGTCTACCAACAAATAATAGCAGTGGTCAATTTACATTATATTTTTTCTTTATAGATTCATCATAATTATTGGGATTAAAATTATCTGTATCTACTCCCATAGGAATAACATGGATCGGTAATATCATTGGGGGATTGAGTCTTTGAACCTCTATTTTAATAGCAGAACTTACGACCGTTAAATGGGTTATTGTATTAAGTACAAACTTTTTGAGAAATGTTCAAAACCTTCCTCTAATCCCAAATATATCTCCACCATGTGTTGTACAAAGTATCTTTATTTTTTTATTCCATATTTTCTTGTATATACATGCTAATAATCATTGAGGAATTAGCCAGTGGGCATGGATAGTTTCTATATTCTCTTTTCTTACTATCTTGATAAGAGCAACAAAGCCACCGATAAATAAAAATGGTATCTGAAAAATCAGTCGTTTATTTTTTTTTATATTTGGTAAAATCGCTCAGTCATTTAATTTTTCCCATGATGATCTGAAAAAATAGGGATAACGATATATTTTCATATTATCTTTTATTTCGTAATTTTTACTCCCTGGAACTCTAGGTGTCAAAACTGTTATATCCAATCATTTTTTTGCTAATCTTTCACTTAGTTCATACACAAAAGGAGGCGTTGCATCACCTTGTACAAAACTTGGGAATGTAGAAGTAAAAACTAGTACTTTCTTCATCCAATTACTCCAGAATAAAATTATTTGTCTTGCCCCGTACGAGTGACGGGGTCATACTTCATATCTTTCATCATTTTCAAATTTTCTTCTATCAGAAACCTATTCTTCGCTATCAAATCAGCCATAATACCTAACACAAACAAAGTAATCCCTACCTGCATAATCAAACTACTGATAATCAAGGATTGGATCTTACCTGCTCCATCCCCTTCCAAATAATAGTAGATAAACCTCAATATACCTACCAAGCCAACCAGAACAAACGGCGTACTGGCTCTAAATCACATCTTGAACGGTTCATACATGATATATACTCTCGTGAGATTAACGGTAGTTTTTTTGATATGTTGAAAGAGATTAGAGAAGAGCCTAGATTTGCGGGTAGGGAGATTGACCGTGATGGGCACCCATGCGATCTTGAGTCATTTTTTGACTGCTTGTACGATAGTATCTACGACATAAGAAAACTTAGAAGTGACATTTATTTCCAATAAAGCTGTTCTATTATATGCTCTAAAACCACTAACACTATCTTGTAACTTCATCCCCGCTGCATAACCCACAAACCTGTTGCCTAAACCTTGGAGAAATCTTTTGAGTGGCGAGAAATGTTTGACTTGAGTAGGGTTACGATTGCCTATGACAATATCTGCGGTCCCTGCAAGGATAGGCTGGACTAAATCTGCTATATATTTGCTGGGATATTGATTGTCTCCATCAGTATTGACGAGAATATCAGCTCAATGTTTGAGCGCGTTTTCGAGTCCTGCCTTGAACGCAAATCAGAGTCCCCTATTTTGGATAAATCTGATGATGTGGTGCACTCAGAGCTCTTTGGCAACCTGAGACGTTCTGTCAGTACTCCCATCATCGATGATCTGATATTCGATAACATCGATACCATCAATCTCTTTGGGTAACTCATTGACGACAAGCGGAAGCGTCGCTTCTTCATTCTTACAAGGAATCTGAATAATAAGTTTAACCATACTACATACCTATATAATAAAATTTTTTTATTTTTATTTCCTAGTTCCTACTTCCCAATTCCTATTTCCTAGTTCACTAAGAGTCATTGCGATCCGCCTAGGCGGAGAAGCAATACAGTACTAGATCGCCACGTCATTCATTATATTCATTCCCTGCCTACCGCAGGCAGGCTCGCGATGACTGGTGTTTCCCATTTCCCATTTCCCACTTCCTAGTTCCTAGTTCCTAGTTCCTATTTCCCAGTTCCCATTTCCTCAACATCATAGAAAACCACAGGTAGTATTATATTGTATGCACAAAATCTCTAAACCCACTTACTCTCAATATCTCATCTTGATTGATTAAAAACGGCTTCACATCATCAGATAGATTTTTTAATTCGATATCTTCGAGAAATTTAATAAGCTTAGTTTGTAATTGCTTGCTATTTTTTATTCAGATTTTTGTATACAAATAATCAAAATCTGGTTGTGTAAATCTATATAAAAACACTATATCAAAGACATCTCTTCATTTTGTTCTTTTTCTCTCGAGGAGCGCATGTATTTTTTTGGATAAAATAATATCTATAGGACAGACATTGATAAATGTATATATATCAAATTTATCGAGCAATTTCTTGTCAGAAACATATATATAATCTTGCTTGACAGTATCGATTTGGATAAGTATTTTTTCATCATCCAAGTTAGAAAATCATAATTCTTTTAAAATATGTGGCAGCTTGATATAACATCTATATGCTCATTTATATACATTTCTTATTTCTACCTCATATCATAGTTTTTCTAGTTCTTTTTTTATATGTAGAGATAAAGATTCAAAATCTTTTTCTTTTAATCAAAAATTATCAAAATCAAGATCTTCACTAAATCTATTGGAGTTATAAATTAATCTAATAGCGGTTCCTCACAAAAAAGATAATTTAGATCAGAAATTAGAACCAAAAATTATATTTAAAATCTGATATTGTAGATATTCTTTGAGAATAAATTGTTCAAATATTTTTTCCTTCTCGGAATAAAATAGCTTTATATTTTCGAGATTAATCATTATGTAAGTAAGTTATGAGTAAATCTATTCTATGTTGCAAGATATTGGCATTGATCGTACGTCAGTATGTACGTAGTTTTTTTATATCTAGTACTTTACGTAAGACTTGTTTATTTAACCTGAGACCTTGTAAATCTTCAGTGCTTTTGATAGTATTATTCAAATAAAAATAATCAATAAATGCTTTCTCCAATTCAGCAATCAAAAATTTATTTTCTCAATTTTTAACTATGGTATATCACCAGAACAATTCAGTTTTGATCTTCTTGTAATCAAAAAATCATATATCTGTATCAAAAGATTTTGTTTTTTGTGTAGATACAGCAGTGATATTAAAAACCTGTTCTGGTATGATTCCATAGTAGCAGAATGCCATTTCCAAGGATATATAACTCGGAGAATATATTTTATTTGAAATAGAAAATAAAGTATTCTGATTTAATGAAATAGAATATAAAATATAAAATCATCTAATAATTTTTTTTATATATCAAGCTTTTATCCATTTAGAGATTTTGGATTTATCATAATTTGGATCAAGCATTCTTAGATCTTCTACAGAAAACAATCTTAATTTCTCCAAATACTTTTGTATTTCTAAATATTTCATTTCTTTAGGTAGTTAAAAATAACAACTAAAAGAATTATAAATATTTTAAACAATAAATCAAAACATTTTTGATAGAACTCAATATAGCAATATTTTGGATTTGTATCTAGTATATAATCAAATATGATGATATTCTAACCATAAGTGCTATTATATACATATTTCTAATTCCCATTTCCCATTTCCCACTTCCCACTTACCGTTTCCTATTTCCCTTAAGCGTCATTGCGATCCGCCTAGGCGGAGAAGCAATCCAGTACTAAATCGCCACGTCATTCATTATATTCATTCCCTGCCTACCGCAGGCAGGCTCGCGATGACTGGTGTTTCCCTAGTTCCCACTTCCTAGTTCCTAGTTCCTATTTCCCAGTTCCTATTTCCCAGTTCCTACTTCCCAGTTCCTACTTCCTCTTCAACTATCATCACCCCTATCAAAAAGATCAATATCCCAGCGATACTACTGATAAAATAACTAATTCGTCACAATGCCATCGTCTGCCCATAAATAATATAGGTTCACAACAAACTCAAAAAAATAGAGAGTGCGATACTTATATACGTAGAACTCATAGACTGCACGACCTTTTGATGCTGGATATCTTTGTCCTCCTTCCACACGGTAAGCACTCAAGAGACAATCACCATCGCAAGTAAAACATTTTCGTTGATAATCTGATAGAAGATATTATTGTGAAGATTCCAAAGATGCGTCTGTTTAATCAAAAGAAAGATCAAATATAAAACTAACACCGCAGGAAACACATAGACTCTATTCACCAAAAGATAATAATATATTCTGCCCCAGATTCCTGATTCCCTTTTCCCATTTCCCAATTTCCAATTCCCAATTCCACTATACATTATTTTAGCCGTCGGTTTCAATACTACAAAATACAACAACACATCCTTGATAACCAAGGCCACCAATGCCAAAATAAGCCACAAGGCAACATATTGGAACGTGCCAAGTGAGAGCCTCATGATGACAATAATCACCCAGACAGCATAAAGAAATATTGTAGAGGAAACCTTTTTATTCATAGATGCTATAGTGTATAAATATTGGTGTCATTGCGATCCGCCTAGGCGAGAGAAGCAATCCAGTATGTATTATTGTCATTGCGATCCGCCTAGGCGGAGAAGCAATCCAGTATCTGTTGGTGTTTTCCTAGTTCCTAGTTCCTAGTTCCTACTTCCCATTTCCCTTTTTTTCTTCCATTCCAAATATACTATATTCACTACTACAACTGCAGCAACCACTCACCACACACTCAGCTGAGTAATCTTCACTCAAAGCAAATTTATGTAGAACGTAAGAAGCGGTACTACGGAGATAGACAAAGCAAAGCTAAGTGCAAATCTTTCTAACCGATCAATTTCTTTTTTACCAAAAAAACTGAGCGTCAACCAGTATCAGGGGAGAAATAAGATATACACCGAACCCAATACTATCCTAAATATTTTGATGATAATGCTATTTTGTCGAGGCAAGAGAATAATGACCAACAATAAAAGAGCGATAGCTACAGAAATCCAAATCAGATTTGTCTGCCATCAGACAGGTTGTTTAGTTATTTTGTTCATCATGCTAATGGACAATATAAAATCAATAGGTAGCATCTCAGAGTATTTTTTGGAGACAGGTAGCTCATGATAATTGTTCAAACGGCTGGAGTGATCCTATCCAGAGATAATTTGGTCTATGTGTAGTATCCATGGCTTTGAGGAGTTGACACTTGAGTGCACCATCACCAAAGTGCCAGGTATTCCATTGTTCTTGAGTCCAGGCATCGAGATCAAACAGTCCTGGTGCGATGATATGGTGACTAGCATATCCCATGAGAAATGCCGAATATTTTCTGCCCGTAACCATAATTTTGGCATCAACAGGGATGATGGTAGGAATCTGTCTGATACTCTCCCACTCTGTATCTACGATAAGCGGAAAACTTGTTCTCTGTACATGCCAGACAAAAAACAACAATTGCAAAATATATATTCATATCCCTAGATATTTCCATAGGTTATTACGTGATACGAGCAGGTAGGATAAGCCATACGCAGCCAGGATGACAACAAAGATATCGAGATACCCCAACATCCTATTATAAAAAAACAATTGCAGTCACACTCGGACTATCCCCACGACAAATCATATCACTTCCAGAGGGATCTTTTTGTGAAAAGATTTTTTTCGTCAGACAATAAGTCACCATATACTGAGTCCTATATAGATGCAGTTATAAAGCGCATATTGTGCCTTACCAAAAAATGTCCCGCTCTGCTCTCAGATAAACGCATGCCCAAACATCGGTCACAGCAGAGAGAATATCTGTTGGTTCAAGACTGGCCGATAGATGATAATACTAAAGACTCATGCTAAAATAACAGGCCAAACATCTTTCCATGTCCAGGATTTTTCTTGAATCCACACAACGATTTTGTACACCACAAAGCTGATTAGAAAAAATATCCCACCAGCTCTATTGACCGTGAATAATCAGATGAGAATAGGGAGAAGCAACCGATAAGATTTTTTTTCTAAGAGATAATATGCGGTGAGGATAAAAAGCACACCCATCATCTGTTTGATATATCCCCACCAAAAGACTTGGTACTGGATGATGGAAGTCAGATAGAGAACCACTCAAATGATAGCAGTAGTTCTATTGTATTTTCTCAACAACAGATAGATAAACACAGAGATAAGAAGATGAAGTATTCCTACTCATCGCAACAAAAACATATCTACAGACACTCATAAACCACGGAGAGAAGCAAGAGAAAATAGTCCAGAAAATGGTTCATAGGTTGCCTGTATCCATGCAGGTAAGTGACTAAAATCAATATACGGAAGCTGATCTTGCAGTATCATAAAAAACGCTCTATACATCCCATGATCATATCCCAAAGGAATAGAAAACGAAAAATATGACCAGAATCTGATCCCTACCAACACTATAAGGAATACGATGAACGCAGAAATCAACCAAGATCATTTATTCCATCTCATAAACTGCATGACAAAATAAATTATTGTTTTTATAGGTATTTGGGACGATAAGGCAATCAAAAGAAAAAAAGACATAAACACCAGTACTATGACTTGAAATAATACATCGCTTTGGGTAAACTCACCATCATCTAATCAAGCATTTAGATGCTAATGTATAAAATATGATAAATAAAGCCAAAAAACTTATAGGAAAAGAATGTAAAATCCGTCTTATTTCAGAACAAAATAGATACGGAAAGATAATCGAAGCAAGCAAAATATGATTATTAGTAGAAAATATAGAAGATTTCCGCATAGATGGATATTGTTTTTATGTATGAGAAGTGATAGCAAACATATGGTATAGACAACAAGAAAAGTTTACTGAAAAAATAAAAAAACGCAAAGCACAATATCAAGATGATACAATAGATAAAATATGAATAGAAGACTTCTCATCGTTTTTCTATTCAATACGTCATACACTCATGATGATAGAAACAAAAAGATGAAAAAACATTTTTTGTAAGATAGTAAATATCAATGAAAAAGATATTCTCGTAAAAAATTTCGATTCCTATGGGAAACGAGAAAAAAAAGAAGAAAGAGTGCAGTATAAAAATATTTTTTGTGTAGAATTTAGTAACGACTATCTCATGACGTTTAAAAAATATATGGAAAAAGAGGCAAATATGCCTCTTCAAAAATAGATACCATGCAGATTTCTCACTTGTGCCGATTTTTGTTTCGGTCAGAGTTCGTCTTTTTGCCAAGATCAGTCCAACCAGGTCTTTGTTTAGCCTTGTTGTGCTCAGTTTTTTCGTGTTTGTCTCTTTTGCCTTTGTAATTTCCAGTTCCTTGATGTTTGTGTACCATAGCAATGAAGTTTTAGATAGATGGATACCATAAGCAAATATAACAAAAAACAAATGAAATCTAACACTAAATTGGTTTGTGTTGCATCTGTCTACGTTTTTTTTTCATAAAATATTTTCATTGTAACCACTTGGTATAGAATCGAGTAAGTCTAAGTTTCTGGACTATATAATACAGCTTAGATCTGACCTTATCAAGTGGGAAAAAAAGCACCAGTCCAAGAATCAAGATAAAATTACCAAAAGGTAAGGGAGGAAACAGGATTGTTGCAAGGATAAACCAAATAATACAAAATATAAGAATCAGAATTCTAAAGAAGGGTTTCGCTTTTCTGATCTTGATATACGTTTTGTGTTTTTTGACACGAGCAAATAACGAATCTACTCATTGCTTAAATTTTTTTTTGGCTATATTTTTCATAAGCAGAAGAGCTATCGATAGATAAAAAGAGTTAATGAAAGAACATAGTTGTTAAAATAGAGGAAAAGATTAGTGGAGAACTGACTTATCTACTAAGCCAGATGCATGTCCCGACACTCCCCAAATTCGAAGCAATCAATTCGAACGAACCGAAATGGGTTCCCCCAGTAATTACGGGGGTTGGAGGTGAGATGGGAAGTCCTTGGTTGTGAAATGACAGTTTGTTCGATTTGCATCTGGCTAGATCTTTTTGCTTACTTTTTGGAGCAATGCCAAAAAGTAAGTCTAGCGAAGCGTTTGAAATAATAAATATAGATGAATTATTAGAAAAATAGCAACACAAAATTTACATTAAGCCGATAAAGAATATATTTCTCCAGAGAGAACACAAAATATATCCTATCCCCACCAAGATACAAGCTAAGCTCATAAGAGACAATCTTACCATTTCTAGTTATTGACTTTTACAATAAAATAGTTATATTATTTATAAATACATAAAAAACAAAAATAAATTATCAATCAAGACAAAAAACAAACCCGTATGAAAAATCTTATATTTTTTTGTTCGTTAGGAATTTGTACGTTAGCAATTTGTGCTATCGTATTACAAGGTTGTGGAAAATCTGCTGCAGAAATGGAGCAAGAGAAGATGGACAAACTTCCTAGCGTGGTAAAACTCGATCCAGCAGGAAACGTCAGTTACCAATGGAGTAGTGTAGATACGAGTGGTGGATTTACCACTATAGCTACCGGAATCATGGGTAGTGCTGATGATCGTAGGTATTTGGATTCTGAAGACGCTACAAAGAGTATAGACGGACTTCTCAGAGCATTTGAAAAAAAATTCCAGGTAAGAGTTACCAATCATGTCCCATTTGTAATGGGTGTACCTGCTGCACAAACAAATACATATCTCTGGTTAAGGGTCTGGTTTACAAAAACGGATACTATGCCCAGGCAAATGCTCAAATTAAACGAAGCAATGCAGAAGCTCGAATCCAGAGTTCATGAGTTGACCATCAAAACCAAGCAATTAACAAAAGAGGTCAAAAGAATGAGAGAAACCAATGAAGAGAAGAAATAAACGCTTCATGTACTGCATAATCCACCTCCCATATGTGGGAGTTGGTTTTTTTTATAGGAAAATAAAAATAACTATATTACAGTCGCCAGATGCATGACAAGACACTCCCCAAATGCGAAGCAATCAATTCGAACGAACCGAAATGGGTCCCGCTCCAGTAATTACTGGAGTGGGTTGGAGGTGAGATAGGAAATATATCGTTTTGAAATGACGGTTTGTATGATTTGCATCTGGCTTGATCTTTTTGGTTACTTTTTCTATCAAGAGAAAAAGTGACCCCAGCGGAGCGTTTATATGTTTGTACATTTTAAAAAAAATCGCTCCTAACGGAACGACCTAGACAAAGAAATAGATTTTAGTCTTGTTCATCAGAGGTATCTATCAAATCTCACAACCCAGTGGATTTACATGCTTTAGCATCAATATTATAAGCACTTTTAGCGGTCTTTTGTATCGTCTTGAGTGTCTTTTTGAGCGTTTCAACAGTTTTATTATATGTTTTTGAGGCTTGACCCAAAGCTGATTTAATATCTTTTTTGGTTGTCTTGTCCCACGCAGCAAGTACTGCAACTTTTCTTGTAGTCAATGCCGTGATATATCCAGCTTGATAATTAGTAGCAGCAGAAAGAAACGCAGTTTCTTTGGTATCTACAGCAGTTTTGATACAAGCAACGATAGTAGGAGAAAGTTGCTGTCATACGGGCAATAAATCACCTGTTTTGATTTCAGTAGCAATAGCAACCGCACCAAGAACCAATCCAAGAATAGGCAATATAAAAATCCTTTTCATTTGACGAAACCATAACAAAAGTAAAACTAATGGATAACGTGAGGTAAAGTATATAAAAATAAGCGTTTATTGCAAGTCTTGTGTATAATGGCTTACCAAATAGTATTTATTGCCCACCAAGGCAACTCATAAGCCAAGAGAAGTGAAATTGCCGACAATAGCATTGTAATGAGGTCTATACGTCTTGCTCTTTTCACTCATAAAAAACGTTCGGGATTTTTTGATCGCTTTGATAAAATCATCAGTACAATCAGATTTTTTACAGGTATATACATTCCATCCAATATTTTCAGTAAAGAGAGATTGCCCGTCTATTTCTTGACCAGAAAAAACAATTCACTGATTGACAAACCACGCTTTGATACTCGCATACGAATAATATCAATCCGTGCCTTTCCTTCTATGACTTACCATACGAATCTTAGCAAGATGATTTGCCCACGTAGAAGCAGTTCATTCAAGCGCAGGACTATAGGCAAAAGGCGCCAGTCATTTGGTTGCTCTTTCTGTATTGTGTAATGACAACCAAACGTCTCTCACTTTGGCAAGATCAACATTGGGGATAGTCATCCCAGAAGCAACAACTCAGGCAAGAGAAGATCACGATCAAAGATTTTCTATCTGGGTTTGTACATAGTCCTTGAGCAAAATATAGAGTTTAGCTTGTTCAACATCATCATGATTTCTAATAGCAAGGGCAGTCAAATTATTGTATACCTGCAAATAATATGTTTTTTTTTCTGCCAGAGAAAGAGTAGCTTGCTTGGCCTGCAATCACGCAATAAAATCATCAGCAGAAAAAAGAGCAAACGTAGTTCCCAGACACAAGAACAAAACAATGGAGGTAAATAAAAAACGAAACGTACGCATCCTACAATTAAAAAATAAAGTATGAAAAGTAATATAGCGAATATCCCAAAAAATACAATGTAAAGCCACCAAACAAACCTCACTGCTAGGAAACAAAACAATTGCATTCTTCTTGATAATTATTCTACGATGAGTACTATATACATAGTTTTTATTTTTATAATTTTTCTACATGAGGAAGTACCTTATATGAGTATCAATTCTATTGGTTTCTTCTATGGGATTTTTGTTTGCTTACGATCAAGAACTTATAGGAGCATATAACTATGCGTATATCGTAGGTATCACAACTATGCCAACAATCGATCAAGCCAATATGAATGGAAATCTTATCAGAGCGCATATGGCAAAAATGATGTCAAACTACGCAACGGAAGTTTTGAATCTTGTGCCCAACACAGGGAAGGTGTGTAATTTTGATGATGTGAGCTGACAGACAGAAGAACTGAAATGATTTATAACAGAATCTTGTCAACTAGGACTGATGGGAGTAGGTATATCTTCTTTCAATCCAAGCGGTGTTGTTACCAGAGCGGAATTTTGAACAGTTCTTTCTAGAGCACTTTGGGGAAACACATACAACGTCAGTACTAATCCATACTATGTAGCTCACTTACAAGCACTTAAAAATGCTGGTATCATGACAATAATCACTACACCATCTCAATTGGAAGTGAGAGGATATGTGATGCTTATGATGCAAAGAGCAGATGAACTTATGAATACAGGATTGGATGTTACACCTCCTACAGCAAAAATAGCATACTCTACAACAGGAAGTACCACAGGAAACGTAACCGCAACACTCACATGACGAAGTGAAGCTATTACATGAGTAAATAAATATGCCCATACATTTACCGGAAACGGAAGTTTCATATTCTACTTCCAAGATTTAGCAGGAAATCTAGGTAGCGTAACGGCAACAGTAAACAATATTATTGTTACGTGAAAGCCAACCGCTAATGTAAAATATTCTACAACAGGAGCAACAAACGGTGATGTAGTCGCAACCTTGACCTGACGAAACGAAACATTGACAGGAGTAAATGCATTCACGCATACCTTTACGTGAAACGGAAGCTTTACCTTTACCTTTAGTAATCTCGCATGAGGTACAGGTAGCGTAACAGCAACCGTTGCTAATATAGACAAAACCGCACCTACATGAACTATTGCATATAGCCCTACAACATGAGAATATACATCATGAAATATCGTTGCAACATTAATATGACGAAGTGAAACACTAACAGGAGTAAATACATATACTTATACATTTACAGGAAACGGAACATTTATATTCAATTTTATGGATCTCGCAGGAAACACAGGAAGCACAACAGCTACAGTAAACTACTGGACAGGAGCTTAATATAATTGTATTATTAGTATAAAATTAAAATAGAAAAAAATTGGTAGTATACAAATATATCTACCAATTTTTTAAAATTAAAAAAACTATACTATATCCACCAGATCTGCTTGGGGCAAGCAGATGTAGACAACGAAACAAACCATTAGCAAATCAAAACGTATTGAGTTTCATGGGCTGAAAATATTTCATAGATTGTCTAGTATGGAAAAATGAAATGGCGGATCATTTTTCCTAGATCTTTTTGTTTACTTTTTGGAGCAATGCCAAAAAGTAAATCTAGCGAAGCGTTTAAAAAATAGATAAATATAAATTAACAATAACCACAATAGAAGACTTAAAAAAATGGAAGAGTATGTATCTTCCACAAAATATACATCAAAGTATAATTAACTAAAGATTACATTCCCTTTAGACTGAAACTCATCCAAATCATCGTCATCATCAACGATACTTGCCAAACGCTTTGTACAATCATCGCAACGTTTCACAAAAGGATCATTAAGCAAAATAGATTGGACAACCATATCTTCGATATTGATAGTTTCTGCTTTGGAATCGATAAAGAAAAGTACCTCTTCTGATTCTGGTGCTTCTTTCTTTTTGACCTCATCCTCAAAAACAAACCTTGCGGTATACAAAGGAACATCTACTCATCTCACAAATGAGGCTCCGCAACTATCACATGTTTCATGAAAACGTGCAACAACATCAGTCAATGTGCCAAGTAACGAAGTATTATCTAGAGACTGGATAGTAAAGTTTCATGTAATACCTTGATCATCTAGATGGGGCAATTGATCAGAAAACTTATGTTCAAATACGATTTCATCTTGTCTCCCTGTTTCATTCAACAAATCAGCAATTTTAATTTTGAATACCTTATCCTTTATACTCGCCTTATCTTTCATTTGACCTACAAAAAAATATAAGTAAAAACATAGTAGGATAAGTATACTGTTTTACCAAAATTTTTCAAATCTGATATTTATGAAAAAAACGTGAAAAAATCAAGGTACTATAAGGTGAATCAAAAATACCACACTCACATTTGCTCATCAGCAAATATATTTTGATATACTCAAAAGCAAGGTACAACCTAACCAAAAGGTTATGGTAGCGGTAAGTGGGGGCGCAGACAGCATATTGACTGCATGTTTAATGTACAATTTCTTTTTAGAGAATAAATATGATTTACAAAACCTATTTTTTATACATTGTAATCATGGTACGAGAATAGGAAATACTACAGACGAAAATTTTATTAGGGAATTTTTTGAGGGAACACAGAGTATTATTGTCAAAAGAGCAACCATCAACGACAAAAAAAACGAAACACAGCTCAGAGATCGAAGATATGGTGAGTTTAGAAAACAAACAACAAAACACCACATCGATCGATTGGTATTTGGACATAACCTCACGGATCGCATAGAAAGCACCTTGCTCAATCTTCTGCGTGGTGCAAATCTCAACGGATTTCTCGCTATGCAGACACAAGAGACACATCACCTACTACCAGAGACACAGGTATTGAGGCCTATTTTGAGGCTTACCAAAAACGAAATAACAGCAATATGCAAAAACAATAAGATTCCATTTGTAACCGATCCAACCAATAGCGATACCACAACAAGCCTCAGAAACAAACTCAGAAACAAGATATTGCCTGGACTCTATACACTCACCCACAAGCAAACATCAACGACAAACTCTTTTATTGAAAGCATGAAAAACATCTATGAACAACTAGAACATCCATGACAACAAAAAGACATTATTCTGAACCCCATCTACCAATCACCTCATCGAAACGCAAAATTTGCCTATCAACGAATAATCGATCCCAAAGACATAACCAACGAATCGATTATACAAGTTATGAAGACGCTCCAGAGCTCAAACAACATCACAACTCCTCTGCTCAAAGAACGAACAATATTTTTGCAGAAAAATGAAAGTGGATATAAATATTTCAACAAAACATATGTTTTCAAATCACATGGAAATATTTATTTGATTTCTGGACCCATCTTTTTTTGGCAAAAAACAATTGATAGCTCACGCAAAATAACTAAACTTGGAAAGATCAATCGAGAAGGACAAACATACGAAATAGACAAAAAAGAATATCTAGAAGCAACTATAAGATTTCCCAAAAAAGATGATAAATACAAAAAGAAAACACGAAATGAATGGTGTATCAATCAGAAAATCCCTATCTTTCAAAGAAATTTTATTCCCATCATCGTAAAAAAAAATCAGATAATAAAAGTTTTTAAATAATTATCTCATCAATATGTATATACGAAATACCATAGTCGAAGGGCTGAATAGCTTCCGATGAACGAGTGTACACATGATAGCGAACACGGGGGGACGAACAGAACCGCAAACAGCAACATGGATAGTGATAATGTTGTGATATGGTGGTGTACTGATACTACTTATATATATACATCGCAAGATACTCCAAAAACAGAAAAAAATCCACGAACATCTCGTTTTCTTATACGATACTATACGGTACCAAGTAGCAAAAGCTCAATATGGAACGAATACTATTCCAGAGGGTAAAGGAATCAAAATAGCCATGGAAGCTGACCACAAAAACTACCCAGCAAACGCAGCAACAATCAAACAAGAAATAGTGGATATTCAGCAAAAAATAGAACAAGAAATAGTCTCTAACGAACAACGAACAATAATCACTAAACAATCAAAAAACAAAAACACACGAACCATACTAACACAACTCATAGGACGATTAATAACTATAATTACTATGGGTATCTACAAACTATTCTGGTAAAAAAAATTTGATATATAATAATGTCGATTGTATATTGTCCTTCAAAAATATTTTTCTATTTTTGATTGAAGAATATATACTTGCCAATTCATTAATTCCTCATTATGTTTCGGAATTATTTGGTTGGCAGAGTATAAGATCGCTGAATGAAACACACACATCAATAAACATCAATTTCAAACAAATATGAAGATCACAATCGACAGCTTGCCCCGCATGCAACTGCGGGGAGGGGTTTCCCGCCAAAGGCGGATAAATTTGGTTTCTTTTTTGACCTGGGAGCAAAAAAGAAATGCCCAGCCGGCGAGGCGATAAAAAAAGAAAAATATTTTCAAAAAAAACCTGCAACTACGCAGGTTTTTACATAATAACTATAAACTATAATGAGCTTTTAGTGCTTAGCCTTGGACCTAACTCCCCTATAAACGAGATACAACACAAATGCGATAGCCAAAGCGACCAATATATTTTCTTTTGGTCATGTTGCAGGAATTTTGCCGATAACAGGAGTCTTGGGCGATGGAGTACCAGGAGTAGCAACCACTCAATCAGCAACGAAGGTATAACGATATTCTGTTCCAGCATTGTTTGGCATAAAATTTACTATATATTCACCATTTCTTGTAAGCGTAAAGGTATAATTTTCAAGAGCCATATTTACACTACCAAGTCTCTCAAAGAGTTCACTTGTTGGATTCCAAAGAAAGATATCAACCTTATCTGAACCCGCAACAGCAGTCCATCTCAATGTCGCCTTATTACTAGTAATGGTATGAGTGATATTTGCTAAACTCATATTTGCACCAGGTGCAGTATGACCAGTTGCCGCAGTAGCAGTACCCTCTCCAGAGGTTTGGGTTGCAAGTTTAAACCAAATCTCATTGGAGATTTCTCCAAGGATACCATTTTGATTTTTGGGAATCACAGAAAGATAGTACACCACATTAGGATTGATATTGTCCCCTGTTAGGGTAAGTTCCATAGTGACATTGGTATCAGCCGTAGGGAAATCGAATGTTTTTTCTTTTGATTGATCAAGTAAAGTAGTAGTTTCCAATATCTGAGACAGTGGATACTGAGAAAACATCACCGTATATTTTTTGATGGTCACCCCAAATTCATCTTTAATCACGGGTGATTTGATAACAATTTTATCTACAGAAATTTGATCAACACCAACTTTTTGACTGACTGCATATCCGAAGGGAATCTCACTATTGAGATTATCCATCCAATCTCGTAAATCTCCCGTAGCAGCGGTTGTGATACCAAAAAGCAGTATAGCAAGAGCAAATATACTTAGCAATTTTTTCATCAAAAGAAAACTTATAATGTAAAACCTATCAGCTACTATTCTAATACAGTATGATGATTTCCTTTCCAAAAACAAAAAAAAATAAGGAGATTAGGTGCACATTCAACAAATAAGAAAACAAATAACTTGACTTATAAAATATTTTTTAACACTTGGAGAAGATTATGTATAAATTTTTTCAGTCCAAGCGTTTATATAAAAATATATGTATACATACCTATTGGTAAACAAACATTTACTTGTAAATTTTATTTGTAAGAAAATTTTGCTTGTAAATTTCAGTCCAAATGGTTGTATATAAGAAAAATTTGTTTATATTTCGAACACAAAAATTCTGCAAATAATTTTGGATGAGAGAATTATATTCACTATCCAAATAAATCTGAAATATGATGAGGAATTATTGTGATAGTAAATATAAATTTCAGTCCAAATGGTTGTATATAAGAAAAATTTGCAAATTTTTCAAAAACTCTTATACTTAATACATACGAAATAAAAAAACTTTTACCCTTATCACAACAAAACAAAAATGACAGAAGCACAACAATCAAGCACAGCTGGCAAAACAGCAGCAAAAACAGAGCCAAAGGCAAGTAAAACCGTAGCAACAAAAGCTACTTCAGCCACTCCCACAAAAGCTGCAACACCAAAAAAAGTAAACAAAGATGAAATGATCCAAAAACATCAACAAATGGTACAGTTCATACAAAACATGTTGGGAAGTATGGAAAATGAGATGAAAAGAATCAAACTTGCCCTCAATCAATTGGCAAAATTTGATCCTGAAGATCCTGAAAGCGTAGAATATAAAGACGCTGGACAAACAATGGGAAGCGAAGAGCTCAAAAGCTATTCAGAAGAAAATGCAGAAGTAGTAGAAGGAAAATTTGATGGATACTTTATGATCTGATCTGACCAGAAAAAATATCCTGTACCTATGAATTATTCAAGCAAAACTAAACTCGTACCTTGAGATTTTCTCAAACTCAAAATACTAGAAGATGGAAAATTTATCTACAAATTGATTCAACCCGTAGAAAGAAAACATATAAGAGCGGTACTTTCCAAAACCGATGATAATAAATTTGTAGCAATTACAGATGATGGAAAGAATTACTTCCTCAATCAAGCAGCAGTAACGTTCTTCAAAGGAAAATCAGGCGATGAACTATATATTCTAATCAACGATAAAGAAGAAATGAGCTTCGCAGCAATCGAAGCAATTATCAAAAAATAGGTATCTAGACTGGGGAGATATATAAAGGGCTATTCGCCCTTTTTTTTATTATAATACATTTCACCCAGGGTAAAGGGTTTGTCTTGGTTTTAGCCTGCCCCGTACATTTCGCTACGGGGTAAGTTTTTTTAATTCGAACGTCAATCCTTCTAGGATTGGCTGAGAGAATTATAGTTGACCAACAAATAATTATGAAGTATAACGAAGAATTATTGTTTGGTCAACTATATATCCTTCAATCAAAACTGAAACTATTTTTGAAGGAGGATATATATTTTCGTTTCAGAAAATGTCTTTGAAATATTTGTCCTACTTTTTTCCATTTTTTTATTTTTTCACCTTATTACACTCGCAACCATGAAACTCATAGACCTCTTATTTCCCAGACAATGTATCAACTGCTCAACAATAGGAGCATATCTTTGCAAAAACTGTAAAAGAAAATTAGACCCACATCCCGAAATCTGTCCCTATTGCCATAGATATTCCAAAGACTACTTGACCTGCATAGCATGTAGATGCGACAAAAACCATGCTTTGGAGGGGATTATCATTCCATTTGCTTACAAAGATATCCTCAAAACACTTATCATCAAACTCAAATATTTTCACAAAAAAGATATTGGGAGCTTTCTTGTCGAAAGACTAGCAATAGCACTCCAAGCAAATGAAATGTTTCAACATCAAATATCCTCCTTCCATATGCCAAGTTCTTCGCTCCTCATAAGTTATATACCCAGCCATCGATATAGACACTATTTTGTCAAAGGATATAACCAATCACAGCTCTTGGCGAAACGTTTAAGTCAATATATACATATTCCCATGATTACTATAGTAAAAAAAAGAAAACATACAAAAACACAAGCAAGTCTAGATAGAAACTGAAGGTTACACAACCTCAAAAACGCATTTTCTCTGGTCAAAAATCTTCCATATACAGGAAACGAAACGATACTTATTATAGATGACATAACAACGACGTGATCGACAATCAACGAAGTAGCAAAAGTAATAAAGCAGTACTATCCAACAATAAAAATTCGAGGAGCAGTGGTATGAAGACACAGGTAATACAGTAAAAAATATTACTATAAAATGATTTAAATTTTGTCAAGTCAATGCTTTGTCGAAAGACACTTTTTTTGGTAAAATAAATAATTCTGAATATACTTACAGTACAAACTCGATTGTTCGGAATGCTATCGAAGATGATATTTCGGTATAATGAGATACAAATAAAAGTTTAATTTTTAAAGTAATCGATATGACAGACACAAACCCGACAACATGAACACCACAAAATGGCGCACAAACGCAAGATTTACAAATCAATCTTGAAGAAGCACCAAAGGTAGAAATACCTTGAGCAACAAAAGAACAAATACCGGTGATTGAAAACACAAAACCTGAACTGGATCTTAATTTGGATCTTAATTTACCTGATGCACCAAAAAACGACGACCGACTCAAAACCGAAGATCAAAAAAACGAAAAAATGGTTGAACCAAGTATTGAGCCAGTGATTGAACAGAAAATAATTGAACAAAAAATAGAAGAACCAATCAAGGAACAACAAACAACACCCATCGTAACAGAATCAGTGGAAAGTCTTTTTGCTAGTCCAATAGACGATACCCCAACAGAACCAAATACAATTGTACAAAACGAAGAAGTAGTAACAAAAAAGATAACCCAAGAAGTAACACCAAAAGAAAAAACACCCGAAATAGCAACAATAATCGAGCCTGTAGTACAAATAAGTGAACCAATACAGACAGAGGCCATTTCACCTGTTCCAGAACAAATACCAGCAAGTATAATAGAAAAAAATGTACAGACCGTAACAGCAAGTCAGGCGCCTGAAGCCAATATAAAGACCCCAGAAGTCATTATACCAGAAACAATACATCCTAATACCGCAGGAATAGCAGAAACACAAAGAGCAACAGGAAGTGAAGCTGTACAGGAACAAAATATAGAAACACAAAGAGAGGAACCAGCAACAAAGATAGAAGATATTCCTATTTCATCACAAAGCGTCGATTGAAATGTTCCAGAAGCATCTTCGTTGCAAAAAGACATGAAAATCATTGAAGAATTAGAATGACATACAAGTGGAGGCGGTTTAGCTGCAGAAGCAACAATAATTCCACAAACACAAGCCATAGAAACAGCAAAAACATTTGATCTAGATGCAATGCTTGGAAACCCAATCATGAAACCTGTAGTAGAAATTTCACAACCAGTCATACAACCGGTAGCACCACAAGTAAGGCCACAAATTATACCAGAACCGATAACAATACCAATCCCACAACAAACATTTACTATACCGACAACAACAACGCAAGCACCAGTACAAGCGATACTACAAACAAATATACCACACAAAAAAAATGTAGGAGTCAAAGCATTTTTGTTTGTAATAATGTTCGTGGGCTTAGGATTTACCACGTTCTTTATCCTCAAAACCATGTATCCTATAGAGTTTGGAGATATGTTTGGCAATCAAACACCAATGCATGCAAGCGAAATCACAACAGGAACAGAAGCCATCTGAACAGAAATCACGGGAACAAACAGTATAGGAACAGAGCCAATAACGGGAATCATAGACATAGGAACGGGAACACATGAAAGCGCTCCACCAGACAATACATTTGGAGAATTGAATAATCTCGGAACACCAACAACTGAACCAGCACAAAGCGATATAAGTAAACTTACAGATTATGCTACTCAAGGAAATAATTTTGTCGAACAAGGAAAAACACTGAACAACAACACTATGATAAAATATGGACTGTATATTTCCAAAAAAGCAACAGCATTTCTTGAAGATATTGCAAACGGAAAAGAAATAACTAACCTTATTGGATACTTTGCACAATTTGAGAAGTATATCATAGAATTACAAAAAATAGCAGCAAGTGGTACGGGTACAGATACACCAATACCAGCACCTGAATTAACATCTCCACCAGAAATGATTCTACCACAAGCAGTTTCACCTACTCCTACACCAAATGGTTTTTGAGACAGTACCATGAACATCAGCCTACCGCAAAACACCTGAATCACAGCAGAATAAATCTTTTTTCAATAACACAGTTTCCTCTACTATCATCAGTTCGCTCCTAGAAAAATATATATACTATCTCCAGTACGAAAAAAACGTAAGCCCAAAAACAATTGAGAACTATAGTCTGTGGCTCAATAGATTTTTGGAATTTTGTGGTGATATCGAAATCAACAAAGTTAACCGTATGCAGCTTCTCGATTATAGAATGGCACTTCACAAAAACAAATTGAATGTAAAAACCATCAACTATCATATTGTCGCCATCAGAGCATTTTTTAGATTTGTACTCAAAAACGACATCGATTGTATGAGTCCTGATAAACTAGAACTAGCAAAAACAGCACCAAGAGAAGTTAACTATCTCGACGAAAAAGATATTGAAAAAATTCTAGCCGCTCCATTAGCGTATGCGAAAAATACATTGAAGCAAGTAAGAGATATCGCTATTTTACAATTTCTCTATGGAACAGGACTGAGGGTTACCGAGCTCATCACCCTTCAAAAAAAAGATATTAAACTGGATTCTAACCAATTTTCGGTGGTCGGAAAGGGATCAAAACTTCGCTCGGTATTCGCTACCAAAAACGCCATCAACGCATTGAAAATATATAGAGAAATGAGAACAGATACTAGCCCCTATCTCTTTATAAGTCTCTCTAGAAACGGGTTCGGTGAACACTTAAGTAGAAATAGTATCGAAGAAATAGTCAGAAAGTATGCAGCGCTAGCTGGCATTAGTAAAAAAGTCAGTCCACACACCCTGAGACATAGTTTTGCCACCGCGCTGATTAGAAAAGGCGCAGACATTAGAGCGGTACAGACGCTCCTAGGACATGCATCAATTACGACGACACAAATATATACCCACGTCGATGATAAGCATCTGCAGAAAGTACATGATTTGTTGGATGAGTAATAAGTAGAAAATACGCAGGAGAATACAGCAATAATCTGCGATACGTCAGATAGGAAAAGGTTAGGCGACATAGTGCTAAAAACATTTTATCTCAAAAAAATAATCATGAAACCAATGTATATTTTAAAAGAAGTTGCTTTTGATAAGATAAAAACAGAACATTTACCAATTATTGAAGATGTTAAAAAATCTTTATTGAATTATGAAGATAAAATTTATTCAATATATATTTATGGAAGTGTGGCAACCGGAAAATCCAAATCACCAACTTCTGATGTTGATTTTTTGATAGTTCTAAAAAGAAAGCCATCAAAAGAATTGGAATATCAATTAAAAAAAGTAGAGGAAAATCTTACAATAAAATACAAAAAATTGTTTAGAGAAATTGGATTCGCTATTACGAATAAAAATGAGGTATTAAGAGGGAAAGAAATTTATGCTTGGAAATTTTTTATTTCAACAATATGTTTACTTATTTATGGAAAAAACATTATTCTTGATAATTTGCAATTCACCCCTACAAAAAAACTGGCAAAAAGTTTGTATAATGACTTAGATAAAGATATAAAAACTTCAAAAGAAAAAATATTGAATCCAGAAACGAAAGAGGTAGAAATTCCAATTAAACATATCATGAAAGTAATTCTTCGTGTTTCCTTTTGCATCATTATGGAAGAAGCAAACGCTTGGACAACGGATTTAAAAGAAATGGCTGATATTTTTTTAAGGTACTATCCTGATAAAAGTTTTGAAATTACAAATATTTTAAAACTAATAGAAAACCCAACAGATAAAGATAAAGCTATTCAAATTTTAAATACGTATGGTAAATGGGTTTCTGATAAATTTTATGCTTTATAAATAGCAATACGATCGCCTAACAGCAGATATCTGCGAACGTTGTGTGCAATATAGTCACATTTATATCATACGATACAAATGAATAATATAAATGTATACCAAGAAGTAGATAAATATGAAAAGTTCCAATATCTTAGACCTGATTATGCCAAAGCAATTTTAGTGTCGCTTGATTTAGCAAAAAAATACACTGAAAATTTGTCTGAAATTGTAGTCAGTGATTTTTGTTGCGGGACAGGAAGTAACACAAGAAAATTGGCCGAAAAAATAAATTGAATAAAGAAAGCTATTTTAATTGATATAAATTCAAAATTCTTAGAATTAGCAAAGCTGTCAGAATCTAATATAAAAGAATTAGAAATCATCAACAAAGATATTTTAGAAACAAATCTCTGAGGAGAATCAGATCTTGTATTATCAATCTTTGCTTATCATCACATCACAGACAGTGAGAAGCACAAATATGTGATGAAAATCCAAGAAGCATTAAAGCAAAATGGAATGCTAATCCTTACAGAGATTTATCTGCCAAGCAAAGAATTATGCAGAAAATACTATGATAAACTTATCAACGAAATTCCAAAAGATAAGTTTATTTGAGGATTAGAAGAATTTCTAAAACAAACTTCTGAAAGTGATGATTTTGAATTTAAAGTATCTAAAGAATTTTCTGATAAACAATTTGAGGAAAATAGCTTTATTAAATTAGAAGAAGTAAGAATTCGAC
>Ga0194063_10000197_pt1 | contig 44480 bp, 33 predicted proteins | sample SepL3720m_MetaG_FD_155459 | JGI IMG/M metagenome (GOLD analysis project Ga0194063, IMG submission 155459) | Anoxic zone freshwater microbial communities from boreal shield lake in IISD Experimental Lakes Area, Ontario, Canada - Sep2016-L373-20m | ecosystem: Environmental > Aquatic > Freshwater...
AGATATGTTTATTTTAAAGAGTATTTTCTTGATTTGATGTCTCGATTCAAGAAAATACCTCTATTTTTCTTGGTTATTCATTAAAAACGTATGCAAATTCGTCTTTTGCTTTTGATTTCGTATGCAAATATTGGTTTTGCTTTTTAGTAGTCGTAAAAGCATCGGCAAAATGGATAAAGTTACCAAATCATGACTATCCAACTATCCGTCTATCCAACTGTGATTTTGCACTTTGCGGTCTTCTTGCCGTCAACTGTGGTGACCGTTATAAACGCGGTCCCCTTCTTAATTCCCTTAACCACGCCCTTGCTGGAGACCGCGGCGACCTGGGCTGCCGAGCTCTTCCACGAGACGCGTTTGTCGCTCGCATTCGCTGGCCCCACTACCACGAAACCGGCCAGCGCCAGCACCTTGCCGCGCCCGAGCACGGCCGCCGCCAATGTAGCCCCTGAGGCCTTCCCAGTCTTAGTAAACTTAACCGAAGTCACAGGCTGGACCACTTTTACCACGCAGGTCGCTTTAATGGCGCCATCGCGTGTTGTTACTGTTATTTGCGCGAGGCCGGGCGCTAGCGCGCTTACCTTCCCTGTTGATGAGACTTTAGCGATTTTTATATTAGACGAAGACCAAGTCAAGAGCTTGTTCGTCGCGTTTGTTGGATAAATTGTCGCGACGAGCTGCAAGGTCGCGGGGATGCGGAGTGTTGCGGTTGTTTTGTTGAGTGCAACACCTTTAACACGCACCGGCGACGGCGTCGGAGACATGGTCGGCGTAGCCGTAACCACTGGGCTAGGCGTCGCGCTTGGCGCGAGCGTAGGGGTAGCTGTCGGAGACATCGACGGTGTAGCCGTCACATTTGCACTAGGACTCGGCGTAGCCGTCACAACTGGTGTCGGAGACATGGTCGGCGTTGGGGACGGGGTAGCTGTCGGAGTCGGTGTCGGCGTTGGTGTCGGAGTCGGCGTTGGTGTCGGAGTCGGTGTAACATATGGATCAATCCCAGCACTTAGCAATTCAACATTCAAATTATCAATCAACACTTCCCCTGTTTGATTTTGAATGAAAAAGTTAAAATAGTTCGGTATGAAATTTACCCCTGACAAATTCTTTGTTTCGTTATATGCAGGAACTTTAACATATGACTCATAGTGAAGAAAGTCTGGCGTCACAGTGCTTGGCACAAAATTAGGAGAGGAAATTTGAAAGGAATCGGTCCCCTCGCCGATTGCTACAAATCCAAACTTTAAAGGGGCTGCGCCAGAAACAGTGTTTTTTACATCAACCGAGATTTTTGTCCACTGTCCAGCAGCATAAGTCGATATTCGTCGTAATGCTGTTGCCGTGCGAGCTCCACTCATAAGAAATGCGTTTGTTGAGTTTTTGCCCTTCCCAATTTGAATGTTCATGCTGTTCGAATAGTTACCTGTCCAGAAAAGCGAGGAATTGCTGGCGGAAAGTTTTACGTGATTATCGAAATTGTCACCTATTAACTCCATTGCGTCCAGTGATGGCAATGCATCAAAAAGAATTGGAGCAACAGGCTCAATTGTTCCCGCAGGAGCGTATTCTGGTTTTACAATAATGTCTTTGCCTGAAGCGAAATCAATTTGTGCGTCACTAGAATATATATACTTTATTGTCCAACCATCATTAACTTCCCATCTTACAAAGTTAAAACCTGCCTTTGGTTGCGCGACCAGATTTATTTTGAAGTTTTTAAAAGATTTCGCATTAAAGACATTGTTATCAAGCATATAGCCCTTTATTTTCATTCCGTCGATATACACGTTTCCCTGCTCGGTCGCAGAATTAAGAACGTTTAAATTCAAAATGTTTCCCAGCAAGTACCTAGTTGACATTTGGGATAGCACCTTGTCACCGCGAAGCATGTAAAATTTCAGCAAACTATCAACCTCGCCATTTACTCCTAAAAACGAAGTCGGATATCTTTGATTTGCATAAGGGACCGCTTTCATAATTTTATCGCGTGTCTCATACATAAGCTTTGAAACGCGTTTCTTGTTATATTGAGTATTGATTATTTTTACAAAGTTCTGAAGAAAATCATGCTTGAAAGTATCGCTGGTCATGAGTCTTTGAAAAATTCTTTTATTTGCTGGGAAACCAGTCGAAGTATCTGAAATAAACGCAAAAGCGTCATAATCAGATGCAACTAGAGGATCTCTCCACATAGTTGTCGAGATATCTGTGTCACAAAGCATATATCTCCAACGTCCATCAGCCCCCTTAACTCCTGTCAAGGGATTTGTTTGCTTCGAACGCCAGATACGAACGTTTTTTACTGGCCAGTCGGTGTTCACGATGTAATTCTCCATTGCAAAATAATCTTGTAAACTGCTCAAATCGATTTGCGTATTTACATAATCAAGGTTAGCTTTGATATTCACATCATACGTATCAATAAATTTATGCAAATTAACATAGTGTGTCATGTCACCAGTTACGCCTTCATCTAATTCTCCGCCGTTCGGACCGGGGTTTTGAATTAAAACAACGTCCGCATCAATTACAGGGAAATGATCAGTACAATAGTCTGAATCAAGCCGTTCGCGAATGTTTACAATCCCATAAAGCTCGCCGCAAACATAAGCAATTGCAGGTCTATATTCTTGAATATCAACGTTTAAGTCTCTAACGACAATCTGATTAAATGCATCTCGAATCATTGTAGATCCAAAATCGTTTCCTGAATTTCTTAATAAAAGTCTGTCGAAAGATTTTATTGAGTTGTTTTGAGAATCCTTAGCCCAAGGGAAAAACTCGTATTTAAAATTAGAATTGTTAGCATCGTAGGAACTTTTGGCGTATAAACGAAGTGTTTTTTGAGGTAAATACATGGTTGATTGTCCATGTAATCTAACTCCCGCATCTTGATTCAGCATTTGAGCACCCGTTTCATCAAAATATTCGACATGAAGTTTTTTTTCATAATCAGAAAGCAGTGATGAGTTTTGAAGTGCTTCATTTACAAATAGCCCTTTAGTGGCATCGTATAAATCTATAGGATCTGTCGAAAGAGAAAAAACAGGGAGATTATATTTCGTCGTTTTCAACGGATCAACAAAATAAGAATTTGTATATACAGGAGTTTTATAAAAATCGTTAACAGCAATAGCCTTTACAACTGTACATTTTGGAATCGGGATGTTTGATGACAACGGCGTGTTGTTGCCAAAAACCTTAACCGTTGCATACTGATTCAAATTTGGTGTGCGGTCAGAAATGCGTATTGGTGCAGTATATATAGTTGTGCCAGCACCAACTTTTAATGGATCCGGTAAAGTGTTGTCGGTCGTGAAGTATATTTTTGCATTCGGTATATCGGATGTAAATTCAAGGTTGAAAGCCGAATCATAAAACCCTGCAGCAACAGAAAATTGGAGTTCGGTCGCTGCAAAAACTTTGTTTGGAATAAGCATGGTCGAATTTGCCATTGAGAATATCAAGGCAAGCAATAAGATATAAATTGTCGTGAGTTTTCCGAAGCTTTTCATTCCGACACCCCTTTTAGCAAACTTGAAGCGGTTCCCCTTGATTCTTAGCAATGAGAACCTCAATTTCAGGCAATTCAGACTTAATAATGTCGCTGAACCACCAAGTGAAAAGTAATTCCGAACCAAAATGACCGCATAGAATTGCTTTTATGCCTTCATCTTTGAGTTCAAGAGCATTGTGATATTTAACTTCTCCAGTTACAACTACGTCGTATAAATCTTTCAAATCAATCAGTTCTTTAACAAATGATGCGCCGGTATAAACGCCCACGCGCGACACAGTAGCCGAAGGTTCTCCAAGCATAAAAGCATTCTTTAGGGAAAGAATTTCTTTTACATACTTTGAAAGCGAGGACATGTTTAGAGAATTAGGCAAAATTCCAACTCGCAGGTATTTTGAGCCTTCTGAAGTGGTGACATCTGTAAGCCCGAGGAGTGATGCGAGATAATCGTTCATTCCTCCAGCAACAGAATCTGCATTTGTGTGTGCAGCAATCACAGCAATTTTATGCTCAGCCAAAGTCAGAATATGACGCCCCTTCACATCGCTGTCATCAATAAGACTAATTTTATCAAATAAAAATGGGTGGTGTGCAATTATTGCCTGACATTCCTCTTCTATGGCCTCATTTATCACATCGGTTGTCACGTCAACACAAAGGAGAACACGATTTACTGCCGCGTTTCTACGACCGCAAAGCAATCCAACATTGTCCCAATCATCTGCGCAAGCACTAGGTGCTACTTTTTCAAGTAGATTTAGAATGTCTTGAATTTTCATCTTCCTCAACCTTTCTTATCAAAAGCAAGTCTGCTTCAATTCTATCAGCTTCAAACAGATTCTCTTTCGTTCCCGAAACAAGAAGTCCTGTCAGGCGTTTTTTGCGTCGTTTAATTAATTTGTCGACATACAATTCCATCAAGGGGTCGTGACCAAATTTCAGATGTGGTCCAAGTATAACATCGTCCTTATTATATGCAACCTTTTTTTCTACAGGAACAACTTTCATGATTACATATATCTTCCCTGCGTCTCTCACAAGCACTTCTTTAATAACATCAAATTTATTATTAAATAGCCATTCCCTGCAGAATTCGATATCCATGTTTGGTTGAACAACAAGGTGATTAACGCTTCTTGAGACTGGTAAGTTCCTTGAAATTATTTCGATCAAAAGATGGCCGCCCATACCAGCTATTACAGCCACATCAAAGTCTTTAGGTGAAAATTTGGCAAAACCATCTGAGAGGATTATAGAAATCTTTTCAGAAAGACCAGCATCAACAATGTTTTTATGCGCTATTCTTAACGGGCCTTTTCTAACATCGCTGGCAATAGCTGTTCTTGTTTGACCTTTCTCCACGAGATAAATAGGTAAATAAGCATGATCGGTGCCAATGTCGCATATACAGTCAGCTTTCCCAACGAATTCTGCAATTTTCAGTAATCTTTGATTTGTAAGTTGCACTTATAATTTCTCCTTAAAACACAAAGAAGACAGGTGTCCCTGTCTTCTCATGTTTGGTTGGTGGGCCTTCAGGGACTTGAACCCCGGACCAACCGGTTATGAGCCGGTTGCTCTAACCAACTGAGCTAAAGGCCCGTTTGGCTCCTCAAGTTGGACTCGAACCAACGACCCTGCGGTTAACAGCCGCATGCTCTACCAGCTGAGCTATTGAGGAAAACATAAATCTGGGATGCTGATTCTGAGCCCAGACAATATGTAATTATAAACATCAACTATTTAACCGTCAAGACTAAATAGTTGATTTAGTCCAAAAAGTCCTTCAGTTTCTTGCTTCTGCTTGGGTGACGCAACTTGCGCAAGGCTTTTGCCTCGATTTGACGAATGCGCTCACGCGTAACATTAAATTCCTTTCCGACTTCTTCGAGCGTGCGTTGACGTCCATCATCCAGTCCAAAACGCAAGCAAAGCACCTTCTTTTCACGAGGAGTCAATGTCTCTAACACAGTGAATAGTTGTTCCTTAAGTAATGTCGAAGCAGCAGCTTCTGATGGTGAAAGTGCCTCATCGTCGGGAATAAAGTCACCTAGATGGCTATCTTCCTCTTCACCGATAGGCGTCTCTAAAGAAACTGGTTCTTGAGATATCTTCATTATTTCCCGAACTTTTTCTACCGGCAAGTCCATCTCAACTGCAATTTCTTCAGGTGTAGGTTCTTTTCCCAATTCCTGCAAAAGGTGACGAGAAACACGAATAAGCTTGTTGATTGTTTCAACCATGTGAACTGGAATTCTTATAGTTCTTGCCTGATCTGCGATTGCACGTGTTATCGCCTGGCGAATCCACCATGTAGCATATGTCGAGAATTTGAATCCTTTTTTATAATCGTATTTTTCAACGGCCTTGATTAGTCCTAGATTTCCCTCCTGAATCAAATCAAGAAAGAGCATACCTCGACCTACATATCGTTTTGCAATTGAGACAACTAGTCGAAGATTTGCTTCGGAAAGTCTCATTTTTGCGCTCTCGTCTCCTGCTTCCATTCTTTTAGCTAGATCGATTTCTTCCTCAGCATTAAGAAGTGGAACCTTTCCAATTTCTTTGAGATACATTCTAACGGGGTCATCGGTACCAATATTATCAAGACCACTCTCAAGATCCTCGTTTAAAGAAATCACTTCCCCTGAAGTGACCTCTTCAATAGACGGTTCAGGTTCATCCGCAAAATCACTTCTTAATACGACTGGTTCAATAATTACTTCCTCAAGTTCATCAGGTTCATCAAGATACTCATGTTCCTCGTTATCATCAATAACAACGATTTTTTCCGAATCACCTTCACTTTTTGCAGAAGTTTTAGTTGTTTTTTTCGAACTAGCACGCTTCTTTTTAGGCTTTTCAACTATCTCTTGATTTGCATCTTGAATCGAGTCTACCTCTACTTCCTTAACCACTTCTTTCACTTCTGCTACTTCTGCTACTTTTTCTACGACTTCTTCCTTCTTTACTTTTTTAGCCAAAATAATATCCCCTCTCATATTTTCAGTTATTAATCTGCTTTCTCAATGCCGTTTTTTCAGCAATCAACTTTAACAATTCACCAACTCTAATCGGGTCATCAGACTCTCTAACTTCAGCTCTAGCCATCTCAATTTCCAAGTCTAAATGGTCATGAACTATTTCGGTAAGCTTACTATTCAAGGCGTCCCTCACGTTATCTGTTGCACAATCCTTTTGGATTAATGCAGCAAACTGACTAGCCATAGGTCCTTCTAATCGATCCAATAAGTTTGAAAACAGCATTGGTTTACCTTGTTCTAATGCCGAAAATACAATCTCCGCCAACATTTTGTTTTCTTCACCAGTGAAGTCGTCTTTGGATATTTTTTTTTCGACAACCTTTAACAAATTATTGTCCATGCACAAAAAAGCAATTAGCATTCGCTCATCATAAACACACTTTGAATAAGTTCTGCTTTCAGAAAGTTTTCCACTCGATTCAGAGCGCAACCCTCCAGTCTTTTTCCCAAGTCCAGTCGAAGGAGTTCTCCCTAGCTTCGTATCAACTAATTCTTGCAATGCAGATTCAGAAATGTTATTTTCTTTTGCAAATTTTTCGATATACATCTCCCGCTCGACGCTAACGTCAACCTGAAGTAGCACCTGAGCAATCTCGAGAATTAACGCTTTTCGACCGTCAACAGTATCTTCAGTGTATTTCTCTTTTAATTTTGAAACTTTATATTCTACAAGCGAATCTGCCTTTGAGGCAAGTTTCTTGAAAGCGGCGTTTCCGTTCTTTCTTATGAATTCATCAGGATCTTTTGCATCAGTAATCGTTAGAACTTTTACTGTGCATCCCACATTTTTCAAGATATCAAGTCCTCTAAGTGTAGCAGCTTGCCCAGCCGCATCAGAATCATAACAAATAACAATTTCCTCGGCATATTTTTTCAAAAGACGCGCCTGGTTTTCAGTTAACGCTGTTCCAAGTGAGGCGACAGTGTTAGAAAATCCGCTCTGATGCATTGCAATAACGTCCATATATCCTTCAACAACGAATAGTTGCTTGCTTTGTACCGCCTTAGCAAAATTTAAAGCATAAAGATGTCTACCCTTAGAATATACAGGGGTTTCAGGCGAATTCATGTATTTTGGACCATCTGAATCATCGATCAAACGACCACCAAATGCAATAACTGAACCAGTAATATTGAATATTGGAAACATAAGTCGGTTTCTAAATTTATCAAAGAAACCGCCATTTTTATTTAATGAAAATAATCCACTGCTTGAAATAGCCTCTTTCGAAAAACCACGCTCAAGTGCGGCTTTATAAAGTCCATCCCATTCATTTGGAGCATATCCAATTCCAAAATGCCTCGAAGTCTTGGTGGTGATTTCACGTTTCGCGAGATATTCTCGCGCCCCAGAGCCTTCATCAGATAGAAAAGTATTATAAAAAAATCTTGCCGCCTCACGATTTAGTTCTGCAATTTCTTTCTTAAGCATTATTTCTTTTTCATTTGTCGCGGAATTCATATCTGGAAGAGTTATTTTTGCTCGGTCTGCAAGGGTTTTCAACGCTTCTTTGAAATCGAGTTTCTCAATCTCCATTATAAAATGAAGAACATTACCACCCTTGTTACAGCCAAAACAATAGTAAATCTGTTTGTTTGGAATTACAGAAAATGACGGCGTTTTTTCGCGATGAAAAGGACAAAGCCCAAAGTAATCTTTGCCTCGTTTTTCAAGTTGTACATATTCAGAAACAAAGTCAACTATATCATTTGCCGACCTTATTTCATCAATCATAACTTCTGATACATAATCAGCCATTGCGCCTCCTGTATGTCCTAATCACTATATTCGACGCAATATTCAATATTCCTTCTTAAAAATCAACTTCTTCCATAATATCCAATAGTCCCGTAGGTGTAACTGTGTGGTGAGCCAAAACATCAAGCAAATGTTTTGCTCGCTCAAAAGTCCTTCCAACTCTATATTCCGAGGCCTCTTCCGCAACCTTCCCATCGACTATTTTTTTAATTTCAACACCATACACGAGACTATCCTCGCCTTTATCTTTTGATTGGACAATGTAGTATTCCAATGCAAATGGCGCCTCTTCAAAATTATACAATTGCTCACTAGCTACGTTTAGACTATAAACCAAATTCTTGTGTTCCACTTTACATTCCTCCCAAAATTAAATATTGTAAGGAATATTATGAATCAAACAATCATTTTTTCAATAAATTAAAATGTTATTTTTCTATATTTTAATGTCGAATTAACAGCCTTTACTTTCACCGTGTCTCTCGATATCACTTTTCTCAACAATTCTATTGGAAGAATCGACGAAAACTATGTCAGGAAGATGATTCTTAGCAACTTCAATCGACACCTGAGCATAAGAAATTATTATTACAAGATCACCAGGAGAAACTAAATGAGCTGCAGCTCCGTTTATGCAAACGACACCCGAACCCCTTTCCCCTTCAATCACATAAGTTTCTAATCTATTCCCATTAGTGATATTGCAAATTTGTACTTTTTCATTAACAAAAAGGCAAGCCTGCTCCATCAAATCTGGATCAAGAGTAATGCTTCCGACATAATCAAGGTTAGCTTCCGTCACAGTCGCTCTATGTATTTTGGACTTCATTAAAGTAATTAACATTCCTACACCTCTAAAATAATATTGTCTATCAGTCTCGTGCTTCCAATCTTTACAGCTATCGCCAACACAGCCCTTGACTCGATTTTGTCAACTCTGTGAAGTGACTTTACATCCACCACTTCGACATACTCAACCGAAATTAAATCAGACTCTTCAAGTATCGAAGTAACTTTTTCAATTAAGTTTACAGTATTTCGCTCTCCCAAATCAACAAGTTTCGAAGCCATTTTCAAAGAAATATTTATTGAAAGCGATTGTGCTCGTTCTTCGTGAGAAAGATATACATTCCTTGAGCTCATTGCAAGGCCATCCGCTTCGCGAACTATTGGGCACACAACGACAGTAAGGTCCATATTTAGGTCTCTAACCATTCTTTGTATAACAACTGCTTGCTGGTAGTCTTTTTGCCCAAAATAGGCCTTTGTAGGATTGCAGATGTTAAATAGTTTAGTTACAACAGTGGCAACACCCTTAAAGTGATTTAAACGAGTGGATCCGCAAAGATAATCAGAAATTTCTTCGACGTTTACGAAAGTTGAGTAATCTTTTGGATATATTTCATTTACCAGTGGTACAAAAAGGACGTCCACACCAGCATTTTTTGTAGTTTCTGTGTCTTTAGTAATGTCTCTTGGATATTTATCAAGATCTTCATTTGGTCCAAACTGAGTTGGGTTCACGAAAATGCTTACGATTGTGTAATTATTTTCTTCGACAGATGCTTCAATCAATGAAACGTGTCCTCGGTGGAGATAGCCCATTGTTGGAACAAATCCTACAGTTTTGCCACCTCTTTTGTGTTCGTTAGACCATGCCCTAATTTCATCAATGGTAGTAAAAATCTTCACTTTCTTGACTCCCTCTTAACTAAATTAACTATTTCTGTGCTCACAGCAAAGGAATGTGCTGCCGTCGGAAATTTGAGTTCTTTTACATCCTCAATATGTGTTTTTAGCGCATCTGTGAGGATTTTTTGTCCCTCAATATATCTTGAAAAGTGCTTAGCACTAAAACCGTCATTCATCCCCAACACATCATAAATCACTTGAACTTGACCATCACATTCTGCACCCGAACCAATCCCAATCGTAGGAATTTTAAGGTTTTGTGTTATAGCTTCAGCAAGCTCATGGGGCACACATTCAAGCACAATAGCGAATACCCCAAGATCTTCAAGCTTATAGGCGTTCTCCATTATTTCAAGAGCACTTTCTGCTGTTTTCCCTTGTGAAAAGTTGCCGCCGAACTTATTTACCGACTGTGGCGTAAAGCCCAAATGTCCCATAACCGGGATACCTGCCTGCAAAATTTTCTTAATTTGTGGACTAAATTCTGCACCACCCTCAAGCTTAACGGCATTGCACCCGCCCTCAACTACAAGTCTTCCCGCATTTCGCAGCGCGTCTTCTGGGGATATCTGATAAGACATAAATGGCAAGTCCGAAATAATCATTGCCCTTTTAGTCGAGCTTGAAACAGCACGAGAGTGTCTAACCATATCTTCCATCGTTACTGAAAGTGTATCATCATATCCAAGCACACTCATCCCAAGCGAGTCACCAACAAGAATTGCATCTACACCACTATCTTCAGCAATTCGTGCAGTTATTTTGTCATATGCAGTCAGCATTGTAATCTTTTGACTAGAGTTTTTTGCCTTTTGAAAATCTAAAACCGAAAATCCTCTTACCATGGATTCCACCTCCAAAAAAATTGCTAAAGGAGTCAGGTAAAAGATCCTGACTCCTTTGAAGAAATTTAACAGTAAATTATCTTTTTCTACGAGCCTGCGAATTTCCCATAGACCTTTGGTTTGTGGATGCTAACTTAGCATTTGACTCTTTGTATGCTCCCAATGCTGGGCCAGCAATAAATATCGATGACAAGCAACCAAAAGCAACTCCGATTATCATCGGAAACGCGAACTGTGCTACTGAAGAAATCTGGAACATAGTCGCTAATACAAATACAACTGCCAAACTCATTATTGCGGTAAGTGCAGTATTTATTGATCTTGTAAGTGTTTGATATATCGACAAGTTAACAATTTCAATATTCGAACCCTTTTTCCTGCCCGAACTGTTTTCTCTAATTCGGTCATAGATGATAATCTTATCATTTATAGAATAACCTATAACCGTCAGCACCCCGGCAATGAATGATTCATTAAGAGCGATATTGAATATCAAGTACACCGAAATCATTAGTAAAGCATCAGACAAAATCGCTATAGTAGCAATAATACCTGCCGACCAACCAGAAATGGCTTTAAATCTGATAGCGATATATACGATAATGAGTGCAAGCGCACCAAATATTGCAAAAATACCATTTCTCATGTATTCAGCACCAATGTTTGCTGAGATATTGATTTGGCTAGCCGTACCTTGAACTGGATACTTATTATCTTTTAATAACTTATCAATCGCGATTACTTCTTCGTTTGTAAGTTTTAAACTACTAGATACTCTAATTACTAGGAAATTCTCTTTTGCGCTGTTTTCGGAAGAAAGAACAGTGACTGTCTTCTTAATTTTTTCTGAAATCAAAGATTGAGCTTTTTCCGAATTAAAATCTTTTGTTGTTACACTATATTTTATTTCTGTACCACCTTGGAACTGAATGTCTAAATTGAAACCACCGTGGATAAAATATGATATCAATCCAAAAAGCAGTATTGCAGCAACAACTAAATATGAAATTTTTCTTTTTTCTACGAAAGGAAACATATTATTTTGCCACCCCCTCTTCTGAATCTTCATCAATTTTCTTTTTAGTTACTCCCCAAAGCCAAGGATGAGCGGCCAAATTCAAGTCTGACGTTGCCTTTAACATCCAACGAGAGAATGTAACAGCTGTAATAAAGCTTAAAGAAATACCAATTAATGTAGTAATAGCAAATGACTTGATTGCTCCAGAACCAAAATACCAAAGCACTCCAGCAGCTATAATTGCTGTTACGTTTCCATCAAGTACGGCAGTAAATCCACGCTTAAAACCAGCATCTACAGATGCCCTAAGTGTCTTTCCACTACTCAACTCTTCTTTTATTCTCGCGAAAATGATAACGTTTGCGTCGACCGCGAGACCTATCGACAAAATTATACCCGCCATACCAGGGAGTGTAACTGTAATCCCAAGGTTTGAAATGATTAATATCTGTAATGCGGTATGAGTTATCAATGCAACCGCGGAGAAAACACCAGGGAGTCTATAATAGAAAATCATGAAAAGCATAATTAATGCTAAAGCAATAAGCAATGCGTAAATCGTAATTGTATATGCTTGTTGCCCTTGAGTAGCATTAATTGTATCTAATTGAACTATGCTCAATTTAAATGGCAATCTACCAGAACGAATTTTATCAGAAAGCGATTTGGTTTCTTCCTGTGTAAAAGTACCGGTAATGATTGCTGATGAAGAATTAATCACCTTGTCTGCTCTTGGTGCAGAGATAAGTGTCTCATCCATAAAAATCCCAAGCAAAGACTGGTTTTTTGAAATAGTAGTTGTTGCTTGAGCAAACTTTTGTTGACCCTGTGGTGAAAACTCTAATTGAACATGCCAACCTTCATTTGCAGAATAAATACTTGAAGCTGATTTAATATCATCTCCTTGAAGAAGTATTTGCCCAACTTTTTCGTATGTACCACCCTCGTTTTTGATTGTATATTGATTTGGAGCATTTGAAGGTGATGCTGATGCACCTGGAGAAGCCTTAGGTTTTGGAGTGACTTTTGGCTTAGAAGACGATGAGTTTTTCCCAGATGGACTTGGCCCATTCGAAGGTGCAGCAGTAGATATACTTACTGGAGCAGAAAATGGTTTAACCTCTTGGAAGTATAATTTTGCTACTACAATCGATTCCTCAATCAATTTATTGGGATCTCTAGCAGTATCTCCCGCCTTCCATGGTATTTCAACTGTAATTCTTCCCTTGCCACCTGAAGCATCTGTAGAAATATACTTATCTAAAATGCCCTGACTATCCAATCTAACTTCAATACTTGCTTTGATAGAATCAAGATTCTTTTGAAGATCAGCTGCGACAATAGTTTCACCCTCTGCAGGCTCAAGCAATGCAGTAACTCCTCCTGTAATATCAATACCAGTACGTACATCATTAAAGCTTTTTATAACTTTATCCTTACCAATACTAAGACCTGATAGTGAAAACACCACAAGTATTGCTGTGGCAATAATAACACTCCAGAACTTAAAAGCATTTTTACCTCTCATATTTTCTGCGCCTCCTAATTAGTGAATAACTCGATTTATTATATAGAATAAGGGTGGTAAACGTCAATAGTGCTAGAGGGCAAATGAAATCTTTTAACCCCCTAATAAAAATCTTCCATTGATTCCTTGTAGTTTTCAATCATCCAATACGGCAACCATTTATTGTAATTGTGATCGTTTTTGCCAATCCAGCAGTCATATTCGCGTTGTAGCCTTGAATTTATGGCTGGATCAATTGGGTTTTCTGACTTCGCATTCCATTCAAGAAGCTGGATTTTCAACTCAGTTTTCAATTCATTATAAGCCGGGTCCTTAGCCAAATTACGTATTTCTTCAGAATCATTAATAGAATCGTACAGCTCTTCTTCGCCGTTTCCATACCAAATGTATCGATTTTTCTTGGTACGAATTGATTTGCTGAAATCACCTGGAACATTTGGAGGGACTCCATCCGAACCTCTTCTAACGAAGAAATCAGAGAACTCCTCATATGAATCAAATTCATTATACAACCAAGGAGGGTTAATTTCAGCATATACTGCCTCTTTATGGGCAACTGGATCGTCTGACTTGTTCGACAATAATGCTTGCGCAAACGACTTCCCTTGAATACCTCGATGCGACTTAATCCCTAGGAGTTCGAGCACTGTTGGCAAGACATCAACCTGCTCAACTAAAGTGTCTCTCATGTGTTGATGCGATATTTTGCCCTTCCAATTTATCATCAAAGGAACGTGCAACAAGCAGTCTAAAAGAACTAAGTCTTTCTTATTCATACCGTGTTCGAATCCAAATTCACCATGATCCGATGTAAATACAATAAGGGTGTCATCAAGTTTTCCGTTTGATTCAAGCCAATCAACAATCCTACCAACTTGCATATCAACTAAAGTAATAAGCGAATAGTAAGCTCGCATCCACTTCTTCTTTTCTTCAAGTGTAGCTTCGTTGGTATGTTGAGCCATCTGTTTAATAATAAAGCGCGCCGCTTTATTATGTAAATCTTCAGAATCAACCTGTGGAACAACAAAATCCACCCCCTCATACATATCCCAAATTTCTTTTGGTGCTACGTGAGGATAATGAGGTTCAACTATTGATAAAAAAGCGCAGAACGGCCGTTCATCATCCTTTAGTTTATTCAAAGAATCTATCATGCGATTTGTCCAGTTCCAGCATGGCGTCTCTTCTTTTCGAAAATCATGAAATCCTGCAATTTTGTACATCCAACTTCCAACTTCAGCACTTCTTGCCTTCGAGTCCTCTATAAACTCTTTCTCTATTTCAGTAAATTCAATTGTATCTTCAGTAAAAGCATAATCAAAATTCTCAAATTCACTATCAATTAAAACATGATTTTTACCCGAATAAGCAAGAGAATAGCCTTCTTGCTTCATCATACGAAACAAATGTATTTCACGGTTTTCCTCAAGCACTGTATGGTTTTCGCGAATTCCGTGCGTATGAAGATATTTTCCAGTAATAAATGTACAACGACTTGGCACACACACTGGCGAATTCGTATAAAAATTCTCAACATCGCAACCAGACTTCGCCAACTTATCCAAATTCGGAGTTATTACTTGCGAATTACCATGCGCTCCGACAGCAGAATACTTTAGCTGATCTGACATTATAAAAATCACATTCTTCTTTTTTCCCATTTCAACATCTCCATTGAAATTAATCAATTTCGTTTGCTTTTATCCAAAGAGCAACTTCAACACGCTTTTTTTCCAGTTCACAACCTACAGAATATGGCTTATCAATGTCTGCGTTGAACTGCCAAGCATTTGCAACACAACCTCCACTGCAATAATACTTAGCCCAACAATTTCTGCACTCTTCCCGCGTAGTAATATTTGAACCCCTAAAACTATCGCGAATTACAGGGTTACCGATACCATCATAGACATTGCCAATCTTGAAATCGTCCTGCCCAACAAACTGATGGCAAGGATATATGTCCCCTTCCGGAGTAATTGCAGCATATTCATGCCCGGCCCCGCATCCAGATGTTCTTTTTGCAATGCATGGCCCCGCATTTAAATCTATCATAAAGTGAAAGAAGTTGAATCCTTCACCATTTCGCTCGCGCTTAACATACTCAAGTGCCAATTTTTCATATTCTTCAAACAACTTTGGCAAATCTTCATTTCTTAAATCATATCCTGACTCAGCATTTGCAACCACTGGTTCAACAGAAACCTGCTTGAATCCCAAATCCGCTAGATGAAGTACATCATTCGAAAAATCCAAATTTTCTCGCGTAAACGTTCCCCTTACATAGTAATTTTGTCCATCTCGTGCCTCAACGAGTTTCTTTATTCTCGGCAAAATCACATCATACGAGCCTTCTCCGTCAAGTCGCATCCGCATGTTGTCATTAGTGGTTTTGCGACCATCAATGCTGAGCACGACATTGTTCATAGTCTTATTGATGTAATCAATCTTATCGTCAGAAAGTGCAAGTGCATTTGTCGTAAGCGTGAAGCGGAAGTTTTTGTTGGCGCCAGCCTCAAGGGACCTTGCGTACTCAACAATTTCCTTTACAACTTCAAAGTTCATTAATGGCTCTCCACCAAAAAAGTCTACTTCTAAGTTGTGCCTATGTGCCGATTCCTTAACTAGCATATCAATGGCGCGTTTGCCAACATCAGCGGACATCATTGAACGGGTTCCGCCAAAAGCGCCTGTTCCTGCAAAGCAGTACTTGCAACGCAAATTACAATCGTGGCAAATATGAAGACACAATGATTTTAATATAGGTTTTGAATCCAAATCAGGCGAATAGTCCTCGAACGGAGGAGGTGAAAAGAGCATTTCTTCATCGATTAACATCAATAGTTCCTCGAATGCCTCTTCAACTTTTTCTTCCCCATACACATCAACAAGCGCTTGATAATTCTCAAGCGCTATTACTTTGAAGTCTTCGTCGTTTTGAGACTCACCAAGCAGTTCAAAGGCGATATCATCTACCCCATGAACTGCTCCGCTGTTGACGTCAACCACGATATTGGTTCCATTAAATTTGTACTTGTGAATCATTTACCTTACTTCTTTTCACATGATTGATTAGCTACTGTGCACGAAGTCTTGCAAGCTGATTGGCATGATGCCTGGCATTCTCCACAGCCGATCGACTTAGTATCCTTTAAAACTGGTTTTGAAATAGTCTTAATGTGTTTCATTTCTGCTCCTCCGAGATTTCTTTCTTAGTCTTTTGAACATCTTCAACAACAACAGGCTTTTCTCTAATAGTGCTGACCGCTGACTTCAAAAAAACCATTTGAGTCTTTTCTACGCTTGTCTCAATTGTAACTTCATCATCACCCACGTGAACAACAGTTCCAATTACACCGCCAATTGTAACGATTTTTGAACCAACGACCAAAGCAGCAACCAAAGCCTTTGCTTCTTTCTCTCTTTTCTTTTGGGGACGAATAAACAAAAAGTATATCATCGCTCCAAACAAAACTACATAACCTATAGTCATAGCCGTATTACTATCTAATCCAAACAAAACGAACACCTCCGAAAAATTTTATCTAAATTATAATAACATTATTTCTGCACAAATGCACTAAAAAAATCCGCTTTAAAACCCAAAAGTGAATCGTTTTTTATCGCTTCTCTGACATTTCGCATCAAATTAAGCAAAAAGTGCAGATTGTGTAGCGAAGTAAGGCGAATTCCAAGGACCTCATCCGCTTTAATTAAGTGCCTAATGTAAGCTTTCGTGAAGTTTTTACATGCATAACAATCACATTTATCGTCCATAGGAGTAAAATCTTCTGAATATTTCTGGTCTCTAACTATCATTTTCCCTTTTGAAGTTAAAACAGTTCCGTTGCGTCCGATTCTTGTAGGCAACACACAGTCAAACATATCCAGCCCGTTTATAGCGCCTTCTATCAAATAGTCTGGTGTTCCAACACCCATAAGGTATCGTGGTTTATCTACCGGCATTTTTGGGACAACGTGTTTCATAATTCGATACATTTCTTCCGCAGGCTCCCCAACACTAAGTCCGCCGATCGCATATCCAGGAAAATCAAGCGCCACTAGTTCTTCAAGGCTTTGAATCCTGAGGTCTTCATACATTCCACCCTGAATAATACCAAATAGCGACTGACGTCCAACATCAATGTGCGCATCCTTACAACGCTTTGCCCATCTTGTGGTGCGTTCAAGGCTGTTTTTTGCATATTCGCGATCTGCAGGATAAGGGATACATTCATCAAAAGCCATGATAATATCGGCGCCAAGAGCATTTTGAATTTCCGTCGCTTTCTCTGGGGACAAAAATTGCTTTGAGCCATCTTTGTGCGACCTAAACTCAACACCGTCTTCAGTAATCTTTCTTAAATTACTTAAACTAAATACCTGAAACCCGCCACTATCAGTCAATATCGGCCGGTTCCAGTTCATAAATTTGTGCAGTCCTCCTGCATCTTTGATTAACTCGTGTCCAGGTCTTAAGAACAAGTGATATGTGTTGCTCAAAATAATCTGCGCATCCATTTCTTCAAGCTCTCGAGGTGACATTCCCTTAACAGTAGCTTGTGTTCCGACAGGCATAAATGCTGGCGTGTCAAAGCTCCCATGAGGTGTATGCACCTTTCCCAGCCTAGCGCCTGACTGCTTGCATGTATGGATGTGCTCGTAAGTAACTGCGTGTTTCATATTATTCAAAATTTCCCCTCTTCACTTTATAAGCATTGCGTCTCCGAAACTAAAAAATCTGTATTGTTGAGCTACGGCTTCTTCATAGGCTTTAAGTACCGTTTCGCGACTAGCGAACGCACTAACCAACATTATAAGGGTTGACTCTGGCAAATGAAAGTTTGTTATCAAAGAATCGACACATTTAAATTTGTAGCCAGGATAAATAAATATTGAAGTTTCTCCTTCACTTGCAGATACAAACCCGTTTTCGTCAGAAACCGACTCGAGCACCCTCGTAGTAGTGGTGCCTACAGAGAAAATTTTATTTGCATTTCGCTTTGCGAAATTTATCTTTTCAGCACATTCTGCAGAAATCGAGTATTGCTCCGAATGCATGTGGTGGTTTAGAACTTCCTCGACTTTTACAGGGCGAAAAGTTCCAAGCCCCACATGCAGGGTTAAATATGCTATTTCAACGCCCATTCCTCGAATCTTTTCAAGGAATTCAGGTGTAAAATGCAAACCAGCAGTGGGTGCGGCTGCAGAGCCGTCATTCAGCGCATATACAGTCTGGTACCGAGTTTGATCATCCAATTTCTCAGTAATATATGGTGGCAAAGGCATAGTTCCAATGTGTTCGAGAATTTCAACGAAAACACCCTTGTATGCGAACCTTACAATTCGTTTGCCATCGTCTATAATATCTATGACCTCGGCGATTAGTTTGCCATCCCCAAATTCAAAACGAGTGCCAATTTTCGCCTTTCTACCTGGTTTAAGTATTACTTCCCATGCGTCATTACCGAATTTATCCGAATCAAGATGTTTTAAAAGAACAAACTCAATTGAACCGCCACTCGGAATCTTTTTCCCAAAAATCCTTGCAGGAATTACTTTTGTATCATTAAGTACAAGACAATCCCCTTGCGTCAAAAAAACCAAGAGGTTTTCGAACGTTTTATGCTCAATTGATCCGTCGTTTTTGTCAAGAACAAGAAGTCGGGAGGCAGTTCTGCATTCTAAGGGGTGCTGCGCAATTAATTCGTGCGGCAATATATAGTTGAAGTCTGAAGTTTTCATGAATTCCTCTCTAACTAATAGTTGTTCCTGGGAAATAAAATCCTAAAATTTCCTTGTAAGTTTTGCCGGCCTTAGCTCTTCCAATAGCTCCGTTTTGGCTCATGCCAACAGCGTGACCCCAGCCTCTTCCTTTAAATACAAAAGCACTCGGTCTTGTATGAATCAATGACTTTGCCCCGCCATCACCAAGAACCGAAGTGACGACAGTAGAGTTGTCGATTTTACTCAAACCATTCGTAGTCTGAACGTAAAGCGATGGCAATCTAGTCTCTGTAACCAATCCAGAAACACCAAGAACATTAGTATCCGCATCAGTCGTTAAATCAAAGAGCTGACTAGGCAATGAAAAGGCAGTTCTACAACTTTCTTTGGTATACGTCTTTGTGGCCTTCGACCCTATCACTTGAAGCTGAATTGCTCTGCCCGCAGGTGACTTATCAGTAATCTTAACATCATTTATCGTCCCAAGATCATATCCTCGGCTTATCATTGTCGATGAAATTGAATCATAAGTTACCGTCTTTGTCCATGTATAGTTTGAAGTTCCCGGCAATTCAAATGTATCAACCGAGCTAACAAGATACGGATAAGTCGAACCCCAAACATACTTTACATTCTCGGTGCTTCCACCATTAGACGAGTAATAAAACACAAGTGCAAGTGAGCCATTATAATAAACCATTTCTCCTGCTGTTTCAGTCACTGCTTTATTTGATGAATTTGTCTCGGCACCCTTGCCACTGTATACATGACAATGAATTGTAGCGCAAATATCAAATCCCGACGAACCATGTGCGCTTTTTGGAAACATTTGATTATACGCATAAGTCCTTGATGCAACTGCTTGAGACTTCAGCGCCTCAGCCGGCGAACTTCCGCCAATTTCAGCAGGAACCACACCTTTCAAATAATCTTCAAAACCGACAATATTAATTACAGTAAAATTCTTTCCACTTTTGCGAAACACCTGAAGTGCTCCCCTATACTCTTTAGAAATCTCCCCTGAATATAGATATACCGTACCTGTTGCCGACAAAGGTTCTAAATCTATCTTTTGATCACCAACATATATTAGCGTCACAAGCCTACCATTCTCATTTTTTATAGCAACAGATGTGTCATTCGTCAAATTCTCGCAATTAAAAACAGAAAGATCAGAAGTTTTCAGCCAAGTGTTTTCCGCAAGGAAACGCGTAACATCCTTATTGGCTATAGCCAAACTTGAATAACCCCCGATTGCTACTCTTAGCCCAGATGTTTGATAAAAAGAAAACGCATATATACCTATTGAATCCAACTTTGCCACATATGCTTGGGCTGACGCGCAATCTTGGAATACATGATTAAGCACAACATGAAATTTACCGGTAAACGAAACTGAGTATTTTGAATTGACAACTCCATACCCACCAACTTGAACTGGAGTAGGTGCTGGTGAAGTTGGCTTTGGGGTAATAGTAACTGGCTTCCCAATTGGCGAACGTAATTTGATGTCAGTCAATAAAGAATTCGTCTTAATAATAGTAATTATTTCATTCAAACCAAAAGTCGCAAATTTGACACCTGCTACCTTAGCGTTGATTCCCGAAACAGATCGAAAAGGAACTGTTTGCGAAAGCGATGTATAGCCATAAGGGTCATCGAACTTTAATCCGACTTTGATTTTAGTAGGTAAAGTAACGGTCGCGGAAGAGTTTGTCGGAAAATAAAAAAACGCCAACAAAAAAGCTATCGCAATTACTATTGAGAATAATCTCTTCACATTTACCACCTCACAAAACAGACTCAAACAACTGACTTTAGTTTAACAGAGACAGTAGAATATTTCAATTTCTAGGTGACTGTGAGGTATCATTTTCTATATTATTTATTTCACTTCTATGGTTCTTCCGTCATAACCGACAGTAACTGTCCATTTCGTTGAAGTGCCAGATTTGTAAGGAATGAGGCCTCCGTCGATGTATTGAGAGAGTTGTGACTCAGTTAAAACTGCACCCGCAGCTGGATATGATGACATTCCGCTCGAATCGTTGTAAGCGATATAATATGCCCCAGCTGTCTTCAACATACTTTGGTTTGCAGAATCGATTTTTGAATTTGCAGCATCATTAATACCGCTAAATGCTGGAATTGCAATTGCAGAAAGAATCGCAATTAGGATGAAGCCTAGAATCGGAAGTCCAACTGCGAGAATAATGACCCATGTTTTCATTTTTTGCGCCTTTGCCTTATAAAAAGCAATCCAACGAGCACTAGTTTGAGGATCCATCGTTTGATCCTGAACTTGTCCCTGACCTTGCCATTGTGCGTTTCCCGGTTCATTTCTAATTCCATTATAATTGTCCATTAGATAACTCCTTCACATACAATTTTAATTGGTTTAAATTTATACCTTTCACTAAGTTTTGTCAAACGCTGAATTTATACGGTTTGGCACAAAATTATGGTTAATTTATAACCCGTTATATTTTCATCAAGAAAAAGGCGAAAATAGTTAACTTTTGATCGATCCCATCAGTTTTAGTCAGCAAAAATGCTTATATCCTGTGCGTAAATGGAATTAATCTCCAATTATTTGGCGATTAATGTCGAATTTAAACGAAAATTGTCGGTCGCGCCTTGCGGAAACGCTTTTTTCAGATCAAATTTATACTAAAACAGCTCAAAATTCGAGCGAAATATAACGCGTTATAAATAACTTTTGTATTCACTCCATTCCGTATAACATTCAAGAGCGCTTCACAGTTTGTGCCCCCGCCCCGCCCCTCTCGCACACTTATATTGTGGCTCTACTCATTTTAACCTGTCCCCAATTTGACCTGTCCCCAATTTGACACCTTGACTCCAAACGCGCTTTATTATACTATTTAATAAATCTTTCAGCAGAAATTCGAGGAGGAACACTATTATGAAGAAACCAATTTTTACGGGCTCAGGGGTAGCCATTGTCACACCTTTTAAGGATGGAAAAATTAACTATAAAAAGCTTGGTGAGTTAATCGACTGGCAAATAAAAATGAAAACAGATTGCATAGTCATTTGCGGAACAACTGGCGAGGCATCCACAATGCCTGATTCTGAGCATTTGGAGGCTATTGGCTTTGCGGTGAAACACGTGGCTGGCAGAGTCCCAGTAATGGCAGGAACGGGCAGCAACGACACTCATCACGCGGTTGCACTAAGCCAGGCGTCTAAGGATTTGGGTGTTGATGCGATTTTGAGCGTTACTCCCTACTATAATAAAACCACTCAGGAAGGTCTGTTCCGCCACTTTACTTACATAGCGGATAGAGTTGATATCCCAATGATAATGTATAATGTTCCGAGCAGGACGAACCTAAACTTGAATCCGGATATCGTGTGCAGACTTTCACACCACAAAAACATATATGGTATTAAGGAGTGCAATATTGGGCAGGTTGGAGATATTCTTGCAAATTGTGCATCTGACTTTGCTGTTTATTCTGGCGAGGATGGATTAGTGCTTCCAATGCTTTCTTATGGCGGACTTGGTGTCATTTCTGTTATGGCGAATATTGTGCCTACTGAAACGCATGAAATTGTCGAGAAGTTTCTTTCAGGCGATATTGCCGCTAGTCGCGAAACGCAGCTAAAGCTGGTCGCACTTGTAAACGCCCTGTTTTGCGAGACAAGCCCAATTCCAGTTAAAACAGCCATGAACTTAATGGGTATGGATGTTGGCGAATGCCGAATGCCTTTAATTGAAATGTCTGATAAAGGCACGGAGCAACTCACTGCTGAGCTAAAGAATCTCAAATTGATTTGATTACGAGGAGAATAAATATGGTGCGAATAATTCTAAGCGGTTGCAACGGCAGAATGGGCCAGGCAATTGTGCGTTTGGCAAGTGAAAATCCAAATACTGTCATTGTAGCTGGCATTGATCCATTTGATGGTATAAATAACGCTTTTCCTGTCTTTTCTAATGCTGCAGATGTTTGCGTTGAGGGTGATGTAATTATTGATTTTTCAAACCCTGCCTCGCTCGTCGCTCTCCTCAATTTTGCACTTTCGAAATCCCTCCCGGTCGTAATTTCGACCACAGGTCATACTGAGCAGCAACTCGCGTTGGCGAAGGCCGCAACGGATAAAATTGCGATTTTCATTTCTGGTAATATGTCACTTGGCATTAACTTATTATTGAACCTTGTGAGCAAAGCTGCTATGACACTTGAAGGCTTGTTTGATATCGAAATCATTGAAAAGCATCACAATAAAAAGATTGACGCACCTAGCGGTACCGCGTTAATGCTTGCTAATGCTGCAAATAATGCTCTAAAAGAAAGATGCGATTTCACATATGAACGCGAATCAAAGCGTGAAAAACGTTCTGAAAAGGAAATCGGAATCCACTCTATTCGTGGCGGAAACATCGTTGGGGAGCATTCTGTAATTTTCGCTGGAAACGAAGAAATAATTGAAATCAAGCACACCGCAACTTCACGCGAAGTGTTTGCAGTTGGTGCATTAAAGGCGGCAGAATATATGGCTGACAAAAAAAATGGTTTTCACAATATGTCAGATGTTATCGGTATCTGAAGTTTCAATTTCTTCTTGAGTTTCTTCTAGTTTTCGAATAACTGGATCCACAAAATAGTTGATTACAAAGAGGATAGTCGCAGGTAATATTATCAGAGTAAGAATTGCGCCAATGATTGGCAAAAACCCGTAAGCAAGAAATAAGACCACCACAATCCCAAGAATCAGTAGTAGATTAGGTATTAGACGCATAAAAGCCAAAGAATACGCGACCTTATATAGTTCGCGTATTTTCATATCATAAGTTACCATCAAAGGATAAATATACATGTTCATACTAAGAAATATTGCAAAAGCGATACTTACAAATCCTACAGCTGCATAAGATAATGTGCCCGTGAACTCAGGAGCTACTCGCGTATATGAATTTATAGCTAAACCAAGTAAGAATACGATTACTAAGTTAATCAATGAGACAATGATTCCTTGCTTCATGTTTGCGAGAGCGTGGTCTTTGAAATCCCACCAGACATAAGCGTGCTTTTGACGGGAAAAATTCCTAAAAACATAAGTAAATCCGGCATGAACTGGACCAACTGCTACGACTGGAAACAATATCATTACGAGACCAAGAACAACTCTAGGCACTAGCATTTCAATGAAATTTTGTTCAATTGAAAAACCAAAATATTTATCGAATGACTGACCGAATATCCAAAAACTTGCGAAATAAGCTATAACAAGTGAAGGAATACTAAAAAGTAAATATAAAAAATTAATTCCCAAAAGTTGAGAAATTTTGCTTGCAAATTGTTTGAGAAATTTCTTCCAAGCAGGTGCGTTTGGGTCATCCACAAGTGGAATGTCTGTCGGTTTTCTATTAAAATCAAATATATTAAAACGTTTTAAATCCATTGTATTCCTCCAAAATAACTTCTTGAGCCATTGTAACAATAAATTCAACAAAAAACAATTGACTTATATATGTCTCAACTTTATAATGAATTTTGCGCGCGGTCGTGGTGGAATGGCAGACACGTACGCTTGAGGGGCGTATGGGAGACCGTGTGGGTTCGAGTCCCACCGACCGCACCAAAAAAAAACCAGCAATCTAATTTAAATTAGGTTGCTGGTTTTTTCAGATAACTCTATATACTTGCAAACTTCTACAAGCCTTAAAATGTCTTCTACCATCGACTTTTCTCTTATACTTTTCAAATATCCAAGAATTCTCTTGAAAGAGCAGTCTTCTGAAGAAATATTAGACACTTTCAATAAAAAGTTCATTGCCTCTTCCTCGCTCTTAGTTTCTAAAAATAGGCCTATAGATATTCCAAGCGAAACATATACGGGAGAAAATCCGCACATATCAATAAGACGCGCAGCACCCACAAATCTATCGTTAGGAGAAAGTTTCCGAGTAATATCTTTGCCAACGCGTTCACAGGTATCTCCAAGCGCCTCGTTCGCAAATCGAAGCATTAAATCTGCTACATGTTCCATTAGTTCGTAAGTTGGTACACCAAATTCATTTGACAACGCCAACGCGCTTTCTGTCATAGCCCTTTGAACTATCACTTTTACATTAGGATTACCGATTGCTTGCCAAATGTATTCAACTCCCATCAATTCCCCTAGAAATGCAGTTAGGCAATGTCCCATGTTATGCAAATATAGTTTTCTCTTTATATAAAATTCAAAAGGCGAATATGGATGCAAATGCTCAAAAAAAGGAATCTCTCCCTTGAAAGCATTCTTATCTATTGGCAGTTCATGATATCGTTCCACGCAAACCCTAAGAACATTTCCCATTTTCATTTCATCTGTCATTATTGGAACCATTCTCCCAATCGACGCCTCAACCAATCCAACATTATTCTCAAAAAATATCTTTTCTGAGGAATCCAAATTTTCTGTTATTAGTTTTCTTAAGAGCTTATCTGCATCAATAAGATTTTCGCAAATGATAATATTTAATGGGTCATTATTTCCATTCTTTATTCGAAGTTTAATGCCAGCTACAATGTTTGGCACAATACGAGGCAGTATATTCACCCCGACTGCTGTTGCCATAAGATTTGTGTTAGCGATAGCTAAAGCAACCTTCTCACTATCCATGCCATCAATTCCTGATACATTTTCCACCCATAGCTCCTCTGATCCATCATTTGAAAGCACATTTATCGGGTAACGTCCATAAGTATTTAATGCGGAAATTATTTCAGTGTTTACATCGACGAATTGAACCGAATATCCGGCATCAGAAAACACTTGCCCAATAAATCCACGCCCAATATTTCCAGCTCCGTATTGCAAAAAATTCATCATCAAATTTCTCCTTTAAAAATGTTTGCAATTGCCTCGCGCGCAACTTTATAGCGTTTAAAACTTTTTTCATAATGTTTTTTATCAACTTCAATTGGCTCAAAAATCTTCCTTGTTCTTACGAAAACACTAACTGCCTGTTCATAACTTTCAAAAATTCCTGTCGCTACACCTGCCATTATTGCCGCTCCAACAATCCCCGCTTCCTCAACATCAAGCGAAACAATTTTTTTTCCTAAAATGCTTGCTTTAATTTGTAACCAATAATCCGATTTCGCGCCACCACCAACAGCCCTCAACTCATCAAACTCAATTCCAAACTCTTTAAGAATTTCGAGGTTATATAGCATTTCAAATGTAACACCTTCAATCATAGCACGGTAAAGAGTAGCGTTATCCGTATCAAATTTTAGTCCAAGAAAAGCGCCTCGCGCATTTTCGTTCATATCAGGTGTTGCAGAGCCAGCAAAATGCGGAATAACTATAAGATCCGTTGGCAATTTCGCCCCAAGTCTATCCAATTCTTGATAGGAACTTTCACAAGCAAAGTTTTGCTTGAACCACTTTAATATTGCCCCACCAGTAAAATTATATGCATATGTCGCATATTTTTCGTTTAAAATATAGGGCACACATGTAAAGTTATTATTAAGAAATTCACTTGTAAGATTTGGATTATTAAATATAGGAGTTATACATTCGACCGTACCCGTACCATCAATAGCGACATTCTCGTCAATTACGCCAGCACCTAATGCTGCACAAACTTGGTCTTGTCCGCCTGAAACGACTACCGTTTCTTCCGACAACCCAAGCATTTGTGCTTTATCAGCGCAAATTTTCCCAATAATCTTTCCGGAAGGAACGGGGTCCGGCATTTTTGAATCAGAAATACCAGCGGCATCAAGTAACTCAAATGACCAATTCTTATTTTTAATATCAAATGCCATTGTTCGGGATGCCATCGAATAATCCACAATAAATTCACCCGTTAACATGAATGTAATATATGAATTTACCAACAAAAATTTATGCGTATTTTCGTATATTTTGGGGTAGTTATCCTTAATGTACATCATTTTTACGAGGCTGTACATAGTCTGAGGCTTCATCCCAGCAATCGACATTATTTTAGTTTCATCAATTTTTTCAAGTAACTTTGAGAGCTGAACACCTCCGCGTTTATCGGTATAGAGCATAGTGTTCATTAATACATTGCCGCTACAATCAATAGGCACTAATGACTCCCCAAAAGAAGATATTGACATAGAAGAAACAGGTACATTAACATTAACAACAGCATCTTTTATTACCTTACATACGGACTCCCAAATAATATCACCATGCGTTTCAAATACATTCTCAAAAATCGGATACTCCAAATGTGCACTTCCTAGTACTTCTCCACCTTCACTAAAAACCTTTGCCTTACAACCTGTTGAACCAACATCTAAACCTAGTATTGCCATTAAATCATCCCTTTTCAAATTACTTAGAATTCACCGAATTTGTTCGTTTCAACTTGTTCCATCCATGACGAGTTCCTTTTATAGCGGCAAAAATCGCTCTAAATGTCGTAATATACATAAACTGTCTATAGAAGAATCTTTGTATTAATACCAAGAAGATATAACGCAAAGGTGTTTTTTCCAGCGCAAAAGCAATTATAGAGCCAGCAAGATCCATAGCCAAAAAGAGCAAATAACCAGCAACAATTGCCTGCATATCCCCTCTTATTAGTGCCAATATAAATACAACATCGCCAATTGGAGAAAGTATTGGGAACAAGACTTGAAAAATAAATACGTTTGGAAGCGCAACCCATCCCATTGTGCCCTTAAAGAACGATTTTCTATGTTTCCACAAAGTCTGGAAAGTTCCAAAACTCCATCTATATCTTTGTTTGTAAAGCAAACCAACTTTTTCTGGTGCTTCAGTTATTGACTTTGCAGAAGGCATATACACTATTTTCCCACCATTTTCGAGCATGGTTAGGGTTAGGTCAGCATCCTCAGTTAACGATTCTCCTGAGTATCCACCCGCCGCCAAAATGCTAGTTTTTCTCCAAGCACCTGTGGCACCCGGTACAACAGAAATACAATTCAATGCATCAAAAGCACGTCTGTCATAGTTTTGGGTTGTAACATATTCAACTGCTTGGAAGCCAGTAATCAAGTTCTTAACGTTTCCAACCTGAACATTCCCACAGACTGCATCAACTTTTTCGTCTTTAAATGGCATTACTAAATTGCGAATTGTGTTCTTTAGAACAACCGTATCTGCGTCAATTGTTACTAAAAATTCATATTTCGCCTCATTTATACCCAAATTCAACGCAGTAAATTTACCGCCATTTTCCTTACGCACCAGCCTAACACGGGAATCTTCAAACGCTAACTTCTCAACTATTTCTCGAGTCTTGTCTGTGCTTCCATCATCAATAACGATTACTTCATAGTTCTCATAATCGCTTTCGAGCAAATTATCAATGGTCTTTTTTATAACAACTTCCTCGTTATATGATGGCACTAATACAGAGACAAATGGCTCAAAATCTGTGTTTTCGATATATTCAAGTTCCTTTTTTCGTGACCGAAACACAAATGCCCCGAGAAACAATATTCTAAATACTGAAATTATTGTTGTCATCAAAAACAAAACTACAACAACTTTCCAACCCCAAACACTTAACCAAAGCCATACTGAATTCGCAAAAATTATAACTTGTTCCCAGGGATCAATCTTCATCATTATTCTGTCTGGAGTTACTCCTATTAAATCATTGACGTTCACAATTTTATATCCATTTGATTTCAACAAAGGAATGAGTCGTTTTACAGCTTCTACCGTCTGCTCTCTATTCCCACCCGCATCATGCATAACAATAATATTTGAACCGGTGTCTTTTAATTGCTTCATAGTAGATTCAACAATTTTATCAACACCTGGCAAAGAATAATCGCTCGGGTCTATATCAGCGCCGACAAGAATATACCCTAAATCCTTTAAATCAGTCAGGGTTTGAAGGTCTACAAGTTCAGAAGGCGAAGAGTTTGCATTATACGGCGGGCGAACTAGATTGGTAGAAGTACCCGTGGCACTCTCAATAAGTCTTTGAACTGAATTTAAATCAGATTTGATTTTTTCCTTCGTCTCAATTGCCATGTTAATGTGGTTATAAGTGTGATTCCCAATCAAGTGGCCCTCATCAACCATGCGCCTTAAAATGTCTGGATTGCTTTTAGCTTGATCACCTACGACGAAAAATGTTGCCTTAACATTGTATTGTTTTAATACGTCCAAAATTTGAGAGGTGTATATTGAACTAGGCCCATCATCAAATGTAAACACTACTTCCTTATCATTTTTATGCCCATATTTTTTTACTAAATAAGAAGTTGGTATACTCTGATAAATAGAATAATCAATATATTTTTCAGAGAAAGTAAATTCTCTAATTCCTTGTGTTGGAACGTCGTTGATTGACAATATTTCGCCCTCACCAAAGTAGTTGACATTCTCAAGAGTGTTCACGCGAGTGAGATCATTCGCATTATAATTGCTTACATCCTTCAGTGAGTAGTAGCTCCATATCGAAGGATCTTCTAGGCCGATTCTCCAAAAAGCTACGCCCGCTGCATTTAATGATTTTGAATACAGGACCTGGTTCCACATTGTGACTGCATCAAGAAACCAAACCTTGTGCCTTTTCTTCTCAGAATCTATATATGAAAATCCATAATTTACTGAATCAATATCCGTCTCAATTTCTGCACCAACGTCATTTGCCAAAAGCATAACTTCATCAAAACTCATGCTTTTAGCAGGTTCTTTTGAATCAAGATTCCAGTCATAAGCATATTGTCCACATGCAATTATCGTCTTTTTCTTGTCTGTTTTAGCAAGTATATCGTCAACGCCCGTCTCAAACCAAGTCTTGCTTGCTATCGGACCTGCCGCGCCCTCTGGAAAGCTTTCATCATAGGCCATAACGACTACAAGGTCGGCAATCAAACTAGAGGCTTCATAATCAAAAGCCTCATTGTTCATTGGCACATCGACTGTAATATATTTATTTATCGCATGCAGTTTCATTTTTAGTTCATCAAGAAAGTCAAGGTAATCGTTCTTTGCAGAAATATCAATCGACTCGACGTCAACATTTATTCCTTCAATTTTGTATTTAATTAAATTCTTGCTGATGAGATCGATCAATGCTGCTCTATTTGAATAATCATGAATATATGTTCCAAATTCTTTCCCAAACCAGTTTCCAGAGATATTGCTATTTGATATTGTTGCAAAAACCTTCACTTTGCTTTTTTTTAAAAAAGTTAAAGTATTTTTTTCAATATTAACATCTATGTCGCTTTTGTTTTTTACAAAGCGAAACCAGTCGGGAAATACTATATCTAAATTCCCAATGTTTTTTTTCAAAGAACGAAGTGATTTAGGATCCCCCTGTGTAAAGAACGCTGTCCTCGAAAAAGTTCCCAGAAGTGGGTTCTGCAAATGATTCGCATCGGGATTGGTTTTAGGAATATATGGTTTAGATGTCGAGATTGGTTTTACTGGTATTGGATTAACTAAGGTTGAATTTGGCTTTGGACTGGAAATATCCTGATACGAATTCCCTTCAGAACCATTTATGCTAGGAATATTATGAATCGGAGGATTCGTTACCAAACTAATAATGAAATTTGTGATTAATATAACGGCAATGACGCTCAGAGCAATAAAAGCTCTAAGCGCCCATTTCCATCTGTTCTTCGTAGTATCTTCAAAAATCATTAACTACCCGTCCTTAGAATATTCTCCAAAGACATTGTAACGCAATCAAACACGCAATAGCAATATAATTAATGTGAAATCAACTGAAATAATCTACCGTTTCGCCATAGGTGACAGTGGATTTCCCCATAGATAAGAAGAGCATTTCTACATCGGTACCGTCAACGATTCCATCACAATTAAAGTCTTTACCTGTTGCATAACCTTCATCTGAAAAAGTAATGCCCATAGACGAAAGAATAATTTCTGTATCTGAACCATCAACTTTTCCATCAACAAAAAGGTCTCCAGCTACAAGCGGCTTATCCCCTACGTTAATATTCTCTCCAGCAACAACCAACGTAAAATACCTAGTTATAAAGCCTGCACGCGACATCTCAACAACATATGTTCCGTCTGCAATTTCAGAAAAAACAATGTTTTTGGTAACAGGAGATACTACTGAAATCGCAACAGGTACTTCCGAAGATAAATATGATTTTTTTATAATTACTGTAGTGGCACTGCCAACATTCATTGCGTTGTCATATAATGAATCTCCGGTATTTTTTAAGTTAGCAGAATTCGAACAACCGATAGTTACTTGGCTTAAAGCATTGTAATCCCCCGTGTAATAAGACATTGCTTGAACCATTGCTTCCTCAGAAAGTATTTGAAGTGATGTTTGCATTTTGCCTGTTGTTATATCAACTACCCAAAGTTTATCGTTTCTATCAAGATAAAGTCCAACTGGGCTTGTGAATTTCCCCTCCACGTTCCCTGTCCCTGCGTATGCTTTAATATTATTTACGCATTTGATATATCCAGTCATTCTCTCTGCTACATACACGTTACCGTTAACATCAGATTCAATGCCATATGGTAGACTTGCTGGATAACTAATTTCAAATAAACCATTCGAATCAAAACGTTGAGCTCGATTATTTGAAGTATCACTTACCCATATGTTGTTTGTGACATCTACATTAATGTCCATAGGAGCCTTAAACTGGCCGTTTCCAGTGCCTTGTGTGCCGAATGTCTTCCAGGTGCCAGAAGGATCTGCAATTTCAAAATAAGCAACTCGCGAGTTAAACGTATCTGCCACATATACTTTGTTGTTCTTAACAAACACGCCCTTTGGTGTCTTGAACTGCAGAGTCCCTGTGCCTTGTGTTCCACCGTAAACCGTCCATTCATTCGAATTCAAAACACCATTTGAATTTAAATCTTTAAACCTTACGATTCTATTATTACCTGAATCAGCAACATAAATATAATCATTATCATCTATGGTCATGTTGTTTGGTTTGAAAAAATATCCAACCCCTGCCCCTGCATTGCCAGACTCATTTCCAAAAGCCCTAACAAAAACTCCTTGCGAATCATACATAGCAATTTGGTTTCTATTATAAAGCGAAATATAAGTGTTTCCATTAACATCTGTAACACAGTCTGTTGCTCCATTTGCACCAATAGGAACCGACAAACTTAAAGAGTGATTTACAAAATCTATTCCTATTGGCTCTGGCATCTTGAGAACTTTAATCTTAATATTTTTAGTAGATGTTACACCATTTTTTGTAATAGTTGCTAGCATATCGACTTCTTTATCCGCGGTGTTCCAAGCTGGTCTTATTACACTTCCGTTGTTATTGATTGTGGTTAAATCCGAAGAACTCCAAGAGATATCTGTTCCATGAACGCCTTCTATAGGTAACATTAAATCTCCAACTACAGTATCTAAATTTTGTGCCACAACTTTTCCAGTTCTTTCATCTGGACCCCTATACTCAATTTCAACCGAATCTTTTGTTTCATTTACCGCATCAATAGATGACATAGGAGTACGATTAATGTTTACAGTATATGTTGCGCGCGCGCCATTTTCAGCAACAACTACAATTTCAATAATGTTTTCGCCAACAGTTAAATTAGTTTCAGAAGAAAGTGATCCACTTGTGGTCTCAACACCATTTACATATATAGTCGCTGCACTGGAAATCGAAACTGGAGTGAAGGAAATCTTTTCATCATAATATGTAACATCTGTAATATATGAATGCTCCTCAGAATTGAATGTTGGAGATAGAATACCTGCACTTAACCCCAATGAAGATAGATGTGTATCCGAAGAAAGCACCTGATTTACATGGAGAATAATTCTCGAAGTCGAGACTGCATTGCCCCCCTTTCCATCGGATATTACTACTTCAAATGAGTCTAATCCTATATAGTTTTCTTCCGGCACATAGAGCCAGCTACCATCAGAATTAACTGTTATTTGTCCGTGACTTGGATTTACCAAAGTTGAATATTCCAAAGCGTCATTATCTGGATCATTAGCATCAATTTTATCGCTTAACTGCTGATTCTGAAAAATGTCAAAAGCGTAGTCTTGAGAAGTTGGAGCCCTGTTTTCAACAGAAATATTTATAGTGGAGTATGCTTTTCCGCCGTGTTCATCCTCGACTAATACTACAAAATCATCTTCTCCCACAAAACCGTTCATTGGAGTGTAAGACCAATCTCCGTTGCCGGAAACGCTTGCAGTTCCGTGGTCAGGGTTTGTTTCCTTTGAATATGTAATAGACTCATTCTTTGAATCATAACCAATAACTGTTCCAGAAACTAATGTGTTTTGATGAGTTTTGACAAAATAATTCTCAACTGTAATGTCATCATCAGGTGAAATATTAATTGAAACATTTGAATATGCAACTTCTCCGTGTTCGTCTGTGACAAGAACTACGAAAGAATCTGCTCCAGAATAGTCTTCATCAGGAGTATATGTAAAATCTCCGTTTGTCTGAACTATTGCTGTTCCATGCAACGGATCCGACTCTTTCGAGAAAGTAAGTTGATCGTTATCAACATCCGAAGCAATTATTGTACCCGTTGTAACTGAATCCATTAAAGAACTGTAAGAAAAATCCCCAACAGTAGGATTATTACTTCTAATTCCAAATATCACGGTAGATGTAACAGCCTCGACACCATTGTCTCTTATTGAAACGACAAAAGAATCTGCACCTACGTAACAAGCTTCAGGTGTATACTCCCATTCTCCCGATGTTGAATTTAGAGTAGCAGAGCCATGTAACGGCTGCGTTTTTATAGCATATGTAATAATATCTTCAATGGTTGCATCCGTTCCAACGACAGTTCCACTAGTCAAAGTATGTTCACGAACTGAAACCGTGTAATTCTGAGTAATAACATCTTCATCTGCAGAGACATTTAATATCACTGTTGAAACTGCGCTACCCCCATGAATGTCAGAAACTTTAACTTTAAAAGAGTCTGTTCCAGAAAAACCGTAATCTGACTTATATGTCCAGTTTCCATTAATGCTCAGGTTCAATGTGCCATCTGATGGCAAAGTATCTATTTCATAATTCAACATAGAATTGTGGTTGTGATTTCCAGCTATTTTCCCTGAAACTTCCTTTCCTACAATCGCAGAAACAGAATAATTGGGAACGGTTGGCGCAACATTTACTACTGTAATTGTAACTTTTGAGTAAACACTTCCACCATAAATATCTTTTGCTAAGATTGTAAAAGTATCAATCCCAACAAATTCAGAATTAGGCTCATAGGTCCAATTCCCATTCGACAATACCGTCAAAAGACCATTAGCTGGCAAACTACCTTTTTCAAATGTTACAGTATGTCCATTTGCATCAACTGCAAAAATTCTATCAGAAATTGATTGGTCTTCAAGAGTGCTTTCAGAGTAATCCTGAGTTGTGATGTCGTCACACCTTGAAATTAGTATGTTTACATATGAGTAGTTAATTCCGTTTCTTCCATCATCGATCTTCACTTTAAAAACGTCATTCCCGACATAATCCAGCTCAGGTTCGTATGACCAACTTCCGTTCGAATTAACTGTTGCAGTTCCATGCAGTGGACTGACATTCTTGTTAAACGTCAATGTATCGTTTGTGTACGACGTTGCAGTAACAGTTCCACTCAAGGTTTTGTTTTGAAAAGTATCAACAGAATAGTTTTGTGAAACTGGCGCCCTGTGAAGCACAGAAATTGTAATTTTCGAAGTCGAGGCTTTAACTCCGTTGTCGTTTACGGCAACGATTATTGAGTCAGTACCAACAAATGTACTATTTGGCGAGTAAGTCCAGTAACCTGAACTTGAGTTGATTGAAAAAGTCCCATGAGATGGCTGACCACCTGTATCTACATTATAAGAAATTATGTCTAAAGGATTTGCATCTGTTCCAACTACTGTTCCAGAAATATCTGTATTTTCGTAAGTAGCGACATTGTAATCAACAGTTACCACATCCTCATCAGGAGATACATTAATGCTTATTGTCGATTTTACTGTGCCTCCTGAATTGTCATCTACAAGAACTTTGAAGCTATCTGATCCAGCAAACCCATAGTTTGGTGTATATGACCAATTTCCATTGCTTGAAACTGTTGCAGTACCGTTTACCGGATTAGTATCCTTTGAATAAGTCATAGAATCCGCATTCGAATCGCTGCCAACAACAGCCCCTGAAATTTGATCACCCGCAAATGTGCTCACTTGGTAATTTCCCACTGTTGGTGAAGTGTTAATGACACTTACAGAAATAGTAGCAGTCGCCGAACCACCATATGCGTCCGAAACAGTTATTTTAAAACTATCCGCGCCCTGGTAACTTCCCGATGGAGTATACACAAATGTACCATTTGAATTCACGGTTACCGAACCGTGTGTTGGGTCAGAATTTTTAGAATAAGTAAGCACATCTCCATTTAAATCAGCGCCAGATACCGCGCTGTTCAAAGCGATTTTTTTAACAGTTGTAAATGAATAGTTTGATAATTCTGGTGCTGAATTTTCTTGTACTGTAGCAGTAATTGTTGAAATTGCAATTCCACTATGCGCATTATCAGCCTTGATTGAAAAAGTATCTGTCCCAAAAAATCCAGCTGTTGGAGTGTATAAATATGAGCCATTTGCGTTCACGGTTAGTGTCCCGTGAAGTGGATCTGTTGCTTTTGAATATGTTAGCGAATAATTATTGGGGTCGGTTCCCGAAACACTAGAACTGAGACTTCCATTTTGCCTTGCGACAACATTATAATTCGGAATCGTAGGCGGTTGCCCATTTGATACAGTAACCGTAGTAGTTGAAAAAACATAAGCTTGGAATCCGTCCTGAACTCTAAGTTTGAAAGAATCAGTGCCATAGTAGTTTTTCGTAGGTGTATAAGTCCATGAATTAGTCCCCGTTGTTAGATTCAAAGTTCCATGCAAAGGTCCTGTCTCAACAGAATATGTTAGTGCATCGCCATCAGCATCAAATGCACCAATATTCCCGACTAGCGCAGTGTTGATATTTGTAAGTACGGAATAATTTTGAGAAACGGGGGTGTTATTTGCCAGAACTTTAATTTTCATCGTTCCTGTGTTTGAAAAACTAGAACCATTGTTTGCTTGAAAATTAAAGGTCGCCGTTCCAACAAAATTACTATCAGGTACAAAAGTAATTTTATAAAGATTAGCACTTGTGCACTCATCTCCAACTTTCATCCCGTTACCATTATACTTAAGTGTCCCCATTGTTGTAGTCGGTAAAGAAATCAATTTAATTTTTGTTAAAGTGGTATTATATATTTTCGTGAAATCTGTTTGCAAAAATGGATATGTAATCTCTTTACGAGTTGTTACATTTCCTTCGCCTAAAAGCAGCGATGCATTTGCAAAACTGGTAAGTTGAGTAGTAGTACTGTTTCCGCCATATGCCGAAGAAATAGAAGCGTAAAAGGTATATGTTCCGAAAGGAATATTGCTTCCATCAAACGACGTGACGACTTGTCCGCTTGAATTTGTATTAGCTGTACCAAGCAAATATGTTGCGCCAAGGTGTGACTGAGCTTTTAAAGTTACTGGTACGTTCGCAACTGGATTGCCTAGATTATCGCGGACGGTTGAAGTGATAGTAGCGTTAGTCTGAGTATTTTTAACAGCATTTAAAGTAATATTTACAGACTCTGTATATGTGTTTGTTGATGTATCAATCGATGTTGGATTAAAATCATTGTGAAGATACCATGAAGAAATCATTTGTTTTTCATAAGCTCCACCCGTGGCACCCGTAAACCCTACATAAACCATATCGTCGTTTAGAATATTATTCAAATTTAAGTTAGGAATAAGAATTACTGGAGTAACCGGACGAACTACAGAATTTCTGTTTACTCGAACAGTAAAAACTTTGCTTATTCCATCGAAATCAATCCAAACAGAATAATCAGCGCCATCACGGTAATCATAGTTCCCAGACTTTGCAGATGTAACTCCAGCGACTGGATTAGTAGGGTCTCCATTTACATTGACGGCAATATGACTCCGACCTAGATTAGTATCCCCAAATTTAATAGTTGCATTTGTATCATAACTGTTATCCCAAGTATCGAATTCAACGTTAATACTGTTTTTAATTCCAGTGTAACCCATTGCTCCGCCTGTACCACCAATACTATTAGTGCTATTGTTTAAAATAAACGTCAGACCGTCCGCTCCCGAAGTAGGATTAGAGCCATTAGTCGTTCCACCGATATTTGAAATTTTAAACTTAAAGAAAGTACTGAATGAGCGTTCATTTGAAAGGTTAATATAGTTTTTATAGAACATTGTTCCGGCCTGATTATAAGCTGCATCAGTTAGCATAATTGAAGTGTTTGCTCCAGCGGGCACGGCCGTAGCATTACCGTTCAATTTAATATTACTTTGATCCGAAAAACTATCATATTTAAATGTAATCTGATTTGAATTAGAAGTAGCACCAACTACAACCTCTGTCTGAATGTTGATAAATGTTAGTGTAAAAGCGAAAACTACAACCAGCGAAATAATTCTCTGTTTCATAATAACCCCTCCAAAAAATCTATTGTCTCTTAATATGTTTTTAGTAATTGTGAGTTAATTATATATTTCACATAGTTAAAATGCAACATAAACACTCAATATTCAAGCGATTTTTAGAGAATATTCCCTGTAATTGTAACTTGTTGTAAATAAATGTTAGCTTAGCAAGTTATTTAAAGCAATATTTGCACTTATTGCATTATTCAATTGTTCTCCTGGAACAGGTATTAATATATCATAATAGGTCGGTCCGGTTCGAGTAATTGTGCTATAAACCAATTTTAAAACTGCACTTGATAGTCCTTCATAACTCCCGCTTTCATAAAGCGAACTAGAACTAAGACTGTACATGGGTAAATCCCAGCAATGAAATTCTCCAAAAGCAAGAGCTGCACTAATTGAAAGCACAATTTTGCCATCAGCGTGTTTCAACTTTTGAACCCTATAAATCGTAATAATCAGGTACATTAGTGTCATAAAAACTCCTATACCAATGCAGATAAATCTGAACAACATTCTTTCTTCATCATCCCCATCAACAATTAATGGTGCAAATATAGCAATTAATGCACAAAAGGCTATTATTGTTATAAGAATCCCTTTATTGACACCCTTTATTTCTTCCCCTTTTTGCTTAACGGCTTCCGCCAACAATTCAGGTCCAAGAGAATACCTTAGCAGGACGCCTTGACCATACAGCATCTTTTTCAACTTCATTTCAAGTGCTAAATACACAAAAAAAGTTACTAGTGCAATTATCGCAAAAAATATTCCTCCAGCAAACATTGCAAAATAATTTGATTCGTTTGTTTTTTCAGCTAATGTCCAGCCAAAATAAATCATAAGCAATGATGCTAAAAAGATTATCCCTGATACTATAAATGGTTTTTTATAAAACATCCGACTTCTCCCCTTCGACTTTTAATTCAGCTCTTCGCTTTCTATATTCTATAATCGGCAAATCCCCTTGAATAAGGTTTTCGTTAATTTTATACTCAGTCATTTTAGGTAACTGTTTAAGAACTACACGTCTGTCTTGATGCAAAATAATCGCATTACTGAAGTTGCTCAAATAGTTAACAAGTTGCTTTAGTATTGGCAATTTAATGAATCTTTGATAGAACCTCAAATATATATGAGTATTCTCACTGTCTATAGGTGCAAATACTGCAACTATCCTAATATCGTCACTTATTCTGTTTTGCCACATGTTTGGCATTTGAAACTGTAGACTGAAAAAATTTCTAAAATTCTTTATTTCTTCAGATTTTAATGGTGTTGTCTTACCGTCATCAAGCACATTATCTACATAAAAGGTCATCAAATTATCTTTCCATTCGACAACCGGCCCATTCACAAGTGTCTTGTTTCCCCTGCCAATAGTCGTTGCATGAACAAATGGCAGATGTACGACATCCAACTGGTTTTCAATTGCTCTTGTATAATGTACCGACCATGTTTCTGAAAAGCCTCCGTATGAAAACCCTGTTCTTAGATATTCAAAAAAAGGTATATCAGGATAACTTTCTCGCATCTCGCCAAACCATAGCCATATGAATCCATATTTATCGTCGCAGTGAAATGCCTTTACGTGATATCTATCTGCTACCGGAGTGTTCTTGCCATTTGCAGGGATATATGCAGCTTTCCCTGTCCCATCATATGCAAAACCATGAAACGGACATGCGATATTATCCTTGCATTCATCGAGTTTCCCCATGCTAATTGAAGCCCCTCTGTGACAACATTTATCGGCAATGCAATTAACTTTTCCGTTACTATCTCTCCATAGCACAAGCTTTTCGTTTAAACGAGTAACCCCAATTTGCTTATTCTTTTTTAGTTCCTTTGAATCAAGAATTCCATACCATTGATTTTTTATCATAATCATAATCCCTTCAACTTGTTTTTCATTAGTTTCCAGTTCGGTAAATGGCGACTCAGTACGTCCTTGAATTCCTTTGAATGATTGCTTACGATTAGGTGTGCCAATTCATGTACTACAACATATTCTAAACAGTCCAACCCCTTCTTTGCAAGTTGTAAATTAAAAGTAATTCGTCGTTTTCTGATATTGCATGTTCCCCATCGAGTTTTCATGTTGCGAACACACCATTCCCTCACGGAAACGCCAAGTCTTTCCTCCCATTCTTTTATCATTGCGGGAAGCTCATACCCCAGTTGCTCCCGATAAAAGTCGTTTATCAAAGTCTCTCGTCTTTCAAATTCCCAACCTGCTGGAACGCTCAAAAAAACTGTGTTTCCGTCTATAAATACATCTTTTTTTGCTGCATTTTCGAGCACCATAAGAACAAAATCGTTACCCCAAAGTCGAATTGTTTCGCCGGTCGCGAAACTTTTCGGAGCAGAAACAGCGATTTGCTTTAATTTAGACTGATGCTTATGTATCCAATCTAATCTCGATTCGACAAATGCCCTTAATTGATCTTCCCTAACCTTATGTGGAACAGTAACACGAAGGCTTCCATCAGGAGGCAAAACATAAAGATGCATGTTTTTTATTTTCTTTTTTACGACTTCAACTTCCATTCCAGCAATAAACATATTCATCCTTTGCTTTTCATTTTTTCTTTTGATGGTATAATAAATTAAAACATTTATCAAGGAGGCCATATGATAGAAGAAATAATAAAGTTTAACAAAGAATTTGTCACTCAAAAGAAGTACGAAGAATTTATTTCAGGAAAATTTCCCGATAAAAAAATCGCGATTTTGTCTTGCATGGATACGCGTTTAACTGAATTACTTCCCGCGGCACTTGGCTTCAAAAACGGTGATGTAAAAGTAATTAAAAATGCCGGCGCAATTATTTCCTCCCCGTTTGGCAGTGCAATGAGAAGTTTAATTGTAGCGATTTATGATTTGAACGTTACTGAAATACTTATTATCGGTCACCACGACTGCGGAATGCAAAGTCTTGACTACGAAAAAATAATTGAAAAAATGCGAAGCCGAGGCATCTCTTCAGAGAAAATCGACCTTGTAAAATACTGTGGAATAGACTTTAAAGAATGGCTACATGGCTTTGAAAGTGTTGTAGAATCCGTAGAAGCGACCGTTGAACTTGTTAAGAATCATCCGCTTATTCCGGTTGACGTGAACATTCATGGCTTGATAATCGACCCAGTCACTGGCGAACTTGATAGTATTTAATTAAATTTTCCATAAGTTGTGCTAAATTGGGTTCAGCTTCTCCCAGAATCTCCTCGAAAGTTCCTGGCTTATTACAAATGCTGAATATCGCTGTTACTCCCATATCGTAAATTGGCTCAAACCCATCTCCAATTGCCCCAACCACTACACATACTGGTACCCCTTTCATTTTTGCTGCTTTTGCAACCCCAGAGACTACCTTGCCATTTATACTTTGTGCGTCAATTTTCCCTTCTCCCGAAAACACTAAATCACACCATGTGAGACAATCTCCAAAATTCACAATATCTAAAATTGTTTCTATTCCAGATTTTAATTTCGCATTTAATAATCCTGAAAATCCAGCGCCCATTCCTCCTGCTGCGCCTCCACCAATTAAGTTAGATACATCAATATCAAGTGATTCGCTTAAAACAATTGATAGATGTTCCATCCCTGCTTCTAGCCTTTTTACCATTTGACCATCGGCACCTTTTTGAGGCGCGAATACTTTTGCTGCACCATATTCACCATACAATGTGTTTCGTACATCGCACATTGCTATAATTTTTATATTTTTTACTTCTTCATTCAAATTTTTTAAGTCAATTCTCGAGATTTCAATTATATTTTTACCTGTGGGCACAAAAGCTTTTTCATCTTTATCATAAAATTTAACTCCTAATGCTGCCAAAGCACCACAACCGGCATCATTAGTGCAACTCCCGCCTAGTCCAATAATTAGTTCTTTAGCCCCGTTTGCGCAAGCATCAGCAATAAGTTCCCCAACACCAAAGCTTGAAGTCAGTTCAGGATTTTCCCTTCCCACAACCATTGGAAGCCCAACTGCTGACGCAACTTCAATAACCGCGAGCTTTTTCTCAGAGAAAAAAGCATACTCCGCTTGAATTTCTTCTAAAAACGGACCTTTGATTTTTGCCGTCTTTCTTTCGCCAGGCATTGCAGTCAAAAAGCAGTCTACAGTCCCCTCACCACCGTCCGCCAAAGGAATTTTTATTATTTCACAATTCGGATACTCACCAAGGATTGCTGTTTCCATGATTTCACAAACTCGAATCGCGCTAATAGTTCCTTTAAACGAATCTGGTGCTAAAATGATTTTCTTCAAAACAAAAACTCCTTTTGAATTAGTACTATCAGTTATTACACCACTTCAAAGTATTGTTTTCAACCCCTAAAATAAGTTATTATAATTGGGATGAAACGGAGGGCTTTATTGTGAAAAAAATTGTTTTACCTGGAACTGACTTGGAAATTTCGAATATGTGTTTTGGACCATCGACATTTGGAGCGCTTATTGACGAACGTTCTTCTTTTGAAATGATGGATTTTTATGTTGAAAATGGCGGAAATATTATTGATACTGCCCATTGTTATTGTGACTGGTTAAACGTAGGGCTTGCATCAAGCGAAAAGTTCCTGAGCCGTTGGATGGATGCCAGGGGCACGCGAGGCAAAGTTTATATCGCGACCAAGGCGGGGCACTTTAAATTTGATGCCCCTTCGGTACCGCGGGTAACCGCGGAAGAAGTGAAAATCGATATTCTTGAAAGTTTGGATAACCTCAAAGTGGATCGTCTGGACTTTTTGTGGTTGCACAGAGACAATACTAATCTGCCTGTTGGCGAAATTATTGAATTTATGAACGATTATAAAAATCAGGGCCTAATTAAATGGTTTGGCGGTTCAAATTGGAGCGCAACACGTCTTGAAGAGGCGAGAATTTATGCCGAAAAACATGGGTTGGAGAATTTTGCAGGGGTTCAAAATCACTGGAATGCAGCTCATCTTGGGGGCCCTTTAGTTGATGAAACTTGCGTTTTTGCTGGAGAAGAAGACCTCGCATTTTATAAAAAAAACAACTTCCCCTTGTTTGCGTATTGTTCGCAGGCTAACGGTTTCTTCTCAAAGCTTGACGCATTAGGTCCTGATTCGCTAGGCGAGAACATTAAAGCCATGCATCTTAACAAAATAAACATTTCAAGACTTGAAAAAATGAAAGTGCTTGCTAAAAAATACGACAGTGAAATTAACAGTATTGTGCTTGCATATCTGACATCGCAAGACTTCCCTTGCATCCCGATTTTCAATTGCAGAAATTTTGATCAGCTTAAGTCAGTGATTTCAGGAAGCGATCTTCAGCTCAGTACGAACGACATGTTATCGCTTGTTTAGAATCTTCAGATTGTTTCTCGCTACTTGATTATTATTGTTGAATTTTAAAGCTGTACCAAAGTAAGCTTTTGCTTTAGGAATGTTCTTCAATAAATAATAGGAATATCCGGCCATTAGACAGGCTGTAGACTTTTCGACCTTGTCAGTTATATACATTATCGCTTTCTTGTAATTTGCAATTGCAAGTTTGTGGTTTTTAAGCAAAGAATAAGTATAGCCAATCCGATAAAAGTTTTCTCCATTCTTATAAAAGAATGTCGAGGAATAATTGTAATTCAGTATAGCTTTTGGTAAGTTTTTCTTATAACTTGTGCCCGTCTCAAACATGTTCCCAATAATAAAATATGCACTAGCAATCTCTTTTGTAAGCAAAAGGTCTTTTCTAAGTACTTTCCAACTACCGTTTTCAAGCACAGCATTCAAAGAAGAATTATTATTTACTTCTGCTTTTGACTGTCTAAAATCAATACTAGTAGTAAACACGTCGAATTCAGCAGAATTTGAGTCTGAACCGGTCTTTGTAATATTTTTAATAGCAAATTTTTTCATAACGAGAAATTTCTTTTTTAAATACTGCCACTTTTTAAAGTTTTCCAAAGAATTATTCGCTTTGTTCGATGCACATAAAGCATCATAAGCAATATCAAGTTTTCCTGACAAAAGAGCGTCATAAAATCCGTTGACGGCATCATCAGGTGTCGAATATATAACAGAAATAATTGCCGGTGCTGTCGTTGCGCCTGGAATCGTAGTTTGCGACGGCCCATTATTGACAATTGGTTGCTGAACTGAGAATGGGGGCCATTTATTGAAGAAGGACAAAGCCCCATATGAAACTACGCCCAGTATCAAAATTCCAATAATTATTATTAGAGGAAACAAACTACTTTTTGATTTTTCCGGAATGATTTTAGAGTTCATTGGTGCTCCACATGTTTCACAAAAGGCATTTCCTTCCGAAACATTTGCACCACATTTTGCGCAGAAATTCGTCATCAATATCACCTCACCTGTTTATTAATTGTATTCTACATCCTATTTAACACATTTTCAATAAAATCTTCTCTTTTTCAATTGATTTTTCCATGGAAATTATATATTCTATATTTTAGTAGAAGAATTGTTTGTTTGGAGGAGTTTCTATGTTTTGTCCTAAATGCGGTAAAAACCTTAACGACACAGCAAAATTTTGCGGTGGATGCGGTGCTACGATTTCTAAAAACGCTGCACCTGTGCCTCCTAGACCCGCTGCACCTGTGCCTCCTAGACCCGCTGCACCTGTGCCTCCTAGACCCGCTGCGCCTGTGCCTCCTAGACCCGCTGCGCCTGTGCCTCCTAGACCCGCTGCGCCTGCACCTCCTAGACCGGCTGCGCCTGTGCCTCCTAGACCCGCCGCACCTGTCCCACCAAGCCCATCAACGCAAGTTTCAACGCCTCTGAAATCTGGGAGCACATTGAATTCCAATATTTTCGGTGGAAACTTACCTGCAGTATCGATT